>JAEEGL016972170.1_pt1 | contig 14394 bp, 8 predicted proteins | sample 9134231 | NCBI WGS metagenome assembly JAEEGL01 (sample SAMN16246548, study PRJNA631951) | gut metagenome | biome: gut microbiome; feature: rumen; material: fiber-attached | host: Bos | place: Iran: Karaj | collected 2018-10
CTTCAGGAACGTGAAGCGCGCAGCGAAGCCGACAGACCTTTCCTCACTACTGCCCTCAAGGTGCACAGAGAGACCCGTATGGGTATCGTCACCGACGTGAAACAGGAGCTCCGTAAGGTTGGTGCCTTCCGTATCAACTACACGACCCTGAAAGGTAGTGCGTTGGAAAACTAAACGGACCATTGGTCTGAAACGAAAAAGAGCGACTCAACCGGGTCGCTCTTTTTTTGTGGTCCCACTAGGGCTTGAACCTAGGACCTACTGATTATGAGTCAGTTGCTCTAACCAACTGCGCTATGGGACCGCATTATCCTTGCGGAAATGCGTGGCAAAGATACAAATTATTTGGTATTAAAAGATTTAAAATTTAAAGATTGTCAAGACAGGTTTTCAATTTCCAAGAGGATGGAATTCACCTCGGAGGCCGTTTTAGCTTCCATGAGCTTGATTTTAAAGGGCTTGAAATTGGGCAATCCCTTGAAATAACTGCCCCAATGCTTTCGTATTTCCATCACAGCAATATGTTCGCCTTTCCATAACACCGAACGCTCCAGTTGCAACCTTGCAATACGCACCCGTTCTTGGATGTCGGGTTTGGGCAGTTCTTCGCCAGTTTCCAGATAATGCCTGATCTCCCTGAAAATCCAAGGATTGCCGTAGGTGGCCCGTCCAATCATCAATCCATCCACACCGTAGGTATCCTTGAAATGCTTGGCACTTGGTCCGTCCACTACATCGCCATTGCCAATAATGGGAATCTGCATTCGAGGATTGTTCTTCACCTCGCCGATCAATGTCCAATCGGCCGGCTCACCGTACTTGGTAGTGCGTAAACGACCATGGATGGTCAGGGCAGCGATGCCCGCGTCTTGTAAACGCTCGGCAATCTCCACAATCTCTTTGTGCTGTTCGTCGTACCCCAGTCGCGTCTTCACGGTCACTGGGATGTTCACCGCCTTCACCACTGCCTCGGTGATGGCCACCATTTTGGGAATGTCGTTCAGGATGCCCGAGCCTGCACCTTTTGAGGCTACCTTCTTCACAGGACACCCGAAGTTGATGTCGATCAAGTCGGGGTGGGCAGTCTCGGCATATCGGGCCGCCTCCACCATGGGTTCCACGGCATTGCCGAAAATCTGTACCCCGAAAGGCCGCTCAAAATCGTCGAAATCCAGCTTTTTGATGCTCTTTACACTGTCACGGATCAAACCGTCCGACGAGATGAATTCAGAATACACCAAATCAGCCCCAAACAGCTTGCATACATGGCGGAAGGGCGGGTCGGAAACGTCCTCCATGGGTGCCAACAGCAAGGGATAATGCTCAAATTCGAGGCCGGCGATCTTGTACATGGTGCTTGTTTTCCGCAAAAATAGTACATTTGCAGATTCAAACACCTTATTTCGATGGATGAATTCAAGAAAAACCTGAAACAGTCAACGGGCATGAGGGTTCTCATCTTTTTGATGGCCTTCTTGGTCTGTTCGTTGATTGGAGCTGCTGTTGCCGCCTTGTTCACGCTGGGCAATGATATCGTCCGACTCAAAATCGGGCAGGGGATCAGCTCTGCGCTGATGTTTATTGCGCCGCCGCTTATCCTTTATGCCTTTACGCGCACCGAGCCCATGAGGCAGCTTGGTTTCCGCAAACCCATCAAGTGGTGGATGCTGCTCATTGGCATCCTCTTGATGTTCGTTTCACTTCCGCTGACCAATCTCTTGGGGACCTGGAACGAGAATGTCCATTTTGGCGAGACCTTGGAGACCCTTCTGAAAATGTTGGAAGATACCGCTGCCGATCTCACCCAGCGGATGCTGGAAGTCGATACCGTAGGCGGACTGCTCTTTAACCTGGTGGTCATTGCGCTGATTCCCGCCATCGGCGAGGAACTGACTTTCCGTGGCGTGCTGCAACAGGCCTTGACCCGTGGTTGCAAGAACGTCCATGTTGCCATCTGGATCTCTGCCTTCATCTTCTCCTTCATCCATTTCCAGTTCTATGGCTTTCTGCCTCGCATGTTCCTCGGCCTCATCTTGGGTTACCTGTTCTATTATTCAGGTTCCATTTGGACCAGCATCGTGATGCACTTCATCAACAACGGCACCGCCGTCGTACTTGCCTATCTCGATTACAAAGGCTTGACCAATATTGATTGGGAACACCTTGGAAGCACCTCCAATTTGGCCATACTAATCACTAGTTTGGTGCTTACGGTCGGAATGATTGTTATTGTTGCAAGAAATCAATATAAATATGGAAGAAAATAAAGATACCCGTACCGAACTCGACGAATTGGGAGAATTCGGATTGATTGACCAACTCACCCAGGACTTTCCCTTGCGCAATGCCTCCAGCCTGAAAGGGGTGGGCGACGATGCGGCAGTCATCAACCATGAGGGCTACCGTACCTTGGTTTCGGTCGACCTTCTCGTGGAAGGCATCCATTTCGACATGACCTATACGCCTTTGCGTCATCTGGGCTATAAGGCAGCAGTGGTCAACTTTTCCGACATCTACGCCATGAATGGCACTCCCACCCAGATCGTCGTGGGTTTGGGCGTTTCCAACCGTTTCTCCGTGGAAGCGCTCGACGAGTTGTATGCCGGCATCCGTCTGGCCTGCGAGAACTATAACGTGGATTTGGTAGGCGGCGATACCACCTCGAGCAAGTCGGGACTGGTGATTTCCATCACCGTGATCGGCCAAGCTAAGGAAGAAGACGTGGTGTACCGCAGCGGTGCCCAGCCTAACGATCTGCTTTGTGTGAGCGGCGATTTGGGTGGCGCCTACATGGGATTGCTCATTCTCGAACGGGAGAAAGCCGAATACCTGGCCAACCCCAACATGCAGCCTCAACTCCAAGGTTTCGACTATGTGCTGGAACGCCAGCTGAAGCCCGAAGCCCGCAAGGATGTGGTGGCCCGACTCAAGGAACTCGGCATCAAACCGACCTCGATGATCGACATTTCCGACGGACTGGCCTCTGAGGTGCTGCACCTCTGCAAGGAGTCAGGGGTAGGTTGCCAGCTTTACGAGGGCAAGATCCCACAAGATCCCTCCACGGTGAAAATTGCCAAAGACTTCCAAGTGGTTCCCAGTATTGCAGCCCTGAATGGGGGAGAGGATTATGAATTGCTTTTCACCATCAACCAGAACGATTACGAGAAGATCCAGCAGTTGTCTGAAGACATCACTGTCATCGGCTATATGACCCCCGACAAAGGCATCACAGAATTGATTACCCCCGACAACCACGTCATTCCCCTCAAAGCGCAAGGATGGAACCATTTTGATAGAAGTCAAAAGTAAGAAGTTGCAGGATCAAGTTCATGGCATATTGGCGATTTTGCCCAACAAACCTGGGGTTTACCGTTACTACGATAGTGACGGCACCCTCATTTATGTGGGCAAGGCGAAGAACCTCAAACGTCGCGTATCTTCCTATTTCAACAAGGAACAGACGGGTAAGACCCGTGTGCTGGTGAGCAAGATTGCCGACATCAAGTTCATCGTGGTGGAGTCGGAATCGGAGGCCTTGCTGCTGGAGAACAACCTCATCAAGCAGTACAAGCCGCGCTACAACATCATGCTCAAGGACGACAAGACCTACCCTTGGATCTGCATCAAAAAGGAGCCATTCCCCCGAGTCTTCCTCACCCGTCGCAAGGTGAACGACGGATCCGAGTATTACGGCCCTTATCCTTCCGTGCGCACTGCTCATATCCTGCTTGACCTGTTGGGTCAAGTCTATCCCATCCGTTCCTGTAAGACCACGCTCACCGAGGCCAATATTGAGAAAGGGAAGTATCGTGTTTGTCTCGATTATCATATCCACAAGTGTGCCGGCCCTTGTGTGGGCAAGATGTCACGAGAGGCCTATTGCCAGCTGATCCAAGAGGTGAGGGAAATCATCCGTGGCAACCTGCAAGGGGTGCTTAGGGCGATGAAAACCCAAATGATGGACCATGCCTCCCGCTTGGAGTTCGAAGCGGCCCAAGTCATCAAGGAGAAATATGATCTGCTGGAGAACTACCGTAGCCGTTCCACGGTGGTCAGCACCACCATCCATAATGTGGACGTGTTTTCCTACGTCGATGCGGAGAGCCTCTTCTATGTGAACTACATGAAGGTGGCCGAGGGAGCGGTGGTGCAGTCGCATACGGTGGAAATCAAACGTAAGCTCGACGAGTCGGCGGAGGAGCTGCTCTCGCTGGCCGTCACCGAGATCAGAAGGCAGTTTGAAAGCACTTCCAAGGAGGTGGTGCTGCCTGTCAAACTCGACTTTGGTCTGGGGGATGTGGAAGTCACTGTGCCGCAGCGGGGCGACAAGCTGAAGCTCTTGGAACTCTCCCGTCGCAACGCAGTCCAATACAAGATGGACGTGGAGAAGCAGCGCACTTTGGTCGATCCCGAGCGGCATCAGAAGCGGGTGCTCAACCAGCTCAAGGAGTTGTTGCACTTGCCAGTCATGCCTGAGGTCATCGAGTGTTTCGACAACTCCAACTTCCAAGGTGACTATCCCGTGGCTGCCATGGTACAGTTTGTCAACGGCAAGCCCAACAAGAATGCTTACAGGCATTTCAACATCAAGACGGTAGTGGGTGTTGACGACTATGCCACCATGAAGGAGGTGGTGTATCGCCGTTACTCACGTCTTATTGAAGAGGAACAGCCCTTGCCCGACCTGCTCATTGCGGATGGAGGCAAAGGTCAGATGGAAGTGATGCGCCAGGTGATCCAGGACGAGTTGCATGTCGACATTCCCATTGCGGGCTTGGTGAAAGACGACCATCACCGCACCCGTGAGCTACTTTATGGTTTTCCGCCTCGTGCCGTGGGCATCAAGCCCGATTCTGAGATCTTCAGGCTGATGACGTTCATCCAAGACGAAGTACACCGCTTTGCCATCACCCATCACCGGAAGAAATTCGAAAAAGGTTTCATGCATTCCGAACTGGCGGATATCAAAGGCATCGGCAAGTCCACCGCAGAGAAACTGTTGTTGGAACTGAAGTCCGTAAAAACAATCAAGGAAGCCTCGCTTGAACGCTTGACTTCCTTGATAGGTCCTTCAAAGGCGAAACTGGTCTATGACCACTTCCACACTTTTACTGAAGCTTGAAGTTGACAGGCAGGATGTAGCTTACACGAACCGGTTTGCCACGCTGTTTGCCGGCTTTCCATTTCGGCATCGACTTCACAACGCGCACGGCTTCTTCGTCGCAGCCACCGCCCAGTGAACGCATCACGTTGACGTTGGAAACGGAACCGTCGGGTTCGACCACGAAGCTGATGAACACACGACCCTGGATGCCGCTTTCACGAGCCATCTGGGGATACTTGATGTTCTTGGCCAGATAGTCGGCAAGTTTCTGGGTGCCACCAGGGAATTCTGGCATCTCTTCCACGATGGTGAAGATTTCAGCTTCCTGAATTTCTTCTTCCTCGATCTCGGGAGCCACATACTCCTCAATCACTTCGTTCTGGTCCACGTCAGCATTGATCTCGATGTCCTCCACTTCCACGTCGTCTTCCACGACTTGGATTTGGGTGGTTTGCTTCGGAACTTCCACAGGTTGCGGTTTCTGTTCCTGCTTGGTGATCTCAACCATTTCTTCTTCGACGACTTCGACGGTTCTGCCCACATCGGCAAACTCCATCTTGTCGTAACTCTTGATTTCGAATACGGCCCAAGCCACGGCCAAACTGATGATCAGACCGATCTGGATGAACATCAGCTTCTTGTTCTCAAGATTCGCTTTTGGTGATTTTTTCTCTTCCATGACTATAGTTTTTTTGATATTTCACATTTTCCGATGCGAAATTACTAATTATTTATTTATGCAACGCTTCATTTTTCAAATTATTTCTGTCACGAAGCAAAAAATAAGCAATTATCGCACCAAGAATGCATCCGATGAGGTCTGCAATCCAGTCGTAGACGCTTCCGGTACGGCTTGGAACCAGATATTCCTGCATGAGTTCGGTAAGCAATCCGTAGGCTGCACCGATACCCAAGGTAATCCACAAGGCTTTCTGGCGATAGGCGTCCCCGTTTTCCTTGAACGGTTTGCGATATCCCCACAGGCAAGCGAAGACGAACCCAGCATACATCAGCAGATGCACCACCTTGTCAAGCCCGAAGATGGGTTTGACATGGGGCAAAACAGAACCCGGCAGTCCTGTCAGCACCAGAATGACCAATGCGCATAGGACTCCCGGGTAACTATTTCTCGTGAATCGCTCCAAGAGGATGGTCTTATTGGATTTTAGCCTCGTAGGCGGCGGCATCAAGCAGGTTGTCGAGCTCGGCGGCGTCGCTCACCTTGATTTTCAGCATCCAGCCTTCGCCGTAAGGATCCGTGTTGACCAACTTGGCGTTCTCTTCGTCGGCCAGGGTCTCATTTACTTCGACAACTTCACCAGCAACAGGCATGGTCAGCTCGGCAGTGGTCTTCACGGCCTCGACGGCACCGAATTCTTCCTCGGCTTCGAGGGTTTCGCCCACCAGGTCAGGGTCGATGTCGACAAAGGTGATGTCACCCAGTTCGTGTTGTGCGTAATCAGTGATACCGATGTAGCCGAATTCGCCTTCCACGCGGATCCACTCATCGTCTTTTGTGTACTTCAGGTTTGATGGAATGTTCATTGTATTTGTTGTTTGTCAGTTAATGTTGTTTTCGTTGCCAAAATTACATAATTTAAACGTGTGTGCCGCACTTTGCCGAAAAAAATCTTTACTGTGCAAGGTTGAACCGGATCATTAAGCCAGCAAAGGTGGTGGAAGTGGGGAAGGAGGTCGAGACAAACGGGGTGTTCATGTCCCGTTTGAAGAAAACTTGGGCACTCAAACGGGTGCTGAATTGATAGTCGCCCGTGAGATAGATGTTGATCTTGTCCTGACCTGCCGACACCTGGTTGTTGTTTTCGTCAATCCGTCGCAGTGTGGTTTTGTCATGCTTGAATCCAATGTCGAGTTTCAGCACCAAGTCGTTGCTCACAGTCTTCTTGTTGCCGCCCCCGGTCATGGAGATGATGTTGAACTTCAGTCCCTTGATGCGGTAACCGGCGCCGAGTACAATCTCACGTCCTACCACCTCGGTGAGCTGGTTGTTAGAGAAGCTCATGGTCAGCGACCGCGATTTCTTGAGTTGGACGTTGGCGGTGAGCGAGTTCTGGAAGCCCACGTCCACACCGATCAGTGGCATGAACTGTTCGTTAAGCACCATCTGGTTGATTTCGATCTTCGGGATGATGTTGCTGTTGCTCTCGTAGGTCTGGACGGGATTGTTCTCGTTATAGTAGACATTGCTTGCCCAACTGCTGATGGTGTAGGTCGACCGGTAGGAGTGGGTGAGGTTGACGGTTTTGAAGATAGAACCTATGGCAGGGATGTTCGTCAATCCATTATAGGTCACGCTCCAGTTGGGGTAGGGGATCTTCGTGAAGGGGGTCAACTTGATGTTCGCGGCATCCTGTCCCGAATAGGCTGAAAGGAAGGAGTAGAGCAGTACCTCCATCGAAGAGGCGCTATAGCCTCTTGGGAAGTAGTCGCCGGCAACGGTGTCGAAGACATATTCGTTGACTTGCGAGACCCAAGTGGGATTGTTCTTGGCGATACGGTCGGCGATGATGCTTCGGTTGGCCAGCATCTGGTTGAATACGGGCGAATCCTCGCTGTCGCCGTTGTCGCCGACGAAAGCGGTCTTGATCAGCATCGTAGAGGCACTGAAGTTACCCGAGTTGGTCGGGGTGAATATCTCGAAATCGCCGAAGGCATTGGCCCTGAAATACTGCTGGAAGTTCTCGACATAGGTAGTGTTGCCTTGGATGTCGATCTTGAAACCGGTGAACGGTTCGCAGTTGACGCGGTAGTTGAGGTTTTCGGTGTTGCGTTTGATGTAAGGATCGCTCAAGATGGAGTCGAGCGTGATCCAGCCACTGCTTATCGCTTTGTCGTAGATGTCACCCGGGAGACCCAAAACGAAGCTTCCACCCGGAGCCCAGGTTTCGCTGTTCATCCCCAAGTATTTGGGCTTGGGCATGAAGCCTGGGAGGCTCTGTCCTCCGTTGATCGAGTAGGTGAGGGTGGCACGCTTGACCATGGTGGCAATCTTTAGCGTTCCGTCAAGCAAAGTCTTCCCGATATTGAAATTGGATGACTTTATGACGGTACTGTCGGCGGTTTGGCCTTTTTCGGCCTTGGCGCCTTTCTTGTCATCTTTCTTGTTGCCCTTGTTGGCAGTCAGCCCCTTCGAGTTGTTGAGGTTCTTCAGGTAGGGGATGCTGTTGTAGATTTTGGTAAAGTCGAGCGTCGCATTGCCCTGGATGTTGTGGGAGTTTTCGATGGTGTTGCCCAGACGGTGTTGGATGGACTGTGCCGAGGCGGTCCAGAAATACTGCCCTTGATAGCTGGCGTTGGCGGTCACCCAGTTCAGCAGTGGCAGCTTGTTGATGGGGATTGTGTAGTTGACGTTGACGGTTTGCTGGAACCGCGACATGGAGCCAAAGTTGAGCAATTCGTTCTTGATGGTGTCCTGGTTGAGTTTCCACTCTTCTGTTCCTTTGTCCGGATTGCCTGCGGGTTCGTAGATGTAGGCTTCGGCGCGCGCGGAATAGTCAAACGACAGCCCTTTGGTCAAGTCGTAACGGAATTGGAAGTTGCGGTCCCAATCCCATTGTTTTGAGAAGGTCGGGTTGATGATGATCTCGCCGCCACTCTTGTTGCGCAGCAAACGCTCCGAATAGATGCGGTTCATCTCCGTGTTGAAAGTGATGCTCTTGGGTAGATAGTAGAAGTTGATGTCCTTGATCAAGGCAAGGTAGGGACTCGAAGCCCACTTCGCATTGGCAAACGGGGTAACGTTTTTCGGATTGCCCGCATAGTTGTAGCCTAAGTTGCCGCGATAGTTCTTTGTGGTATAGTACTGGATGTCGGGACTCTCTTGGTTGGTCTCACTGTAGGAGAAAGAAAGGTTGAAGTTCTCGAGGTCGTAGATATGCACGGTAGGCATGTTCCCTCTGCTTCCACTTCTGTTGTTGGGGTCTCTTGGGTTGGTAGCCGGCTTGCTCTCGGGGTTCGACTCTCCTCTCTTGTTTCGCTTGGCAGTACGCTCTTTTCTCATGTTCATCACGTTGATGTTCTTGTACTGCGTCATGCTGTGAACGATGGAGGTGAGCGAGTCTCTCGAGTGCTGGTTGTCCATGATTGCCAAGGCGTCGTTGAGTCGGATGTCGGGATCGTAGGGATTGTACATCGGCGTGGTGACGTTCTTTCCGTAGTCTACATGGAGCGGGATCTTCAATCCGGTATTCTCCATGAACTTGCCCAATTCAAGGTCGGTCGACACACTGAACTGGGTGTTGGCCTCGAAAGTGTTGTCGATGATGTCGCTGTCAAGGGCACCAAATCCACCCGACTTGTACGATCCACTAACCACCAAACGGCCCAAGTCAGCCAAGGTGGCTTCCATGCGTCCGGTTCCTGCAATGCCGCCATTGCTGCTTAAGTCGGTAAGTCTCAATTCGTTGATCCAAACCACCACACTCTTGGCCTGACCGTCGTCGGTGATGTTTTCGAGACCTTGTCGTTTCGGGTTACGGATACCAACCATCATGGCTTGCACATCGCTGATCGTCGGGTTACCGATGACTTTGATGGTGTGGTAGTAGTCCATGCCTTCGACGGTGCCTTTCTTGAAGCGCTCGGAATAGATGAAGTTGAGTTTCACGTTGCTTCCAGGCTGGTTCATGGCCGCATTGCGGTTCGATTTCACCGTCACCAGGTCTTCCAACAGGATTTCAATGTTGTTGATTTCGGGCCAGATGCCGTCCTTGTTGGTGTAAGGCGTTCCCCACGGTGTGATTTTCAGCGGAATCTCGTATTCGTAGTAGTTCTCGGTGAAGTCGGTGCCCAAACGCATGAAGACGGTGAGGTCCTGGTCGTAGAGCGGATCCTCCTCGTGGGCTTGTTCGGCATGGACGAACATCTTCAGGTATTTATACTGCCGCAGGTCAAAGTCAGTGGTCTTGTAGATGGCCCTTCCGTCACCGTCAACAAGGTTCTGGACGGTGAGCTGGAGCGACTGCTCGTTGAGTTTGGTCACTGCAGTGGTTCCCACAATCTGTTCCTGGGTGATTCCTGGAGGAATGACGTAGGGGACAGGGGAGCGGCGGCCGTTCTCCTCAATGTTCACAGCTGAGATGTCCATGGTGGTTGCGTTGGCGATGTCGTTGGGGATGTACTCGCCAGGGGCCTGGATGTTTTGCGTGTAGGTTCTCCACTCGCCTTTTACGAGGTCGAGGGTGGCAAAACGCAAGACAACCGGCTTTTGGAAGTCGCGGACAAACATACGCATGAAACGGATGGAGGAGAAGTCATCGATGCGTCCGATGACCCTGTCAGGCTGCTTTATAGGCACCCTGAACTGGTACCATTTCACGCTGCCGCTCTCGCCATTGGCCAGTTTCACGTTGTTGGCCTCATAAATGTCGGCGATATGGTTGCGACCCACCACCATCTGGTTGGGATCGAGCGTGATTTCATATTGATAATAGCGTTCCGACTCACTGAGCGTGTTGTCGTTGTTGATGTCTTCGCCATCAGGCAAGGTGGTGTTGCTGGTGGGGTAGCTCTCGATGCGCTGCGACTCGGAAGGTGAGTTGCCCTCCACACCGTTATAGTTCCGGTATCGCTCGATGATGCTGCCATGGAGGGCATCGTCATTCCACTCCGAAGACCTGAAATAGTGGTAGTTGTCGCCCGACGGGTCGGCGTAGGCGTTGCGGTAGGCAGTTGAGGTTTCGCCGTATTGGTTGCGGAGTACACTGAGGTAGCTGTCCTCGAAGAAACTTTGCTCGTCAGCATCGCGAAGACCGTCGTAGCCGATATCCTGATATTGTCGGGCGTCGGGGTTGGTGCTGAAGGTACCGACCAAGTCTTGCAAGATGGGCACACGACCCCAGATGGTGGTATCGACATTGGCGACCTGATCGTTGTCGGGCATTCCGTTTTCGTAGTATTTGCGACCATCGCGCAGCAAATCTTCCGAAATGTCGCCCAAGTTGATGTAGAGTTTTCCAGGGTTGTCTTGGTATTCTGGGTCGGCGAAGGGATCCATCAGCCAAAATTCGATGTATTCGATGTTGGTAGCCTCGAAGTCGGTGGTCTCCATCCGACGCTGGATACCAGCCCAACGTGATTGCGGGTCGTACAGTTCGCCGTCTTCGTTGATACCTGCTGAATAAGGGCTGGGTGTGACGTCGTAGTTGTAGGGTCCTCTCTCGTTGGGGAAGAAGGCTAGGTTGAGTACTGACATGTTGGTGGGCGTGCCGGCAGCAATGTCTTTCGAGGGGAAGAGCTCGGTTTCCAACACCTGACGGACGCTGTGCTTCGACAGTTCATCTGCTGTGATGTTCTTTGGACGGATAGTGGTATTGCGGTCGTAAAACACGTTGTGGTCGATGGTGAACCAAGCAAGTTTGGCCCTGTTCTTTCCGTAGGCCAGTCCCGTGTTGGCCGATGCTTCGGGGAACAAGTCGGTCTGATGCTGGGGCGTGCTGGCAAGATGCCATTGGCTGTAAAGCCTGAGGTCGATGGTCGACTTGGCTCCTTCAAAATCGTCGATGTACGAGGTGCCCCGCTCGCTTACCGATTTCGACAAGCCGGGGATGAAGCGTGCAAACTCACCGTCCAAACGGATTCTCGACGGTGCCTTTGTGCTGATGCCGGGCAACCAGTCGATGGCACTGGTGAGCCACCGTGCCTCAGTGTTGTAGCTGAAGTCGAAACCATAGATGGTGTTGGCAATGGCTTCCTCTCCGTAGTTTATTTTTTGTGTGTAGGAACGCTCCCCAAGGTAAAGGACCGTACCGCCCAAGCGGAAATCGGGGTTGAACTCATGTTCCAACCGGGTGCCTAGGAAGGTCTTCTTCAAGGCACTGAAGCTGGAGTTGCTCTCCATGGAGATGTTGATGGGTGTGCCGGAGTTCAAGATGCCCTCGTTGATGATGGAGACACGGCCCAAGGTATAGTCGACGGTGTAATCCACGTTTTCCACCAGAGTGCGGCCTCCAGCGGTCACCACCACGGAACCTTGCTCCACGTTCATGGCGTTCAGGCTGATTTCACTGCCCGACTGCGAGGAATAATGGCCTTGCAGGGAGAATCGGTTCTTGTCGGAATACTGTTCCGCGGAGGTCTTGGTCATCGTGTAAAGCGAGTCGTAAGCGTATTTGTTGGCCAGGTCGGCGTTCTCCGAGAATACCTGTCGGATGTGGCTTCCGAAAGGCTCCAGTACAGGGAAGTAGATGCGTCCGTTGGCAGCGTTGACGGTACCACCACTGTTTTGGGCCCCGTTCAGGAAGTCGAACACACCGTCACCACCCGGGATGGGGTTGTTTTGCTGGGTCAGGTTGTCGAGTCCGAGCAAGTGCAGCAGCGACACGCCCTTCACGCTCTCGGGTCCTTCGGTGAAATATCCCATCGGGGTGCTGCTGGAGTTGCCGTTATAGAAAATATTGAGCATGAAATCGTTCGAACTGATTTGGTAAGCCCTGATGTTATAGACGTTTTTCATCATCAGGTTCCAGATGGGCATGGAGGTGTTCACCGTAGTGCCACGCAGCAGTTTGGCAACCAGCACCTTGGGAGTGTTGATGCCTTGGTCCGAAAATTCACCCACCTGATACACGCGGTCGCTACCCACGATGGTGTACTGGTAAGCCACGGCCAGCGTCTGGTTGGAGTTCAGGTTGATGTTCAGAGAAATGAAACCCAGTTTGGAGTTCAACGAGTATTCGGAACTGCTCAGGCGGCGTGCATTCTCGATTTTCTCGAAATCGCGGCCAGAGACCATGTAACCCTGCTTGCCCACCCGCAAGGGGTCGCCCGACATGTAGTTGGTCACCGAACTGATGTCGCGGATTTGGGTGGTGTCGATGCGTGACAGCATACTGTTGGCATCGTTACGGGGGTAGATGGTCGAACTGGTGGCCGGGTGAATTTCCGGATTGTAGATCCAAGCGTCTTTCCCTTCGCCCAAGTCGTTTAATGCCAAGATATTACGTGTGTCGGTGGTGGCAGAACTGGTGTTGGTGATCCACACCTCGATTTTGGTGATGTTGATGCTGGAGGTCACGGTGGGCAGGGTCGACAGGGCGGCTTCGTACTGGTCCCTGAAATACTGGCTCAAGAAGAAGTGCCGGTTTTCCTCGTAGTCGAGGCAGCTGATGTTGAATTCGCTGGTTTGTGCGCCGCCTTGTACGGAAATGTTTCGCGACTCACTCTCTTGGTAGGATATCACAGAGGTAAGGGTGGTCTTGCCGAATTTCAGTTTCGATTTCAAACCGAACAGTCGCTGGGTGCCGGTGATGAGGGTGCTGTTCAGCGGGAAACTGACGTCGCCAGCTTCCAGCAACTGGATGATCTCGTCTTCCTTGCCTTCGTACTTCAATTTCATTAGGTCTTCGTAATTGAAGGTGGCCTTGGTGTTCTTGTTGATATTGAAGTTGATCTTGTCGCCGATCTTGGCGATGACGTTCAGCTGGATGTCCTGGTCGAAATCAAAGTTGGTCGTGGTCTGACGGGTCATGGAGGGGTCGCCACGGTAGTTGTGTTTGATGCCAAAGGTCAGGTCGACCGAGCCTTGGGGACGAATGTCGATGGTGTTGCTGCCAAAGATCAAGTCAAAGGCTTCGCCGCCGATATACAGCGGAGGAATGATGGAGTTGCTCTCGTTGGACGACCTGGTGTTCTGCAAGCGTCGTTCCCTCCAATATTCCAATACGCCCTTGCGGTTCTTGTAATCGAAGTAGTCTTTCTGCGACAAGGTGGTTGGCGTGGTGTATTCGAAGTCACCGATCTTGTGCTTGAAAGTATATTGTCCGGTCAAGGGATCGTACTCCACTTCGTGGGTGATGTTGGAAGGCTCTTTGAGTTCCAGGTTGGTCTGATGGTAGTCGGGCTGCTGCGCAAAGCCGGGAACCAGCAATGCCAGCAATAAAAACAGGATGATATGTCGTTTCATACGGTTCATAATAACTTGAGGGCTTCGCGGATCAATACTTCTACAGGCGTGTCCGGCGATTGTTTTAACAGTTTGTCGAGCGCTTTGCTCGCCGCATTCTTGCTGAAGCCCAGAATTACCAAAGCGGATAGTGCTTCGTTTTTCACTGTGTTGTTCAACGGTTCGGCGATGGTCTCGGTGAATTCGGTCTTCTTCACCTTGTCTTTGCGATCCACCACGATACGCTGTGCCGTCTTGCTTCCAATGCCCTTCACCGCCTGGATGGTGCGGATGTCTTCGTTGGAGATGGCAGTGCTGAGCTCGTCGACCGTCAACGACGAGAGGATGAGTCTCGCTGTATTGCAGCCCACGCCGCTCACACTGATTA
>JAEEGL010267399.1_pt1 | contig 14393 bp, 14 predicted proteins | sample 9134231 | NCBI WGS metagenome assembly JAEEGL01 (sample SAMN16246548, study PRJNA631951) | gut metagenome | biome: gut microbiome; feature: rumen; material: fiber-attached | host: Bos | place: Iran: Karaj | collected 2018-10
CTTGCGGGTGCCTTAAAGAGCGAACAGATCGATGAGATCACCGGCATCTTAAACGGCACCACCAACTACATCCTCACGAAGATGGAACAGGACGGGGCGGCCTTTGACGATGTCCTGAAGAAAGCGCAGGAGCTGGGCTATGCGGAGCGTGATCCCTCCGCGGATATCGAGGGACATGACGCCTGCCGCAAGATCGCGATCCTGGGGTCTCTCATGACCGGCGGCTATGTCGCGCCCGATGCGGTTCCCACGGAGGGCATCACCTCCATCACGGCGGCGGATCTCGCCGGCGCGCGTGCCTGCGGTATGGCGGTGAAGCTCCTCGGCAACTGCCGCATGACCGGCGAGGGGCTGGAGATCTCGGTGGCGCCTTACCTCATCGCGGCGGAGCATCCGCTCGCTTCCGTGAACGGCGTCTTTAATGCCGTTGCCGTCCATGGCAACATGCTGGGGACCTCCATGTACTACGGACAGGGCGCGGGCAGGGACGCGACGGCGAGCGCCGTGGTCGCGGATATCTGCGAGATCGTGAGGAATGCCGGCCATACGGTGCCGGTCTCCATGACGGAGCGCCGGACGGCGGTGGCGCCGATGGGCGACGCGACGCGCCGGTTTTTCGTCCGCGTCGGACAGGCGCACAGGGCAGAGGTGCTGGAGGCGTTTGCCGGGAGCCGGGAGATCTGTGCGGAGCAGGACGAAGCCTGCATCCTGACGGGTCCCGTGCGCGAGAGTGAATTCCTGGAGAAACTGGCAAAGATCGCGGATATCCGCAACCGGATCCGCGTGCTCGACGAATGACGGGAAATCGGCGGAAAGAGGACAGAGGAAGATGAAGAAGATCGTAAAATTCGGCGGCAGTTCCCTGGCGGATGCGGAGCATTTTGCCAAGGTCGGACAGATCATCAAGAGCGATCCCGACAGACGCTATGTGGTGCCTTCGGCGCCCGGCAAGCGCGTCTCCGGGGATACCAAGGTGACGGACCTCCTGTATCAGTGCGAGGAACTCGCCGGCGAGGGGAAGGACTTCTCCGGCGTGCTCCGCGAGATCCGGGGCCGCTATGACGATATCATCAAGGGTCTGAACATCGACCTCTCGCTGGAAGACGAGTTTACGGTCATCGCGAAGAAACTCGGCGCGGGAGCCGGCCGAGACTATGCCGCTTCCCGCGGAGAGTACTTAAACGGCATCGTGATGGCACATTATCTGGACGTCCCGTTCATCGACGCCGCGGAGGTGATCTTCTTTAAGGAGAACGGCGACTTCGACGCGGACAGGACCAATGAGGTGCTGGGAGAGCGGTTGAAGGAAACGGAACGTGCGGTGATCCCAGGCTTCTACGGGGCCAATCCCGACGGCAGCATCCGCACCTTTTCCCGCGGCGGCAGTGATATCACGGGCGCGATCGTCGCGCGTGCGGCGCATGCGGATGTCTATGAGAACTGGACGGATGTATCCGGCTTCCTCATCGCGGATCCGCGGATCATCAAGCGCCCCCGCAAGATCGAGACCATCACCTATCTGGAACTGCGCGAGCTGGCCTACATGGGCGCCTCGGTGCTGCATGAGGACTCCATCTTCCCCGTGCGCAAGGAGGGGATCCCGATCAATATCCGCAATACCAACGATCCGGAGGACGAGGGTACCTGGATCGTGGAATCCACCGCGAAGAAATCGAAGTACACGATCACCGGTATTGCCGGCAAGAAGGGCTTCTGCAGCGTGAGCATCGCCAAGGACATGATGAACTCCGAGGTGGGCTTTGTGCGCAAGGTCCTGCAGGCGTTTGAGGATCAGGACATCTCCATCGAGCATGTCCCCTCCGGGATCGATACGATGACGGTCTTTGTCCACGAGGACGAATTCGTCTCCAAGGAGCAGGCGGTCGTCTCCGGGATCTACCGGCTGGCGAAGCCGGATGTGCTGGAGATCGAATCGGGTCTCGCTCTGATCGCCGTCGTTGGACGCGGGATGAAATCAACGCGCGGCACCGCCGGACGGATTTTCTCCGCGCTCGCGCATGCGCGGATCAATGTGCGCATGATCGACCAGGGTTCCAGCGAGCTCAATGTCATCATTGGCGTGGACAATGATGATTTCGAGCGCGCCATCGAGGCGATCTACGCGATCTTTGTGGAGACACAGATCTGATCAGTACATGAATTCCAGAAATGCCCTGACGCGTTCCGGACGCTTGGTATTGGCCGGAACGCCGATCACGGCACCGCCCATCGGATAGACATTGTATTCATTAAAGAAGGACGCGTCCTCCAGCCGGATGCCGCAGGGCGCGTTCCCCTTCACATTGCCGTCCGCGTCGACGACGGCTGCCGTCACCACCGCGTCCCGGTATTTCTCCGGGATCTCTCCCCCGAATATCTCACGCAGATCCATAAAGAGACCCTCCTCCGCGTATTGCATAAAGAGGGCTTCATCGGCTGCCAGTACGTCGATCTCCGCCGCGGAGATGCGGACCATGACCTTCTCCATGGTATACAGGTCCGTCTGGGTGAAATTGTCATTATCCTGTGTCGTCAGGAGATCCGTCGAGAAAGTGCAGTTCTCTTTTGTCAGGTCGATCCCGGCGGCGTCCGCGAACCGCGCGGCGGCCTCGCCGCTGTCCCAGTACACGGCGTTGAGGAACTCGGCGTTAAAGGCGTCCGGCTTGTTCCCCGCGATCTCATGTACGATGAGGGCGAGCAGCAGGATGCCGGCGATCACCCCCAGGACGGGATATTTGTAATAATCCAGGAAATAAACGGCCTTTTCCCGCGGGGACATGGCAGCCAGCCGTGCCCTGCGGTCTTTTTTCATCTCCTCATCGGTCGGGGTGCGCGCCGGGGCGTCATTTTCCGCCGCCGGATCTTCGATGGAAAGTCTCATGCGCTTTTCACTCCTTAACGTCTTGCAAAAAAAACGTGTGTTAGGTACAATAGAATGAATATTTTTACAGTATAGCATAATGAGCAGGGGAGGCAAGCAGATGGACGTGAATGCATATGTGGAGTGTATGACGAGGCCCAGGACCGTCACCGTCATGCGCTTCCTCCGGATCCTTTCCATCATGCTCCTGATCGGTTTCCTGCTGATCGCACTGCTCTTTTCCAATCTGATCGCCTTTATCATCGTGATCGCCGCCGGTGTCGGCATCTGGTTTTTCGGACTGCGTTCCTCGGTGGAATACGAATACACCTATGTGGAAAAAGAACTGACCGTTGACCGGATCTTTAACAAGACGAGCCGGAAACATGTCGCGGATTACAAGATCTCCGAGATGGAGCTGTTCGCCCCGATCGGTTCGCACCGTCTGGACGGCCTGGCGGGCAGACAGCTTGAAACACTCGATTATTCGGGCGGCCCGGGGGAACCCGATCCGCGTTATGTGATGATCATTGAAGGCGGCAAGCGTCTGATCCTGGAGCCCAGCGAGAATCTCGTGCGGGCGATCAGGACGGTCGCTCCGGGTAAGGTGTTTACGGATTAAGAAAGGGGGAAGCGTATGGGACAGATCATCGGTGAGGGGATTACATTTGACGACGTGCTTCTGGCACCCGCCTATTCGGACGTGGTACCGAATCAGGTGGACGTGTCGACCAATCTGACAAAGACGATCCGGTTAAATGTCCCCATGCTCTCCGCGGGTATGGATACCGTCACGGAGCACCGCATGGCCATCGCGATGGCGAGGCAGGGCGGCATCGGGATCATCCACAAGAACATGTCGATCGAGGCCCAGGCCGAGGAAGTTGATAAGGTCAAGCGTTCCGAGAACGGTGTCATCAGCGATCCGTTTTCCCTTTCCCCCGAACATACGCTGGCGGATGCCGATGATCTGATGGGCAAATTCCGGATCTCCGGCGTGCCGATCACCGAGGGCCGCAGGCTCGTGGGCATCATCACCAACCGCGACCTCAAGTTTGAGACGGACTATTCCCGCAGGATCAGCGAGTGCATGACCTCCGAGAATCTGGTGACGGCCAGGCAGGGTATCACGCTCGAGGAGGCCAAGAAGATCCTCGCGAGCTCCAAGAAGGAAAAACTCCCCATCGTCGATGACGATTACAACCTGGTGGGTCTCATCACCATCAAGGATATCGAGAAGACCATCAAATATCCGCTCGCGGCCAAGGACGCGCAGGGGAGGCTCCTCTGCGGCGCCGGCGTCGGGATCACGGCCAATGTGCTGGACCGCGTCGCGGCCCTCATCGAGTCCAAGGTCGATGTCGTCGTGCTCGATTCCGCGCACGGACACAGCGCCAATGTCATCCGCTGTCTGAAGGAGATCAAGGGTGCCTATCCCGATCTCCCGGTGATCGCGGGCAATGTCGCGACGGGAGACGCCACGAGGGCACTCATTGAGGCCGGTGCGGACGCGGTCAAGGTCGGTATCGGACCCGGCTCCATCTGCACGACGCGCGTGGTCGCTGGCATCGGTGTGCCGCAGATCACGGCGATCATGGACTGCTACGCCGTAGCGCGCGAGAGCGGCATTCCGATCATCGCCGACGGCGGCATCAAGTATTCCGGAGACATCACCAAGGCGATCGCGGCAGGCGGCAGCTGCGTGATGATGGGTTCCATGTTTGCCGGCTGCGATGAAGCGCCCGGCGACTATGAACTCTATCAGGGCCGCAAATATAAGGTCTACCGCGGCATGGGCTCCATTTCCGCCATGGAGAACGGCAGCAAGGACCGCTATTTCCAGGAGAATGCCAAGAAACTGGTGCCCGAGGGCGTCGAAGGCCGTGTGGCCTACAAGGGTCTCCTCGAGGATACGGTCTTCCAGCTGTTGGGCGGACTCCGGGCCGGCATGGGCTACTGCGGCTGTGCCACCATCCCCGCACTGCAGGAGAACGGCAGATTCATCAAGATCTCGGCGGCTTCCCTCAAGGAGAGCCACCCGCACGACATACAGATCACCAAGGAAGCGCCCAACTATTCCGTCGAGGATAACTGACGCATCCCTGAAACAGGCAAGAGGAAAGGAAAGACATGGAGGAGATCGATAAGGAGCAGACAGGGGATAAATCCGGCTCCTCGCGCAATTTCATCGAGATGGCCATCGACAAGGATCTGCGGGAAGGTGTCTACGATACGGTATGCACCCGCTTTCCGCCGGAACCCAACGGTTTCCTGCACATCGGCCACGCCAAGAGCATTCTGCTCAATTACGGCCTGGCACAGGAATACGGCGGGAAGTTCAACATGCGCTTTGACGACACCAATCCCACCAAGGAGAAGAGCGAGTTTATGGACTCCATCATCCGGGATGTGCAGTGGCTCGGCGCGGATTACGAGGACCGTCTCTTTTACGCCTCGGACTATTTCGGCCGCATGTATGAAGAGGCCGTGAAACTCATCAAAAAGGGCAAGGCCTATATCTCCACGCTGACGGCCGATGAGATCCGGGAGACCCGCGGGACGCTCACGGAGCCCGGCAGCGAGGATCCCGGCAGGGGGCGCAGCATCGAGGAGAATCTGCGCATGTTTGAGGAGATGAAGAGCGGTGCCGTGGAGGACGGCGCGATGACTCTGCGTGCCAGGATCGACATGGCCTCTCCCAATATGAACATGCGGGATCCCATCCTGTACCGCGTGGCCCATATCCCGCACGCGCGCACCGGCGATACCTGGTGCATCTATCCGATGTATGATTTCGCGCATCCGCTGGAGGATGCCTTTGAAGGTGTGACGCACAGTATCTGCACGCTGGAGTTTGAGGACCACAGACCGCTGTACGAGTGGGTGGTCAGGGAATGCGAGTTTGTGCATCCGCCCCGCCAGATCGAATTCGCCAAGCTCTTCCTCAACAATGTGGTGACGGGCAAGCGCTATATCAAGAAGCTCGTGGAGGACGGCATCGTGGACGGCTGGGACGATCCCCGTCTGGTGACGATCGCCTCTCTGCGGCGCAGGGGCTATACGCCGGCGTCGATCCGCCGGTTCGTGGAGCTGTGCGGCGTGAGCAAGGCCAATTCCGTCACCGATGACGCCATGCTGGAGTACTGTATCCGCGAGGATTTAAAGGAGATGGCGCCGCGCATGATGGCGATCCTGCATCCCTTAAAGCTTGTGATCGACAATTATCCGGCCGGACAGACGGAGGAGCTGGAGATCGAGAATAACAAGGATGTTCCCGAGATGGGAAAGCGCAAGGTGCCTTTCTCCGGAGAACTGTATATCGAGCGGGACGACTTCATGGAGGAGCCGCCGAAGAAGTATTTCCGCCTCTTCCCCGGCAACGAGGTCCGTCTCATGAATGCCTACTTCGTCCGATGCACCGGCGTGGACAAGGATGAGAACGGGGAGATCACCGCGGTGCACTGCACCTACGACCCGGAGTCGCGCGGCGGGGAATCCCCGGACGGGCGCAAGGTCAAGGGTACGATCCACTGGGTGAGCGCGGCGCAGTCGGCGACCTGCACGGTCCGGCTGTATGAAAATATCATCGATGAGGAAAAGGGCGTTTACAACAAGGAAGACGGTTCGCTCAATCTGAATCCCCATTCGGTCGAAGTAATAAACGATGCGCGTGTCGAGCCCGCACTTGCCGGCGCGCAGCCGGAGGAGCGGTTCCAGTTTGTGCGCAGCGGCTTTTTCTGTGCGGATCTTAAGGATTCCGCACCGGGGGCGCCGGTGTTCAACCGCATCGTATCATTAAAGAGTTCATTTGTACTGCCTAAGGAGGGTTGAGGACATGGCGGATATTTTTGATTTCAGAAGCCTCGGTCTGGGAGATCTCGCACAGGGAGATCTGTTCGCGGAGCCGGAGAAACCGCAGGTAAAGCGGGCGGCACCGGAGATCAAGGAAGTGGTGCAGCTCGGGGAGAAGGATGTCCTCTTTGACAAATCCTATACCTGCCCGGTCTGCGGCGAGGATTTCAAGAACAAGACCGTGCGGACCGGCAAGAACCGCCTGCTGCGCATCGAGCGCGATCTGCGTCAGGTCTATACCCCTGTGGATCAGGTCAAATACGATGTCGTGGCCTGCCCGCACTGCGGCTACGCGGCTCTGGGGCGTTTCTTCGACAGCCCGACCCGGATGCAGATCGAAGGCGTGCGCACGCAGATCTGCATCAATTACCGTCCGCAGAAATGGGGAGAGGAGTATTACACCTACGAGGATGCGAAGCTCCGCTTCCAGCTGGCGCTCGCCAATGCCAAGGCCAAGATGGCCAAGAGCAGCGAAAAGGCCTACATCTGTCTGAAACTGGCCTGGATCATGCGCGGCGAGAGGGATGTGCTGGACAAGGAAGCTCCCGATTATGAGGAGGCGAAGCGCGAGAACGAGCAGATCGAGCTGGCGTTTCTGAAGAACGCGTTTGAAGGCTTTGTTCTGGCCCGTCAGAAGGAGGGTTACCCCATGTGCGGCATGGATGAACCCACCACGGACTATCTGCTGGCGGCACTGGCTTTTGAAGTGGGGGACTATCAGACGGCGTCCAAGATGGTGAGCACCGTGCTCCTGTCCCATTCCGCCAGCTCCCACATCAAGGATAAGACCAGAGACCTCAAGGAGGAGATCGTCGCGGCCGTTAAGGCCATGGCAAAATAAGGCAGGCAATCACAGACGGATAAAAAAACGCGGACCCGCGGGTCCGCGTTTTCCTATGCTGCGTTACCGGCAGTAAACGCTGTGTCAGCTGTCTTCCGACACGTGGAAGGTGTTATCGTCCTCTTTGTCCTCATCCGCAGCGGGAGCCTCGTCCTCCGGCTCCTCCTCTTCGCGGTCCAGGGAGTCATCCCGCTCGAGATCGACGTAGTTGCGGGAGTCGGTCTTGTCTGTTTCGTCGAAGTCGTCGAAATCATCATCAAAGTCATCATCGTAATCATCGATGAATGCCGGATTGTTCTTGCTCAGGTAGTAATACACACCGGCCGCCGCCGCTGCCGCAACCGTGCATACCGCGAGAAACTTGCCGAAGCCGCTCTTTGCCATGATACCCTCCTTACTCATAACGCGCCGTCCGTCAGACGGGACAGCATCCACGCTAACCATCATACCGCATTTTTCACGGAAAAAAAAGAGGGAAAGAGTATCTTTCCAAAGAAATGCAAGTGTGCTATCATAAAGTATGACCCATCGGGTCAATCCGTGACCGTCCGCTTCCGAAAGGAGGGGAACCTTGAACGAGAAATTCTTTGATCTGAAGAAGGAAAAGCAGGACCGCATGATCAATGCATCGCTCAAGATCTTTGCGAATGCGGGCTACACCCACGCCAGTACGGATGACATCGTCCGGGAAGCGGGGATCAGCAAAGGCCTGCTCTTCCACTATTTCACCTCCAAGCTGGGTCTGTACACCTTCCTCTACGATTACGCGGCAAAATATGAACAGCTCGAACTTTCCACCTGCATCGGCAGGGAGGAGACGGATTATTTCGTCCTGCTGGGACAGATCGTCCGGGCGCAGGCCGAGTGTATGAAGAGTTATCCGTATCTGATCCTGTTCCTTGACCGGGCAGGCAGCGAGGAGGATGAGGCGGCAGCGGAAGCCACGGGGGCGCAGATCGCCGCGCACGCGGAGCAGATCAGGGCGATCCTGGAGCGCGCGGACATATCCGCGTTCCGGCCCGGGACGGATATCCGGATGATCGACAGGCTGCTGACCGGTGCATTCCGTTCGCTCCTGGCCGAATCACTCCGGCTGGAGGAGGGCTATGCGGCGGCATATGAGGAGGCCTGTATGCCGTATCTGGATATGATGCGGAGATTTTGCACTATGACGGACACAGACATGCCGGTGATGGGACCGGCAGTTGACAACCTGTAAAGGAGGGACTATGAATCGATTTTTACTGGCCGGGATCACACAGATCGAGACGATCGTTAAGGTTGATAAGGTACCGATCGAGTATCAGCCCCTCATCAACAAACCCAATACCATCTTCACCGATGTCGGCGGCGATGCGTACAACGAGTCGCTGGCGCTGAAATGGCTGGGCGATGATGTGATGTTCCTCACCTTCTTCGGGAAGAATCAGGACATCTCCATGATGAACCCGCCGCACCATGAGATCTCGGTGCCCACCAATTATGTACAGCGGACCAAGGGCGATACGCCGCTCGCCGTGATCATGGTGGACGAGAACCGCACGGAGCAGATCTACGAGGATATCAAGGATATCCGTGACAGCGTATACGACCGTGAGACCATTGATAAACTGGTGCCCCAGTGTGATTTCGCGGTACTGGCCAACGCCAATTTCTGCCGGCCGATCCTCGAAGAGGCGGTGCGGCACAACAAGAAGATCGCCGTCAACATCCGCAATTTCTCGGAACGCACCGAGCTCTACAGCGCGGACTTCCTCAAGGCGGCCAATGTCCTCTACTTCAGCGACGACGACATCAAGGACCGCGATCCCTTTGAATTTGTGCAGCAGATCGGGGAGAAGTACGGGACGGATGTCATCATCCTCGGACAGGGCAGCAAGGGACTCATCCTCTACGACCGCAAGATGCGCCTCAATGCTCATTACAACACCGTGAGCATCAACGAGATCGTCAATGCCGTCGGCGCGGGAAATGCCCTGTATTCCTGCTTCCTCCATTACTACGCGGAGGACGGGGACTCCGTCAACGCGATCAAGATGGCGCTGTTATTTGCTTCGTACAAGATCGGCTATATGGGGACATCCATGGGATTCATGACCACGGAGCAGCTCGATCAGTGGAAAGGGATCATATGGCGGGAGGATCGTCAAAACTGACACGCGCGGCAGGCGTGCTCCTGCCGGTGTTTTCGCTTCCCGGCAGATACGGCATCGGCGCGTTTTCCCGCGAGGCCTACCGGTTTGTGGATTTCCTCGCCGGGGCCGGCCAGAGTTACTGGCAGGTGCTCCCGATGGGGCCTACGAGTTACGGGGACAGTCCTTACCAGTCCTTCTCCACCTACGCGGGCAATCCGTATTTCATCGATATTGACTCTCTGATCGAGGAGGGTCTCCTCACGGCGGCAGAGGCGGCGCCTTATGAGATGCCGGAGGGAGAGCCGGTCGATTATGCGCGGATCTATGAGACGAGATACCGCCTTCTGCATGCGGCGTATGACCGTTTCCGGTCGGGACCGGTGCGCAGCACGGTCTACACAGCGGATGCGTATCGCAGCTTCTCCCGGGACAACGCGTTCTGGCTTGAGGATTATTCCCTCTTCATCGCATTAAAGACGCATTTCGGCGGAAAGAGCTTCCTGGAGTGGGACAAGCCGCTCAGGATGCGCAATGCCGGAGCGCTGGCCGATATGCGCCGGGCGCTGTCGGATGAAGTTGATTTTCACGCGTTTCTGCAGTATCTCTTTGATGTTCAGTACAGACGGTTCAAGAAATACGCCAATGACGCGGGGATCCGGATCATCGGCGATATCCCGATCTATGTGGCGCCGGATTCCTCCGATGTCTGGTCTCATCCGGAGCTGTTCCTGCTTGACGCGGAATGTGTCCCGCGCGCCGTGGCAGGCTGCCCGCCGGATGCCTTTTCCGCAACAGGCCAGCTGTGGGGCAATCCGCTTTACCGCTGGGACGAGCACGCGCGGACGGGCTATGCCTGGTGGATGCAGCGCCTCGGTCACGCCTTCGGCCTGTGCGATGTCCTCAGGATCGATCATTTCCGCGGTTTTGAGTCCTATTATTCCATTCCGTACGGTCATGAGACCGCGGAGTTCGGGCATTGGGAGAAAGGTCCGGGCCGGGCATTCTTTGAGACATTGCGGGAAAAACTCGGCGATGTGCCGGTGATCGCGGAGGATCTGGGCTTTCTGACGCCGGAGGTCCTGCAGCTGGTCGCCGATACCGGATATCCAGGGATGAAGGTCCTGCAGTTCGCCTTTGACTCCAGGGAAGAGAGCGATTATCTGCCGCACAATTACCCGCGCAACTGCGTGGTCTACACCGGGACACATGATAATGACACGACCTGCAGCTGGTTCACGGAGATCCCCGCGGCGGACCGCGCTTTTGCCTGCGAGTATCTGGGACTTGCCGGAGAGGATCCGGAGAAGGGGACGGACAGCCTGATCCGTGCGGCCTACGCGAGTGTCGCCGATACGGCGGTGATCCCCATGCAGGACTGGCTGCTCCTGGGGCATGAGGCGCGGGTCAACCATCCGTCGACACTGGGCGGCAACTGGACCTGGCGGATGCGCGGTGATGCGCTGACCAAAGAACTTGCGGCACGGATGCACCGGCTGACAGCCATCTACGGACGGATCCCGGAGCGCAAGAGTGAAGTGGAATTCGGATAAGGAGGAAGAGTATGGTCGAAACGGCGATATTCCTGGCAGAGGGTTTTGAGGAGGTGGAGGCGCTCACGGTGGTGGATCTCCTGCGCAGAGCGGGGTTCAGCTGCAGGATGATCTCGATCGACGATGCGGAGACGGTGACGGGATCCCACGGTATCGAAGTCCGTGCGGATGAGAGACTGAGCGATATTCACTTTGATATGTTCGATATGCTGATCCTGCCCGGCGGCATGCCCGGCACGAAGCATCTGGCGGCATGCAGGGTGCTGACGGACGGGCTCAGGGAATTCTACCGCGACGGGGGATATATCTCCGCCATCTGTGCGGCACCTACCGTATTCGGAAGTCTGGGGCTGCTGGAAGGAAAGCGGGCCTGTTGCTATCCCGGAATGGAGGACGGTCTGAAGGGGGCTGTCGTGACACAGGATGAGGTGACGAAAGACGGCAATATCATCACGAGCCGCGGGCTGGGGACGGCGATCCCCTTTGCACTCAAGATCATCGAGGCGCTCGGCGATCCGGACGCGGACGTGGAAATGGCGAAGAAGATCGTTTACCGTCAATAAGGATTTATCATGGGATTTGAGATCGAGAAGAAATATCTGGTGAAGGCGCTCCCGGCGGATGCGGAGCGCTTTCCTTATCGGGAGATCACGCAGGGTTATCTGTGCCGCCACCCCGCAGTACGGGTGCGCAGGGACGCGCTGTCCGTGCAGACGGCAGAGGGCGGTGCGCCCGAAGAACATTTTTACATGACCTACAAGGGGCTCCGGCGGCAGGACACCCTGGCACAGGAGGAGTACAATCTGGACCTGACCCGGGAGGCCTATGAGCATCTGCTTGACAAGGCGGACGGCATCGTCATCGAGAAGAAACGGATCCTGATACCGCTTAACGCGGATGCCTTTCCGGAAGGCAGTGAGGGAGCACGGTGGGTCTCAGGCGGCGATGCGGTGATCGAGCTCGACATTTTCGCGGGTGCTCTGGCCGGTCTCGTCATCGCCGAAGTGGAATTTCCCTCGGAGGAGATCGCGGCGGCATACCGGCCGGCAGCGTGGTTCGGGGAGGAGGTCACCGGAGACGAGAGATACTCCAACGCATATCTTGCATTTCATACGACGCAATGAGCGTTTCTCTTGCATTTTTGCCCCGGGATATGTTAGAATGCTTGATTGTGTAAGTTTTTGTCACCATTAATCAGGAAGGTCAGGTAACAACATGAACGTACAGGTCGAAAAACAGGAAAACAACATGGCGCTCCTCACGATCGAGATCGATGCGGAGACCTTTGAACAGGCGGTGGACAAGGCCTACCGTGCGAACCGGGGGAGGATCAATGTCCCGGGTTTCCGCAAGGGCAAGGCGCCCCGCAAGATGATCGAGAAACTTTACGGCGCAGGGGTCTTTTTCGAGGATGCCGCCAATGACACCATCGATTCGACCTATGCCGATGCGGCGGAGGAGAGCGGCGAGGACATCGTGTCCATGCCGGAACTCGCCGTGACCCAGCTGGAGAGCGGCAAGCCCTTCATCTATACAGCGCGCGTGGCGCTGCGCCCTCCGGTGAAACTGGGCAAATACAAGGGGATCAAGGTCGTCAAGATCGACGACAGCGTGACCGATGAGGAGGTCGATGCCGAGGTCGACCGCGTGCGCACCATGAACGCGCGGAGCATCGAGGTGACGGACCGCCCGGTACAGGATAAGGACACGGTGACGCTGGATTTTGAGGGCTTCGTGGACGGCGTGCCTTTTGAAGGCGGCAAGGGAGAGGGCTATCCGCTGACCATCGGTTCCGGTTCCTTCATCCCCGGTTTTGAAGAGAAGCTCATCGGGGCCGAGATCGACAAGCCCGTGGATGTGGAAGTGACCTTCCCCGAGGATTACCACGAGGAGTCCCTCAAGGGCAAGCCGGCGGTCTTCAAGTGTGTGGTGCATGCCATCCGTGCAAAGGAGCTCCCGGAGCTGAACGACGAGTACGCGAGCGATATCTCCGAGTTTGAGACGCTGGCGGAATACAAAGAGGATGTGAAGAAGAAGCTTGCCGAGAAGAAGCGCGCCGACGCGGAAAAAGAGCGCGAGAACAAGATCGTCGAGGAGATCGCGGCGGATTCCGAAGTGGAACTGCCGGATGCGATGGTCGATACCAACGTGGACATGATGATCCGCGACTACGCGAGACAGCTGCAGATGCAGGGCCTGTCGCTGGATCAGTACATGAAATTCTCCGGCCAGAGTCTGGATGATCTGCGGGAGCAGATGCGTCCCGGCGTCATCAAGCGCTTAAAGAGCTCCCTGATCCTGGGCGAGATCGCGAAGCAGGAAGGCCTCACGCTTTCCGATGAGGATCTTGAGGAAGTCTTAAAGAAGCAGGCGGAGGATTACAAGATGGAGGTCGAGGATCTGAAGAAGATGCTGAGCAAGAGCCAGCTCAAGGAGATCCGCGAGAATTCCGAGATCGAGAAAGCGCTGAAGTTCATTGTTGAGCAGGCTAAGGAAAAGAAGTAAAGGAGAGAACATGAGCTTGATCCCTTATGTTATTGAACAGACCAGCCGCGGAGAGCGTTCCTATGACATCTATTCCAGACTGTTAAAGGAGCGGATCATCTTCCTGGGAGAAGAGGTGGATGCCAATTCCGCGAGTGTTGTGGTCGCGCAGTTACTGTTCCTGGAGGCGGAGGATCCGGAGAAGGATATCCATCTCTACATCAACAGCCCCGGCGGCGAGATCACCAGCGGTATGGCGATCTATGACACCATGAACTACATCAAGTGCGATGTCGCCACGATCTGTGTGGGCATGGCGGCCAGCATGGGCGCTTTCCTGCTGGCGGGCGGTGCAAAGGGCAAGCGGCAGGCGCTTCCCAACGCGGAGATCATGATCCATCAGCCTTCCGGCGGTTCCCGCGGACAGGCGACCGAGATCGAGATCGCGGCGAAGCACATCCTGCGTACGAGGGAGAATCTCAACAAGATCCTGGCGGAGAATACGGGCAAGCCCATCGAAACCATCGCGCTGGATACGGAGCGCGACAACTGGATGAGCGCGGAGGAGGCCATGGCGTACGGCCTGATCGATTCCGTGATCACCGCGCGTGCCGATGACAAAGACAAGAATAAGAAGGATAAGTGAACGACATGAACCGTTTCCCGGGAGA
>JAEEGL012024513.1_pt1 | contig 14393 bp, 16 predicted proteins | sample 9134231 | NCBI WGS metagenome assembly JAEEGL01 (sample SAMN16246548, study PRJNA631951) | gut metagenome | biome: gut microbiome; feature: rumen; material: fiber-attached | host: Bos | place: Iran: Karaj | collected 2018-10
ATTTCGCTGCCTGAATGGAAGCTTCGGAACCGTTTACAACAATAAGCACATTCCTGAAAAGTGGCTTAATCATCTTTTTTTTCGCTCCTGGATTTTAAATTCTTCAGAACAAAAACATTCTCTCTCTCCCGCTCCTCCAGAACACTCTCTATGTAATTCTTCGTCTCGCGGGCCTGGGGTATCACCATCTTGTCCAATGCGTTCACACGACGCTGGGTTTTCTTCACCTCCATAGCAAGCCGCCAAACAATCGTCCTGATGGACGCCATCTCTGTCAGCAGCTCCAGAAGTTCAAAAAACTCTGCCATTACTTTATCGGTATCTGCGAACGAATCCATGAAAGAATAGAATAACTGGCGCTCCGGAAGCTCTACGCCTATGGAGTTGAACTGCATTCCGGCGGCGGTTATGGGTTTTTCCTTGATATTGAAATCGTAGCTTACACCCTGCGCAATTCGCTCAACGCGGTCACTTCCTACAGCCATGAGCATGTTTTTAAGCGATGGATACGCCTTCGCGATGGTCTCATCGATTTTCTGCTCCAAAAGCTTGACTTTATCGACCATGCGCATAAGCTCCATTACAAGAATCTCGCGCTTCTGCTCCAAAAGCTCATAGCCGTCCTGAGAGATAGCAAGCTGCGCTTTGACCGCGAGAAGATTCGATTTTGTAGGTGCTACGTTGCTCTTTGCCATGACCTGTTCTCCGGTTCCTATTCGTCTTCCTTAGGCATGTACTTGTCGATAAGCTCTGGTGCGATGCGGTACAGTTCCTCACGAGGAAGCAGTGAAAGAACTTTCCAGCCGATATCGAGCGTCTGCTGAATCGTGCGGTTCTCGAATTCGCCCTGAGTAAGGAAGTCGTTCTCAAAAGCCTCGCCAAAACGGAGATACTTTCTGTCTAGCGGAGAAAGCTCCTCTTCACCGATAATAGCAGCCAGATTCCTGATGCTCTTTACTTTTGAGTAAGCCGCAAAAAGCTGGCTGGAAACATCTTTATGATCCTCGCGTGTCATGCCCTCACCAATGCCGTCTTTCATAAGACGTGAAAGGCTTGGAAGACCAGCTACAGGCGGGTACATTCCTTTCTGAGAAAGCTCCCTGTCCATTACGATCTGGCCTTCGGTAATGTAGCCCGTAAGGTCTGGGATTGGGTGCGAAATATCGTCGTTCGGCATGGTGAGGATAGGAATCTGGGTGATAGAGCCGTTTGAGCCTTTGATTTTTCCGGCTCGTTCGTAAAGCTCCGCAAGGTCGGAGTAAAGATAACCAGGGTATCCCTTTCTTCCAGGAACCTCACCGCGGGTCGTCGCAATTTCGCGCATCGCCTCGCAATAGTTCGTCATATCTGTCATAACGACAAGAACGTGCATGCCTTTTTCGTAAGCAAGGTATTCAGCCGCTGTAAGCGCACAGCGCGGCGTGATGATACGCTCAATAGAAGGCGCATCCGCAAGACTCTGGAACATAACGACCCGCGAAAGAACGCCTGACTGCTCGAACGTGTTGATGAAGAATTGGGCAACGTCATATTTAATACCCATTCCTGCAAAAACCATAACGAACTGCTCATCGCTGCTAAGAATCTTAGCCTGACGGATAATCTGCGCCGCCAATCTGTTGTGCGGAAGACCGTTTCCAGAGAAAATCGGCAGTTTCTGTCCGCGGATAAGAGTGTTCATTCCGTCTATCGCAGAAATTCCTGTCTGTATAAAGTCGCGCGGATAAACACGCGCATACGGATTTATCGGGTAGCCGTTGACGTTTACTTTCTTCGATGACATAATCGGCGGATGTCCGTCCGCCGGCTCGCCAAGACCGTTGAAAATGCGGCCAAGAAGGCCAGTACCAACACGAAGTTCCATCGGGCATTCAAGGAACTCGACTGTTGAATCGTCAAGGTCGATGCCTGTCGTCGAACCGAAAATCTGAACGACAGCTATATCTTCTGAAATATCGATAACACGTCCGGTACGCTTTTCGCCGAACCTGTCACGCACTGCAACAATCTCGCCGAAGAACACGTCTTCGCTTCGCTTTACGACAACAACAGGTCCGTCAACTGATTTTACGCCTCTATATTCAATTCCTCTCATATTGTCTCTCAGACCTCCATTTTGCGGTAAAGCTTCTCCAGCTCGGAGAACTGCTCGTCAAAATGATTCTCCACAGTCCGAATCATCTCCAGCTTGTCGTTCGGAACACTTGTCTTTATGCGGATAATCTCCTCGCGGACGCTCAAAGCGGAAATACGTACGAGCGGCGCGCCGTCTTTAATTACGGCAAGAGCGCGACTGTAGAAGTTCATAATAAGCTGAAGTATAAGAATCTGCTTTTCAGGAACAGAGTAAACATCTATCTTGTCGAACGCGCTCTGCTGCAAAAAGCCGTTTTTAATCATCTCGGCAACGAGCAGCACGAGCCGCTCCGTGTCTGGAAGAGCATCCGGCCCGATAAGGCGGACAATCTGCTGAAGACGCTGCTCTTTTTTGAGAAGGTCAAGAGCGGCGAGACGGACAGAAGCCCAGCGTGGGTCAAGCTTGTCCCACCATTCGCGCACTTCGTCGGCATATTCTGAATAAGACTCTATCCAGCCGATAGCCGGATAATGACGCGCGTTCGCCAAGTCACGGTCGAGCGCCCAGAAACAGCGGATGAACCGCTTTGTGTGCTGGGTTACCGGCTCCGAGAAGTCGCCGCCCGGCGGTGAAACTGCCCCGATAATAGAAACGGAGCCTTCCTGCCCGCCCAATGACGTAATGCGTCCTGCGCGTTCGTAGAACTCTGCAAGGCGTGTCGGAAGATATGCCGGGAAGCCTTCTTCGGCGGGCATTTCCTCCATACGGCCAGAAAGCTCGCGCAGAGCCTCTGCCCAGCGGGAAGTACTGTCCGCCATAATTGCGACTGCCATGCCCATGTCGCGGTAGTATTCCGCGAGCGTAATGCCCGAATAAAGCGAAACTTCACGGGCGGCGACAGGCATGTTCGACGTATTTGCGATAAGGATTGTGCGCTCCATCAAAGAGCGTCCTGTACGCGGGTCAATAAGAGAAGGGAATTCAGTAAGAACGTCGGTCATCTCGTTTCCGCGCTCACCGCATCCAATATAAACAATTAGATCAGCGTCACACCACTTTGCAACGGCGTGCTGCGTCATTGTCTTTCCGGTTCCGAATCCGCCAGGGATTGCCGCCGTACCGCCTTTTGAAAGCGGGAAGAAAACGTCTATTACGCGCTGACCCGTTACAAGCGGCTCCGTAACCGTAAGCTTGCGTGCGTATGGACGCGGCTTACGAACTGGCCAATACTGCGAAAGATAGATTTTCTCGCCAAGCTCAGTTTCCGCAACAACATCGTCTACGGTGTACTGTCCTTCCTGCACGATAGAAGCAAGAACACGCCCCTTTATCGCTGGAGGAACCATTATTTTATGGGTAATTGATGAAGTCTCCGGCAGTGTTCCAATCGCCATACCTGGGGCAATCGGGTCGCCTGCCTTTTTAACCGGAGAGAATTTCCATTTTTTAGTTGTCTCAAGCGGCTCGGTTCTCTGGCCCGGCACAAGGAAAGCCCCTGCATCATTGAACATTGACGCAAGAGGACGCTGAATACCATCATAAATGGTTCCTACAAGGCCGGGACCGAGACGCACGGAAAGCGGTCTCTTGTGGCATACGACAGGCTCCCCTATTCGCATTCCAGTGTCATCCTCGTAAACCTGTACGGTGGCAATACCTTGTTTTTGCCTGATAATCTCGCCAATAAGCTTTTTCTCGCCTACATCAACGACATCATAAAGACCGCAGCTTTCCAAACCTTCCGCATAAACGATAGGTCCTGAAATCCTTGTTATTTTTCCAACTACATCGCTCATTCAGGCAACCTCCCGCCAAAAAGAGTCGAGGCAAGTTCGTATCTGTCTGTATCAACGATTCTGCCGACTATCTCATCAATCGTTGCCCTGCATTTCACGGATCTGTCCTCCGTTTCTATGATGCAACCTTCGAAAGTCTGACCCTTAGGAGCAGCCTCGCAAGAAAGCACATTGTCCTTTCCGGCTTCTGCCTCCAAAGCCTCTTTCATCGTCTTTATATTGAATCCGCCTACGACAGCGTTAATTTTCTTATTCTTGAAAGCCGGAGCATACTTTGCCAGAAGTTTTTTAATTAGCTCCAGTTTTTTAGCAGAATTCAATTCTGCAATGTATTCTCTTATCGCATCCATTACGGCACTATCCTCGTAAGCCGCAAGAAAACGCTCTTTCTTAAGGGGAACAGCTGCCTCGGCATCCGCTTTGAACGCAGCTTCCTTGGCTGCGTATACACTTTTTCTTTCCTCGCGGGCTTTTTGAATGCGCTCTTTAACCGCGCTACGTATGTCTTCCGCCTCTTTTTCAGCATCGGCAATCATCCGTGCCGCTTTTTTACGTGCGTCTTCCTGAATTTCCCTGTCGAGAATCTCTGTAGAACGTAGTTCTTCCATTGTCCATTCACCCTTGACTATGCGGGCTGCCCGAAAAAATTGAATTCCGGGCTTGTACCCTATACATGAATACCGACTGCTTCTCTTATTGAGTCCGTGAGCGTTTTTTTACCCTCAAGATGCCCGTGTATTCCGGGAATCTCCACAATAAGAGGATAGCAGCCTTCAAGCTGCCACTGAAGAATCTCATCCTCCAGCCAGACAGCCACTTCTTCTGTAATGATAAGCACTTTGGGGCGTTCATCCGCAGGAATGTAAGCCATACTGTCTCCCGCGGAAATTGCCGCTCGTCCTGTGACACGGTTAAAAGCCTCTAAAGCCTCACCTCTGTTCACCGCGACGGCGCCTTCAACACCTGCAAGAGCAAAAGCAATGACAAGCTCCCGCTCGCCTATCAAATAATATTTCACCGTTAAATCCGAATCAGATTTACCTTAAAGGATAATCATGAGAAGGGCTACAAGGAATCCCCAAAGACAGATACCTTCTGCAAGACCTACGAAAGGAAGAGCCTTACCGGAAAGCTCTGCATTCTCGCTCATAGCGCCCATAGCAGCTGCACCGATTCTTCCGACAGCCATACCACCTGCGATACAACCGATACCAACAGCCACAGCTGCTGCTACATATCTCGCAATTCCGGTGTAGTCAACAGCGGCACCTTCAGCACCTTCTGCGAACAAACCTGCCATTGCAAAGCAGATCATAAGAACGGCGATTAAAAGTTTCTTTGATTTCATTTCAAACTCCTTCACAAAAATCAAAAATATGGTTGGTCAAGGTACGCTACGCTCAGGACCTTGACTCAACCGTTTTGACGCCTGCTATCAATTATCAAGCGTCAATCAAGGCAATTCCAAAGCTCAAACGAGTTTCGAAACTGCATCCATATTTATCTCAAAAACCACAAGTTAATGAGGTTTTACCAGTCTGTCCCGAACTGTAAACACATCCCAGAACAAACCAGATCACTTATACGAAAAGCGGAACGGCTTGAACTCCTTTCCTGTCTCCGTAAAGAATTTCGAGAAAAACTCGTAATATTGCAGACGTATGACCTGTATCGCTACAATCATACCTTCAAGCACAATGACAACCGCATTACCGATGATGCTAACGGCAACGCCACCCGCAGACACAGGAATAAGCGCGCTAAGTGTAAAAATGATATAACCGAGAACAGCGTGGGCAAGAGCAAACGCGCCAACACGAAGGAAGCTGACCGAGTTTGAAAGATAGCTCGACACGACTTCCAAAAGCTCGACGATACCTTCTATAACAGCGGCAAAAACACCGTTCTCAAAAACTGGACGCTCACCGTCAACAAGGCGTGAAAGCGGTTCTGCAAAGAAAACTCCCAAAAGTGCAAGACCGATTACGATCCAGTCGTAAATCTGAATTGAACTGCCGAAAGCAAAAATGCGGATTACCATAGACACGATATACCAGAAGAAAATAGTTCCACAAATACCGGTCTTGCCGAAAATCGCCTTGCCCTTGCGGTGCATTATAAAATTGTTCGATATATTGATTACAAGACCGATTGAGTTGATGATGAAACCCACACCAATCGTGAACAGGAAGAACATAAACATCTTGTCCACGGTGGATGAAGAAGGCATCATGTGAAGGATTGGCGCAAATGCGTTCTCTTTTCCGACGAAAAGCCCTGTCACAAAAAGTCCGAACGGCTCCAGAATATGCTCATTGCAGAAAAACTCGCCTGTAAGAAGACCCATTATAAAACTGCTGCACCCTATCGATATGAAGACGGGGCCGAACTTATGCCAGCTCTTGAACCACGGAATTGCGTGCGTTGTAAGAAGAATTCCCACAATGATAAAGACAAGTCCCTGGCCAGCGTCACCGAACATAATGCCGAACAACAGCGTGAAAAAGAACGCAACAAACGGTGTTGGGTCGATTGTGCCGTAAAGCGGCGCACCGTAGCTGAAAATCATGCGCTCAAAGCTGGAGACAAGCTTTCCGTGAGTCAGTTTTACCGGCACTTTCTCGTGACCGTCCCTTACAGAAGGAACTTCATCCGGGTTGTACGAGCGGATGGCGATTCTGCCTTCCGTAAGCTCATCCAGCTCTTTCATCATAATGTCGCTGTCAGAAGCCGTAATCCATCCGGCAATTCTGTACACCAGCTGCGTTGACTCAAGACGGTCACGAACAGCCTGAACCTGCATTCCCATAGAGAAACGCCCCAAAAGGCTCGTGATAAGCGCAGCATGTGTCTCTGCATAGTTTGTACGTTCTTTCTTTATTTCTTCGCAATCGTTGTCTGCTTTTTCTTTCTGCTTTTTCAGGCTTTCAAGAACATCATCAGGAATGCCTTTGAAATCTTTCGGCACTTCCATACCGACAAAACCGAACCGCTTAAGCTCTGCATCAAGCGCGAACCTGCCTTTTTTCGAAGATGCAGCAAGAATACGCGTCTTATCCTCTCCGAGAGGAACAATTACAGCCCTGCCTCCTACAGCGAAGGTAAGTTCATCTATCATAGCGGGGTCAATGCGGCCAATTCTTAACGAAAGGAAAGAAAGATGATCAAGCTCTTTATATGCAACCTTAAGGTTGGAGAATGCATTTGCCTCCTCATAAGCTTCTGTTACACGCTGTTTTTCCTCTCCAAGCTTTATCTCACGTTCTTTAAGCTCATCTACAGCCTGAAGAATCTGCCCAGCTTTCTCGAAATCCGCGTCAACCGGAAGCGTGCAATCCTCCGCATAGTCAGTAAGATCTTCCACACCAAGGTACGACCTTACTCCCTGCAGCTTGTCAAAAATCTCCTTTGACGCATTTACGGAATTAACGCCGCTTGAAGAAGAGTTTTCTTCAATCTCAGTCTGGAACTGGAAATTACCACGCTTTCCAAGAAATTCAAGAACCCTGTCTATATCTTCTTTCAGGATCATTAGCTCTATAAGCTTCATAGCCGTTGTTTTTGCCATACCCTGTTACCTCTCAATTCCTGCGAATTTTTTCATGTGGGCTTCGTCCACTGAAAGTCTAAGACCCTCTGCTGCCGTACGTATGCAGTTCAGCTCGTACTGCTTTATCATAAACCACGAAACAAGGACATCCGCTGTAAACGGATTTCTGTGGAAATGCTTCATTGCTTTTTTATTTATATCAAGGATTACAGACTGCTCAAGCCAGCGCGGATCAACTTGCCAAACTTCGCCTTCCGTATACGGATTAAGGAGATACGCATATTTCCAATCGCTCCAGTCGGAATAAGTGTCAATCGCAAAAGAAAGCACCGTCACAGCCTCTCCCGCCAGCGAATCCTGAATACCGTCAGCTTCATTGATGAACACAAGGTTCTTTATGATATCCTCGTCGCTCATTCCGTAATACACTTTAAGCCGAAGTGCCCAAATACAGTTTTGAAGCCGAAGCTTCTCATGAACCAACTCAGCCACGGTTTTGCGCTCGGCAGCAGGCACTTTTTCAACTGCCTTCCAAAGAGAAAGCATATACTGGGTGTCCAGTTTCAAGTCAAATTCCTTTTGCTCGCTTCTAGACGGAACCGTATTATACCAAGAAAGCTGGGAGTTTTCCGTTATTTTGGAAAGCGACGGCCACTCATCATAACGGAGCATACTGAAACGCCCAATATCAACAATGGAAGGAAGCTCCTTCTCACCGTTCTGAAGCGCGTGCGAAATATCCTTTAGATTACTGTAGTCGTATGATTGCAAAAGCGCGAGCGAAACTGGCTCCGGCTTTGAGTAGCATTCAAGAAGATTTTTGAAATCATTTACAAAAGCAAGCTCAGCCTTGCGTTCGATTTTTTCCGCCAGCATTTCTTCCGGCACAACGGGAACCTCATCGGTAAAGACAAGGCTCCACAGCTCAGAAAGCTTTTTTACCTCGAAAAGAGAAGCCGCTCGCTGCCCCGCGAATGAACGGGCAAGCATTCCGCTGGCTTTTGCATACACATAAGAAGATGCGCTTGCTTTATCCATACGTCAGTTACCGAAAAGCAGCTCATCAAGAAAGTTATTGAAACCCGAAACATCTTTCGGTGCAGATTTTACTTTTTCTTCAAATTTCTGCATCTGTTCATTGTATTCTTCAGTGATTTTTTCACGGCTCTGCTCATAGGAACTTTCGCATTCCTTTACAGCAGCTTCGTATCCGGCTTTGAACTCCGACTCTGCCTCTGATTTTGCAGCGGATATAGCCGAATCGGATTTTTCCTGCGCATCAAATAAGATTTCAGCAGCCTCGCGCTCAATATCAATAAGATGACCAATTACATCAGTTTCACCCATAAACACACCACAAACAACAAAAAAAATTATTACGATGGGAACAACAATAATCCGCAGAGCAGCAGTTCAAAAAACATCTTCAAAAGATGCCCCGCAGATTATTAAACGAAGTTCTCCTCATATCTGCATATCACAGAATAAACCCCGTTCTCAGATTTTTGCGCAAGAATTTCATCGCAAACCCCTGGGATTTTGATAAGCTGAGTAAGCTGTGTTATAACTCTAAGGTGATATTCACAGTCGCCAACCGGTGAAAGAAGCAAGAAAAACAGATGAACAGGCTTTTTGTCGAGCGAGTCATAATCAATGCCTTTCTTTGAAACACCGATAACGCCGCAAACTTTATCAACCATATCCGTCCTTGCATGGGGAACAGCTATTCCGGGAAAGATTCCCGTAGACATTTTCTGCTCCCGCTCAAGAAGCGCATTAAGGACTTTCGTCCTGTCAAGACCAGAATAAACTTCCAGGAGCTTTTCTACAAGCTCTTCAAAAACTTCGTCCTTGCTTTCGCTCTGGAGGTTGACACAAATCGCCTCCGGACTAAAAATTTGGCCTAAGACCATCAGAACTCCACTTACTCTGCAGCCGGAGCTGTCTCTGCTTCTTCCGCGGCATCAACCCAAGAAGATCCGCTTATCTCTGCATTCTGCTGCACTGCAGAATCGAGAGAATCAACAGATGACGTTCTGTTCACGAGCGCAAGACCAAAACTCGTAAGGAAGAAAAGTGTCACAAGGATATATGTCGTTCTTGTAAGGACATTTCCAGAACGTGCACCGAATGCCTGTGAGCTTGTTCCGCCGAAAAGACCGCCGAAACCCTCGCCATCTTCGTTCTGAATGAGGATGATGCACACCAGAAGAATGCTGATGATTACGAATGCAACCAACAAGATAATACCAATAACGCCCATATTATTCTCCAATTAATAATGATTAAAACCTGAGTAAGCGATTAAAAAAAACGCAACACGCCGATAATAACGTAAATCTGTCATTTAAGCAATACGCAAAATATCAAAAATAACTGCTCTCGCCGGATTTTGCCCCGAAAAACGGCTGGCTTGAAGCTACGCTGCGGAATGCCGCGCTACCGACGCGCCGCATTTCATGCGTCTTTGTCCGTCGGTATGCTTATGCAGATGTTTTCCGTGTCAAATCTCCGGCTACGCAGTTATTTTATATACTAGGTAGCGTAATGCATAAATATTCTATATAATAGCCGCATGGCTAATGACAAACACGTAAACTTCTTCGCGCTTCAAAAAGCGTGCGAAAAACCGGGATGCCCGCTCTGCACTATCGTGAACGAGCGCATCGACCGCTACATAGACGGAATGCTTTTCGAGCATATTTCAGACAGAACTTTCCGGGCACAGTACCGCGAAGCAGGCGGATTCTGCCGTAACCACGCGGAATCACTGCTTTCCTACAGAGACGGCCTTGCAGTCGCCATCCTGGGACAAGGCGAGCTTTCCGAAAAAATAGAAGATTTCCGCAAAAAAAAGATGCGCCGCTACAAAATGCCCTGCCCCGCCTGCGCCGAACAACAGCGCATAGAGGACGAATTCCTTACGTTCATCGCCGAAGCAGCGAAACTTGCGACAGAAGACGAAACCGAATTGCGCGAGCTTCTCACTTCCGGCGCAGGTCTTTGCATTCCGCATTACGCGCGCATGGTCGAGCTACGGAAACGACGCATACCCAAATGGTTCATCGAATTTCAGGAGAACAAATATAAAACGCTTTTGGAACGAACGAACCGTTTCATCGATTTTTCTGCATGGGGCAAACAACAGCAGTTCGAATCGTTGCCTCCAGAAGACAAAATTGTATGGAAGGAGCTTGCATCAACCCTACGAAGTTCGATAAAATAAGGTTGGTCAAGGCACGTACGCCTTACGGCTATCTTAAAGCCTTGACTCAACCTTTTTGGTGTCTGTCGACAATTTTCAAACACCAATAAGGTTGGTCAAGGCACGTACGCCTTACGGCTATCTTAAAGCCTTGACTCAACCTTTTTGCCGCCTGCTAACAAAATTATCAGGCGGCAATAGAAGTGCCGCGATGCACAAGTGGAGAAGACAAAATGTCAGATTTCAAAGCAATCAAACCAGAAGAAATTTCTGAAAATCTCATAAAGATGATCGGCACAGACTGGATGCTAATCACAGCAGGAACTCGCGAAAAGTTCAACACAATGACAGCCAGCTGGGGCTTCGCCGGATTCATGTGGAACAGACCATCCGCAATATGTTTCGTAAGACCGGAGCGTTTCACCTACAGCTTCATGGAGCGCGCGGACAACTACACGCTCTCGTTTTTCAGCGAAGAGTACAGAGATGCGCTTAAAATATGCGGCTCAAAATCCGGGAAGAATACAGACAAACCGAAAGAAGCCGGGCTCACACCGAAGTTTCTGCCGAACGGCACTATAGCGTTCGAGGAAGCTTCTCTCATCCTCAATTGTCGCAAAACGTACACCGACAACCTAAAGCCAGAAAACTTCCTTGCTCAGCACATCATAGACAACGTGTACAACAAAGAAGGTTTTCACCGCATGTACATCGGCGAGATAACACAGGTACTACAGAAAGTCTGAAAAGATACATATTTGGGCGCGTCAGGCACATGACGTTCGCGTTGCGAACTTACAGTGCCTGACCGGGCTGCTACAGTTTCCGCTGTCGCTCCAGCCGCTTCACTCCGTCTGCCATTGGCAGACTCCGTTCCAGTGGCCGGCTGCGCCGACTTCCGCATCCCTCGCGCACTCGACACAAAGCTTTTACCAGTTATACAAAAAGTTTGCCCTCAAAAATCCGAATCAAGATTCTTTCCTTGCTTTATTGCAAATCTTAGCATATTATTATTACAGCTATGATAGAATCACAGCAAAATGATATGGGGGTTATTATGAAAGAATGGGTTTGTAGTGTATGCGGCTATGTACACACAGGAGACGAGCCGCCGGAAGCATGTCCGCAGTGCAGGGCACCAAAAGAGAAATTCACAGAAAAAGAAGGCTTCAAAGGCTGGGCAGACGAGCATAAAATCGGTGTAGCACAGGGACTAGACCCAGAAGTTGTTCAGGGATTAAGAGAAAACTTCAACGGCGAATGCACGGAAGTCGGAATGTATCTTGCAATGGCACGCCAGGCAGACAGAGAAGGCTACCCGGAAGTCGCGGAAGCATTCAAACGCTATGCATTTGAAGAAGCAGACCACGCATCTCGGTTTGCAGAGCTTCTTGGCGAAGTTGTAACAAAATCGACGAAGAAAAACCTTGAGCTAAGGACAGCTGCAGAAGGCGGCGCATGCGAAGGCAAGCTGAAACTCGCGAAAAAAGCGAAAGAACTTGGCTACGATGCCGTACATGACACAGTTCACGAGATGGCTAAGGACGAAGCACGCCACGGAGCCGGATTCAAAGGACTTTTGGAAAGATATTTCGGTTAAAATAACTGAGGAAAAACTGCCGCAATACATTCTCACTGCGGCACAAAAAAGGCTGTCCGTGTTGAAGCAAACTTCATTTCGGGCAGCCTTATTTTTTAGGAAAATCCTGAAACCAGATTTTAATTTATACTCTGGTTGTTATATGCCGTTTGAATTGCAGCAGCAACCTGAGCCGGGGTTTTAGTACCTGTTACGATATCCTTCACACCGTTTATAAGTGCATCGTTTGTAGCTCCTGACAAGTAAGCATCGATGACGTAGCAATCTGGATATGCGGAGAGTTTCGCTTTTTCTGCAACGAGCGGATCCATATCGTTCGGAAGAGTGAAGTTTCTGATAATCGGACAGGAAATTCCACCGTCTCTAAGACGCTGAATCGTTTCTTCTTCGCTGTTGAAATAAGCCATCCAGCGTTTAGCAGCATCTAGAACAGCAGCGTTTGTGGTTCCCTTTCTCGTTATGCCGTAACCAACCTGCCAAGCCGCAGCCATGCAGTTGTTCATAGAAGCTACACCATTTGTTATTGCAGGAATTGTGAAAAGCTTTATATCTTCTGCAAGATCCTCAAAGTTTGCCTCACCGAATCCCCACTGACCATCAATGTACATAAGATACTTGCCGGCAGCGAAATTCGCTTTTCCAGTTCCATCATCAGTAGTCACAGAATTCGGGTCAAGGATACCGTCATCAACCCAATCATCGACAACCTGAAGAGCAGCCTTAAACTCATCGCTATTGAATCTTTTATCTCCGCGGGCAGCCTTCTCTATCCATTTAGGATCGCCCGTCGTGCGCGGTATAAGTGCGGAAAGAACACAGGAACCCCAGACCCAAGTATCTGCACCATGAGTAGAAAGGCATGCAATAAGTCCTGAATTAGGATGATCCGCTTTATAAGTATTGAAAGCTTGCGCCAGGGTTTTGAAGTCGTTGTAATTAGCAAGAGCTGCCGTCAAATCATCTTCATCACAGCCGATAGTCTCCAAAAGCTGCATATTAACGCCGACAACCGTACAGAAGTTTGAACCGCCTAAAGGAAGATAAGGTTTCACACCAGTTCCATAAAAGTTCGGAACAAGATTAGCGTCTATATAGGAAGGGAAATACGGAGTGTTATCAATCTGCTGGTTGGAATTCTTCCATGCACCGCCCCAACGCTCGTCCGCGCCCATATATGCGATGTCAGGAATATTATTATTAGAAATACGAGAAGCGACTCTTGTATGGTATTCATCATCATAATAAAGTTCATAACTTATTGTAACATCCGGGTTGGCTTCCATAAATTCATTACATATCCGACTGAATACCTGCCCCTCACCGTTATTCGCAACCCCATAACCAAGGATATTGAGTGTAACTCTTTCTTTCCAATGCGCAACAAGAGTTGTATTTGCAGTTATCTTTGTTGAAAAACTGAATTTTGCGGTACTGCCGTTTTTGTACCATCCGTCAAAAACGTAACCGCTCTTTGTAGGCGGTGTTGGTTCTGAAACTGTTGCTCCGCTTTTTACCTGTGCCGAAGCTACATACGTTCCACCATTTGAATCAAAAGTCACAGTGTAAGTTTTGGTATTAAGTAATCCACCACAACTTGTAAACATAACACCGGCAATCACACAGACACAAAGTATCCGCAATGTTTTTACAATTGTTTTTGAGTTTTTCATCTTAACTCCTTCCATTATAATTGTGGCAACAATATGCCATTAAAGGAAAAACGCTAAGAAAGGCAGGATGTTAAACATAGGCAATTTTCCCTATCAGAGAATTGTATTTTCTCTTTCAGAATATGTCAAGTTTCGCCATCAGCGAGTATCATTTCTCCATGACCTCAGAGGAATTAAGAAAAACATTTTCTGAAAATATAAAAAAATACCGCAAAATAAACGGTATGACACAAATGATACTCGCAGAGAAATCTGATTTATCGGTAGGATATTTATGTGACTTAGAAGCCGGGAATAAATGGGGTACGCCGGAAACTATAGCGAAAGTTGCAAATGCACTGAATGTAAAGCCTTTTCAGCTTTTCGTGGAAGATGATGAAAAAAAGCCTGATTCCATAACAGTAGATTTGCTCGCGTTCTCGACCCAATTGAAAAAATCAATCGATTTTGAAATAAACAACTTGCTAAAAAAGTATTCTTAAATCATCAACAAAC
>JAEEGL012302945.1_pt1 | contig 14393 bp, 12 predicted proteins | sample 9134231 | NCBI WGS metagenome assembly JAEEGL01 (sample SAMN16246548, study PRJNA631951) | gut metagenome | biome: gut microbiome; feature: rumen; material: fiber-attached | host: Bos | place: Iran: Karaj | collected 2018-10
ATACTCCGCGTTGAAACCGCAGTTCCAGCCCTGCTGGGATACATGTACGCAATACTGAAATGATTATGGAAAAGCACCAAAAAATCGCAACTATCCTCTCCAACCAGAACATACAGGGAGATTACTACAAGGCAGTATTCCAAGTGGAGGACATTCCACGCCTGGCACAACCTGGACAATTCATACACATACTTCTGCCTGACTTCCAGCAGCACGTGCTGCGCAGGCCTTTCAGCATCTACGACACTGCTCCAGAGCAAGGCCAAATGTCCATAATCTACAAGGTAGTGGGAGAAGGCACAGCAAAATTGGCACAACTTGCTCCAGGCACACAGATTGACATGCTAGGGCCATTGGGCACACCATTCTCGCCACTTCCAGCCGATGCAGTCATTGTGGCTGGCGGCTATGGATGCGCCGCCACTTTCCTGGCTGCAAAACTCGCCCCACAAAAGCCGACTGTATTGATTGGCGGTCGTAGCAAACTGGACATTCTGCTCAAGGATGAATACGAGGCACTAGGTTGCAAGGTGCTAATTTCAACAGACGATGGCTCCATGGGCACCAAGGGGTTAGTCACAAGCCTGCTGCCCCAAATCCCCCAAATCAACTGGCTCATCTCCTGCGGGCCAATTCCATTGCTGAAAGCACTTGCAGGCATAATGGAACAGCAACGCATACCGGGCGAACTAAGTCTGGACAAGGCAATGTGCTGCGGCGTGGGCGCCTGCTTCGCATGCGTCACCAAAGTCAAGGCAGACAATGCAGACGGCTGGCGCTACGCCCGCGTCTGCAAAGAAGGCCCCGTATTCCCTGCCGACCAACTCGTATTCTAACGCATAGACGCTTCCTTTTTAACGCAGAGACGCAAAGACGCAGAGACGCAAAGATTTTATATAAAGATGGAGGATGTCAAACGCGATGACTTCCTAAAATCTTATATTAAAAACTCTGCGTCTCTGCGTCTTTGCGCCTCTGCGTTAAAAAGGAAGCGCCTCTGCGTTTTATTTTTGCGCCTCTGGAACTAGACGCGCCATGACCTGTTGCAGGTCCTGCCAGGCATCGCGTTTGGCGCTTTCCTGACGTAGCAGAAATGCTGGATGGTACGTCGGCATAACAGGAATACCCTGGTAGTTCAGCCAATTCCCACGCAGACGCATGATGCCTCGCGGGTCGTCTAGAAGGTAGTGTGCGGCAGTTGCACCAAGAAGCACTATCACCTTTGGCTGCACAAGGTATATCTGCCATTTGATAAAATTAATGCATGCAGCAGCCTCATCAGGCAAAGGTGTGCGATTGTTTGGAGGACGACATTTTACGATGTTCCCGATATAGACCTGCTGGCGCTGAAGGCCCATCGCCGCAATCATCTTGTCCAGCAACTGCCCTGCGCGTCCCACGAATGGGCGTCCCTGCATGTCTTCGTCACGACCAGGTCCTTCGCCAATGAACATAAGCGATGCATGTGGATTGCCTTCGCCGAATACCGTGTTTGTCCTGGTTCGGCATAATTGGCATCCTTGGCAATTATGCACTATCTGCTGCAGTTCATCCAATGTGTATGTTTGTGACATAATGATTTCCTCTTTGGCAAGGGGTAATTTAAGGTAAATAAAAAGTAAATCAATGCAATGAGGCAGAAGAGAACTGTTTTTAGTAGGGACAGCAGGAAACGTCGTCCTACTGTCCCTCACTCCATCGCAAATAAAAATAGATTTTGCCTTTATACCTTGAAAAAACACCTATGATAATTACCTTACGCAAAACCAATTGTCTGGCAATACAAACAAAAGGAGATTAACCATGCGCAAAGCATTATTCGCATTTTTGGTGTTGACAACTGGCATTTTTCTTGGAGCAGCGGATTTTTCAATTCCATTCCAAAAGAAGGCGCCTGTAATTGATGGTCATTTCGAAGCAGGCGAATGGGACTGCGCCGTTGCATTCAGTGGCACCGCCAGGAATATGGACGCACGGCGCACAACAGTCTGGTTCGCATACGACAAGAGCACAATGTATGTTGCATTGCAGGCGGAAACGCCGCCGCGCGGCAAACTGCGTTCAGTGCCAGGTGGCAGAAACAACAATGATTCTATAGAATTGTGGTTCTTCCCACCGCAGAAGATACGCTCCATTGAATCCATGAAGTTCGGGACTTTCCAGATAATAGTGAGTTCAGAGGATGATGTTTTCGCGGAACACAGCAATCCAGGCTATGGCCTTGCCACCCAGAAGTGGAAGCATGGAGCGAAAATCAAGTCCCAAGTTGAAAATAAGGTCTGGACACTGGAAATGGCGATCCCATTGAAGAATATGGGCATAACAGGCAATCCCGAGGGCGACTGGAAAATACTCGCATGCCGCAACTACGGCATCGCTCCAGCATACCAGGGACCTATGACGGACGCTGGCGGCTTCATGGACCCAACTACATACTCCACATTCCACCTGACTAAGGACTGCCTTGCCATACAACAACTCTATGCGGAAAATGCCAGGATTCCACTGCGCTTCCGCATCACAAACCCTGGCATCAAAGAGGCAGGCACGGATATCTCACTCAAACTGAGCGAAGGCAAGGAACTGGCATTGGACAAGAAACTGAAAGTCAAGCCAGAACAGACAGAAGAAGTAGACTTCACTCAGGACTGCAATGCGGAAGGCGTCAAATGCAAGGTCGCCGTGCAGGCAAATGGCTGGAACCGCACATTCAACTGCATTCCACCAGAACTGCCACTATGGCGCAACACGGAATCTTACCAGACCTTGTTCTGCAGTTTCGATGCGGGATTGCCAAAATTATTGGAATACTCAAGCGTTGCAGAGGCTGAAATCAAGATCAAGCCACCTCTGGAAGGAGAGACAGCAACTATTACAGGTCCATCCGCCACACGCAAGATACTTGATTTGACCAACAGCAAACTTAACTTCCCCAAAAACAAACTGAGTTCTCCTGGCGCAGTTGTCTTCTGGATGAGAGTTGACGCGCCTCTGAAAAAAGGTCAGGCATATCGCCGCTTCTTGAGCACCACATTCACGCCCAATGGCTACATCTTCCTCCAGGAGCAGAACCAGGGTGGTCTCCTGCTAGGTGCGCAGTACTTCGGCCCACAGAACAAGAGTGCCAAACTAGTCCTACTGGGACGCCGCCCACAGCCAAATGACTGGATGCACGTATCAATCAACTTTCTGCCTGGCGTGTTCGAGGTTTACATAAACGGGATACGCCGCGCACTGCTTCAGCACAATCTGGAAATCGACCTTTCAAAAGTGGGTGCGCTTTCAATGGAAAACGCCAGTTTTGCTGACCTGGCAGTATATTCACGCCCACTAACAGCTGCGGAAATCACCACACTCTCCCAGGGCGACAAGCCTGTTACAGGCACAGTTGGCTGGTATCAAAGCATTAATAAAATTGTGGCAGACCTTGTATTGGACTGCAAAGCAGTGCCTGATAAAAAACTCCAACTGCAAGTCCGCAATGCCAAAGACGCAGTCCTGGAAAACATCACTGTCGATTTCACAAATGCCGCAATAAACGTGGAAGGTGGCAAGGAAATGGCAACATTGCACGCGACATATCCGCTTTCAAAGAAGCTGGCAGACGGAAAGTACTCCTTCTTCCTGGCAAAGCCAGGCTCTGAAACACCGCTATATGAGCGTGCCTTCGAGGTAAAGGCATACCCATGGCTCAACAACAATATCGGCAAAGCCGACAAACTGGTGGAGGGCTTCACTCCTCTCAAGCGCAATGGCAACAAACTGTCGGCAGTGCTTAAGGAAATCACGCTTGGCAAGAACGGGCTGCCAGAAAGCGTCATCGCCAATGGGCAGGAAGTGCTGGCACGACCCGTCAAACTTGTGGCATTGGATAACAAGAGCAAGGAACTGTCATGGAAATGCAAGACACCCAGCTTCAACGGCGAAACACAAACCACAATCATTGCCAAAAACCAGCTTGAATGCGACGCCCTCAAAATCGAGGCAAACATTCGCATGGAGCAGGACGGACTACTGCGCTATGACTGGAATCTCACGGCAGGCAAAAAGCCCCTGCCGCAACGCCTCTATGTGGACATTCCAGTCAAGAAGGAAGTGGCAACTCTTTACCACGCCATAGGCGAGGGACTGCGCCACAATCCAGCAGACATCGTACCAGAGGGGCAAGGCCTGGTATTCTCCAGCAGAAGCATACAACAGACGAACTTTGAGAACTTCCTGCCCTATATCTGGGTTGGAAACGACGACAGGGGCATTTGCTACGCCGCAGATTGGGACAAGGGCTGGTGCCATAGCAAGAAACGCGATGGCGTAGAATTGCATCGTGAAAAAGATGGCACCGTCGTCATCAGGCTCAATCTTCTCAACGAACCCCAAAAACTTCAGGCAGACAATACAATCACATTCGCGCTACTGCCATCGCCTGTAAAACCCATGCCCAAAGGCTGGCGCGGCTGGAGAGATGCATTCACGAACAAGGCAACGCAACTATCGCGCTGCCTGTACTCGCCACCATACTGGGGTTCATTGTGTTCCTGGGCAAGCAGGTATCCCGCATTTGGCGACTTTGGATACTGGGACAAACTGTTCGAGGCGCAGAGGACTGGCAAAGTGGACCAGCAATATGTCGATGCATGGATTGACAGGCTGCTGAAGGCGCGTGGCTCCCTCTATGGAGGCACTATAAACACCAAGTCCCCCGAAGAAGCCCGCACATACCTGAAAAATCATGTAGGCTATGCGTTTAGGACACTTGCAGGTCTGAACAAATACCAGGACAAGAGCATTGTATATTGCTATACTTGCAATCTAGATTCCGCAGGCAAATTGCCTGAATACCCAGTCATGAGAGACGAATGGGTAGGCGGACAGATGCTCAACCTCTCATACGTGGACTATGCCATCTTCTATCTGGACAAGATGCTGGAGCACGGCTTCAAAGGCATCTACAACGACAATGTATTCCTGAAGGGTGGCTTTAGCTGGGCAAATGGCGAGGCATGGATCGACGAAAAGGGCACCGTCCATCCATCAATGGGCCTCTGGCGCAGCCGCGAATATCACCGCCGCCAGGCAATTACAATGCAGGAAAGGGGATTAAAGCCCTGGATCACTGCGCACCACACCAACACCAACAACCTGGTCACACTGGGATACACTACCAACACCATGGGCATGGAATGGAAATACGGCGCTAACGACTTCCAGGAGCGCTTCACTTCCGGCTACATACGCGCCGTCTGCTCTGGTCGCCAAGGTGGCTTCTTCCCCACAATACTTGACGGCATCGTCGGCACAAAGTCTCCCGAGCAGAAGACCTGGGCGACACGCACAATGCTTGCCTCCCTGCTGCCCCACGAAGTTCAGCCAACCTGCCCACGCGGCTCGAATTACAGCCTGATAGTCTCCACGCTGGACAAACTCTACGACTTCGGCACATGGAAAGACGACTGCAAAGCATATCACTTCTGGGATGCGGCCTCACCAGTGAAATGCAGCAATTCTGACCTCAAGCAAATCACCTATTGCCTCGGCAATGAAATGCTGACTTTCATCGGCAGCTTCGCCGAACAGGACTGCAACGCCGAAATGGAATATGCCACTCCCATTGCCAGCGCAGCCAACGATGAAAACCAGCAGCCACTGGAAGTTTCAGGTAGCAAGGCCAAATTCTCCCTGAAGAAGCACGACTTCATCATCATCCGCACAAAGGTGAAATAATCTATTCAGGAACTCAAGACATTACTCGCCGTCCCGCTTTCACGAATGCGAAAGCGCGACGCGCAGTAAGGGATAGAGGTGGGGCGTGGGGGTCACCAAAAAGGTGGCACGGGAGGGCCAACAGCCTGTCCCTCCCCACATAAGATTATTGCCTGTCCAAAAGTCTGTAGTTGGCGGCTTCGTTGATGTGCATAGGCAGGATATGTTCGCTGGCTTCAAGGTCTGCGATTGTGCGGGCGACGCGGAGGATTCTGTCGTATGCGCGGGCGCTGAGGCGCAGTTCGTTTATAATGTAGCGCAACATATTTGCGCATTCGGAGTTCAGTGGGCAGAAGTCATCCAGCATTTTTCCTGACAGTTGTGAATTATCTCGAATGGGTGTTCCTTTGTAGCGTTGTGCCTGTATTTGCCGTGCGGCGAACACCTTTGCTCGCATGGAAGAAGAAGATTCGCCGTTGCGTCGGGCGGTCAGCAATTCATCGGGGATGGGTGCGACCTCGATATGAATGTCTATACGATCTAGCAGGGGGCCAGAAATTCGCCCTCTATATGCGGCGATTTGCAGTGGACTACAATGACATTGGCGTGTACGTGAGCCGTAGTAGCCGCATGGACATGGATTCATGGCGGCGATGAGCATTACTCTGGCGGGAAATACGAATGAACCGGTTGCCCTAGAGAGAGTCACATAGCCTGACTCAAGGGGCTGTCGCATGACCTCAAGCACATTACGGCGGAATTCGGGCAGTTCGTCCAGAAAAAGCACGCCACAGTGAGCCAAACTCAATTCGCCAGGGCGCGGCACCGCCTGGCCTCCTACTAGACCAGCATCACTGACAGTGTGGTGCGGATCTCGGAAAGGACGCCTTACGATAAGGCCTGCGTTGGGTCCCAGCACGCCAGCGATGCTATGCACCTTGGTAACCTCCATTGATTCCTCTGGAGTCAGTGGCGGCATAATGCTCTGTATGCGCTTAGCCAGAAGAGTCTTGCCCGTGCCAGGCTGGCCTATCATCAGTAGATTATGGTTACCAGCAGCCGCTATTACAAAGGCACGCTTTGCGCTTTCCTGCCCCTTCACGTCAACATAATCAGGAAGCCCATCGTACATGTTCTCGTACAGGTGAGTCGAATCAAAGTGAACTGGCTCAATGTTCTGCATACCAGTAAGAAATGCGATTGCCTCAGACAAAGATGACACGCCATATACGGGTGGACCGCCCGCCGCTGCCGCCTCATTTGCGTTCTCCTTGGGCAGGATAAGACAACGCAGCCCCAGTTTCCTGGCATGCATTGCCATGGCAAGTGCCCCGCGAATGGGACGTACCTTGCCATTCAGTGCAAGTTCGCCTATTATCATTGCTCCGCGCAGACATTCCGCAGGAATCTGTTCTGTCGCAGCCAGCACGCATAGCGCTATTGGCAAATCGTAGGCAGTGCCGCTCTTGCGCAGATCCGCAGGGGCTAGATTTATGGTAACGCGCCCCCGAGGCAAGGCGCGATGGCATGCGATAATCGAGGACCACACACGGTCCTTGCTTTCGCGCACCGCCGTGTCAGGCAAACCAACCAGGGTTATGCCATTGTCCTTCTTCTCTTCATCTGGCATTGCATCCTTCCGTGCGCGCACCTCCACTTCAACTGTCCTTACATCAACGCCATAAAGCGCACCGCTCAATACCTGGGAAACCATCACTCGCCTCCTATAATTTTTTATGTATTTTTATACTTTCATTAAAAATTCTATTTACTTGCGTTAATATACAATAAATAATAATAAATGCAAATAATTAAACTACCATTGCAAAAAAGTCATTTTAAAGGGAAAAACTCTTGGAATAAATTATATTATGGGCAATCAATGGGATAGAACAGTGTACAACAGTAAAGATAAATATCCCAATAAGGGCTTTATTGAGGAGGCAAATAGGCTATGCAAAGAGCATGGCTCGTTTCTTGCCTATTTAAAGACTCTTGAGCCCATAGCCCAGACGCGCACCTGCGTCAATTCCGATGAATATAGCGCCAATATTAGCGGCGTTCAGGTTTTCATAAAGACCTTTGCCAGAAGGCTGTGGCCCATAAGGTTTTTCTATGGGGGGCACTGCATCGAGAATGAATACATGGCAAATGCGAAAATACGTGAGAAGAACCTTGCCAGAGTCGCCATGCCCTACGCAATGCCACGCAGAGACACCGCCATTTTCCAATATATTCACAATTCAGGCCATCTGGAGAACCCGCGGCATCACGAGGACTTCGCCATTCCTCCAAGGGCATTCTTCCAAGAGTTGATTGATTACATAATCAATTTGCACAAGAACGGCATTTGCCATGGTGACATCAGAAGAGCGAACATACTTGTCGGGGAAGACGGGCATCCGTGGCTTGTGGACACGGCATCGGCATATATACTCCCTGACAAGCCAAATATAATTCAACGACAGTTCTTCAAGTCCCTGGCCAGGTCGGATATGTTTTCCCTTGCTAAAATCGTATTCTCATATTATCCAGACTGGCAGGACGATACACTCAAAAACGCTTACGAAAATCAATCGTTCCTACTCAAGGCCGCACGCTATGCACACTATTGCTTCAATGCGCTGCTTAGGCGTAAAAAACGGAAGAAAAAAATAAAAATATAGAGGACAGGCGGGTATGCGCCTGTCCTCTGTCCCAACAACTAGAATTTCACGGTCATTTTGCCATCGGAAGTGGTGATTTCCGAGGCGGTCTTAATCGTATTGAATGCTGGAACTGAGTTCATAAGGCTCTGGATAAGACCCAATGACAAATCGCCATACACGAAAAGCGGCAACATGCCCAGTCTTGGACTGCCCAGGACATAGTCGTATTTCATGCCTTCAACCTCGGCCTCCTGGATTTTTGCATTTGCAGTGCAGGCAACTGGAAATACGCCGAAAGCCTTGGTCTTTACCACGATTTTGAAACTATTGCCAGCCTTGAAGTCCACGCTGAAATGCTTGGGCACCAAGGGGCCCTGTGGCCACTGGTCCTTGGGCAAGCCCATTGCCAATGACATCAACTTGCTTGCATCGTCACTAGTAATTTCCAGAGGGGGCAATGCCTTTGCTTTTGAAACGCCTTTCTTGGCGCCAGCCTTCTTGTTGCCCTTACCAGATGCAGGCGGTGCCGAGGGTCTGTTCTTGTTCACTAGGTCAAATCCAGTTTTCAATGTCTTGTCAACTTCACCTTCTGCTGTTCCTTTTGCGCCGACTGGGCACATTGCCAGCAGGACTATGATTCCCAGCAAGCCGAAGAATACGCCCACGAATGTCTTCTGAGCCTTGGATGCGCCCTTGCGCTGCGACTTGGTGTGCTCGTCATTCAGCACATCATCCGGCTTCATTTCATTCAAATCCAACTTTTCACCGCAACCGCGGCAGAAAATTGCCGTAAGAAGATTATCTACTCCACATTTTGGACATTTCAAACCCATAATTCACTGCCTCCATTGAACTTGTTATGACTTGTTGGAATTCGCCGTTGAGGACGCTGGCTTTGCCTCTGGCTTGGGCGCAGGCTTGCTGTCGCCTGACTTTTCCCCGCCCTGAGAACTGACACTACTCTTCTTTGTGTAATCGGTGCAATAAAAGCCACTGCCCTTGAAAATCAAACCCGCACCACCGCCTATAAGGCGATGAACTTTTCCCCCGCATTTATCGCATTTCTTGAGCGGCTCTTCAGTAATGCCCTGAAAACGCTCAAAACTGCAACCACACTTCTCACATTTATAACTGTAAGTCGGCATTATATCAAAAACTCTATGGCCTGCGGAAAAGACCGCTGGTCCACTCCTCGTTTGTCACGCGTTCCAGTTCAACACATCCCAGAGGCTGGAACGCCTCCAATATCTCGTTGTAATTGGCGGCAAGAATGCCGGACAATATCACATAGCCGCCTGGACGCGCCAGTGACAGCACAGCCTCCCTCTGCTTTATCAGCACGACGGCAAGGATATTCGCAGCAACCACGTCCGCTGGCTTGTCTGGGACAAAATCACCCAATGGCGCACACGTAACGGGAATGCCGTGGACTCCAGCACGCTCCATGTTCTCCAGGGAGGTTGTTATGCACTGGGGATCATTGTCAAACGCCTGGATTGGCTTGTATCCTAGCAAAGCCGCACCAATGGACAGTATGCCAGACCCAGTTCCCGCGTCGATGAAGGACATTGTCCCATGCTTCGCCTGCAACTTGTCAAGAAAATACAGACATGCCCTGGTTGTGCCATGATAGCCTGTGCCGAAGCACATGCCTGGATCTATGGGAAGGACAATCTCACCGGGCTTGGCATCGTAATCCTCCCAGCCAGGCTTCACAACCAGACGGTCTGATGCCCTGAATGTGTGGAAATTCTTCTTCCAGGAATTCGCCCAGTCCTCCTTGCGCATCTCCTGCACATCGATTTCAATGGGCGCAGAGAACAACTCCTTCCAGGAAGCAAGATATTCTTCAACTTGACTTGCGCGCTGCCTGGCGGCGGCCTCATTCGCCTCCACAAGGAAGGTATTGGCCTTCCCTGTCTCAAGGCTGGCGTATGATGATGGTGACAACTCCAATGCGACCAGCGCCTCCTCCAGCACTGGTACATCCGCATTCACGCTGGAGATGACCACAGCCTGTATTACTTCATCGTTTGCCATGTTCGCAACAAAAAAACCGCACCCAATCTTTGTACTAGGATGCGGTTTTAAAAGCAGCAGATTAATCCTCTGGCTTTGTCTTTGGAAGACCCCATGCCCTCTCGCCGTCCTTGTAGCGGCCTTCTTTCTTCAGCAGGTCTATCCTCTCATAGCGCTTCAGAACATTGCGCTTTTCAGCAACTGCGCCTTTTGTCTTCAAACTTGGATGTACTGACATTTTCTCACTCCTCTGTTTTTATATGAAGCAAATAAAAAAATCGGTTGATAATTTACTGGCATTTGCCTATTTTTCAAACCATTATGTCCCATTTTGCCCATAAATCGCAATACCACCCACGCCTCAATGCGCCAATGGCAAGTGGAAACAAAAAGTTCGTCAAGGCTGTTTGTAAGCCCATTCGATCAGGTTGGATGCAATCCTGTCCCTTTCCTTCGTTGCCCCAAGAATCACCACGGCTATGCGCCGCCCTTCCCTCTCGCAGGTCGCCACAATACAATGCCCCGCCTTGTTGGTATAGCCTGTCTTCATTCCATTGACGCCCCTGCATTTGCCCAGCAGTTTGTTACTGCTGGTAAGCATGGTGGCACCACCATTGCGCTTGATAAACGCCGCGTCATTTTCACGAAGATACTCCACTTTCACGCCAGTCCACTTCATGATTTCAGGATATTTCATAAGATGCAACGACAAATAGGCAAGTTCAATTGGCGACCCCATATTCTCCTTGCCATTTGCGGTTGGCAAGCCATTGGCATTGTAGTATTTCAGGCTATTGCATCCAATAGACGCCGCCTCCTTGTTCATTTCAGCGACAAATGCCTGCTCGTTGCCGCCTCCAAGGAACTCTGCGAGAAGATATGCACAGTCGTTGGCGCTGTGCACCAGGCTGGCCTTCAGCAATTCGTCAAAAGTAAAGGTTTCCTTAGGACTCAGCCAAACGCGGCGTTCCTTGACCTGTGAAGCGGCGGAAGACACTTTTATGGGCGTATTCAAAGTCAAGGCCCCGTTGGAATCCCGCATCTTCTTCACCGCCAGATAGGTGGTCATCATCTTTGTGATAGAGGCGATGGGACGTGCCGTCTGCGCGTCCTTTGCAAACAGCATGCGACGCCCGTCCAAATCCACCACCACACATGCGGGAACTGCGGCCATCATCTTGTTAAGATCCGCTGGAAGTTGCCTTAAATCCTGCCTGAAGAAACCAGCATTGAATGGCGCAATTGCCACCATTGCAGGAGACGGATTTGATGGTGGGGGCAACTGGGGGCCTGGCAGTTGCGGACCTGGCAATTGTGGCCCACTTTCAGGCTGTACAGGCTGCGCCTGCTCCTCGGTTTTCGGCTTGTCATCTTCTGGCTTCTCTGTCTTTGGCTTCGGAATGGTGAAGAAGAACTTGAAGAAGGCTATATGTATAATGACTATGACAAACAGTATCAGATATGTCAACCTGAATTTCATTCCGCAATCACTCCCGTTTCAACCTCGCCCTTTTCTGCATTCCCCGCGCCTTTGGACTTCTTCCGGCGACGCTTCTTTGGAATCTTCTTCATGAAGCGAGATAAAATATCAGACAACTCAAGTTGCGCCTCCAGATTCAGGCTGTCCGTCGCATTCCCATCTGGCTCATACTCGAAGGGGAATGGCAATTTAACCAGGACATCCGCCCCTGCGCCATCCACCATCGAACGAAGTCGCAACAACTCGTACAGATAGTCATACGTAATGCGAGGCAGAGCGGTCCGTGGCATTTCCCCATTCAGCAACATGCGCACACGAACCATAACCGACTGCAAATCGTATTGAATCTCGCGACTGACAATATAACCATTGAAAAGCTCATGCACAAGCCCACTGCAAATTTTTCTTGCCTGTGCCAGGGGAATCCCGCATTCCTCCAATGGAATGTCAAAACTCTCTGGGAACATATCAGAATCTGGCTTTGCATTTGCGCATCTGAAAAGGAAATAAGGCAGGCATACACATGCCAGCGCGATGAATCTGTCAGGGCTGTCCTTATGGGCGTCACGGTTCTCCTTGTCATTAAGTTCCATCAGCCCTATCATAATGCGCCATGGCTCGCTACCCCAGTTTTGCGCTAACCCTGGCCAGAAATGCTCAAGAAGCCCCTGCTTGTGGCACTGTGTCAGCACATCTACGGAATGCCCGCACAGCAATATCTTGATTATCTCCTCAAACAGGCGCGAACGGGATGCCTTGGCTATCTCTGGTGCCAGACTGCGCAACGCCGTCTGAACAGGCCTGCTTAATTTAAGACCATGCTGCCCCACCAGTTTCAATGCCCGAAGCATACGCACAGGATCTTCCTGGAAACGCACCTGCGGTTCACCAATCATGTGCACAGTGCGGGCCTTGATGTCCTTCATTCCACCGCACTTATCCAGTATCTCCCCTGTAAGCACATTCGCATAAAGCGCATTTACAGTAAAGTCCCGCCGCCTGACATCGTCATCCAGCGTCCCATACACGTTGTCATTCCAAATCATAACACCGTCGTCACCCTTGCGCCCCTTTCGTTCCTTGGCACTTGGTTCACGACGGAAAGTGGAAACCTCGTATGTGTTTTTGCCATAATGCACCAGCGCCAGACGAAAACGACGCCCGATTATCTGGCAACTGCGACGGCCAAATACACGGCGCACCTCCTCGGGAGTGGCATTTGTGGCGATATCATAGTCCTTTGGTGTCTTGCCAAGGAGGTAGTCCCTTACGGCGCCGCCGACTATATACGCCTCATAGCCCGCCTTGGATAATTGCTTGACTATGCTAGTTGGCTCACTATTGAATCTTATATTTGCAGTCATCTTGATTAAAATGACAATTCCATTTGTTGCGGGAGAAGACCTGCCGCCTCCGCAACGGGGCGGAAGGACTTCCTGTGTTCAGGGCAAGGCCCCAGTTTCCTGAGTGCCTCCAAATGCTCCGCTGTGCCATAGCCTTTGTGCTTCGCAAAGCCATAGCCTGGATAGACCTTCTCAAGTTCCTCCAATATCTGGTCCCTCCGGGTCTTGGCAAGGATGCTTGCCGCCGCAATGCTGGCAGACTTTGCGTCGCCTTTCACTACGAAACTCGCCTGCATTGGAAACCTTGGAACGGCAAGCCCGTCAACCAACGCATAATTTGCCCCCACTGAAAGCGCCGCCTCCCTCATCGCATCATGCGTGGCGCGAAGTATGTTCATCTCGTCAATCTGCGCCGCGCTGCGAAGGCAAATCGCATAGCGTATGCCTGGCAAGGCCATTATCTCCTCCGCCAATTCCTGCCTCCGCTTTTCAGTCAATGCCTTCGAATCATTCACCGCAAGTTGCGGTTCTGGAGGCAAAATCACAGCGGCCACCACCACAGGTCCCGCCAGAGGTCCCCTTCCAGCCTCGTCAATGCCTGCGACAACACGCCCCACATCAGCATAGTTCGCATCAAAATCGTAAAGTGGGTTTGCAGTCATTTCCGTTGTTGTTCGCATTCACGTCGGGTGCGGGACGACATGAGTGGGCACGCGACCGCGCCCACATATTAAAAAAGGGCAGACGACACTTTAAAAAGGTCTTCTGCCCCCTAGTTAAAGGAGAAGTTATCTTCTCCAAAGGTTTGATAGAAAAGGTGGTATCAGTCCTTCTTCTTGAAATCACGCCTTTCTTTGATCTTGGCTGCCGCGCCAACCTGCTTGCGCAGATAGTACAACTTCGCACGGCGAACCAAACCCTTGCGGACAATCTTGAACGCAGCCACTTTGGGTGAATGAAGCGGGAATATGCGCTCAACACCCTGTCCATGGGAAATACGGCGGACTGTGACGGTCTCGGCTATGCCTGAACCTGAAAGTGCTATCACCGTGCCCTGGAAGGCCTGGATACGCTCCTTGTCTCCTTCGATGATTTTCACGCTAACCTGCACCGTGTCTCCAACCTCAAGCCTCTCGCCTTCTGGAAGGGAGTTGCGGAGATTCTCATTGCGAAGCATTTCAATGACGGAGGTCTTCTGTTTTG
>JAEEGL012906687.1_pt1 | contig 14393 bp, 11 predicted proteins | sample 9134231 | NCBI WGS metagenome assembly JAEEGL01 (sample SAMN16246548, study PRJNA631951) | gut metagenome | biome: gut microbiome; feature: rumen; material: fiber-attached | host: Bos | place: Iran: Karaj | collected 2018-10
ATGCATTCTTTTTTCAATCTCAATACTCTGGGCTATATTCATGCATATGCCTCCGATTGTATTCGCACAGATAGTAATATTTTATTATATTTTAGGGTTTTTTTCAAGGGGAGCGGGGCTCCGCTTCGCAGGTGTGCCTCCCTACACTCACGATTCACTGCAATCTTACTCTTGCGGCCGCATTACTATTCACACCCCCTCACACGTATTCGCACCCTCGCTGCATTCGCGGCTTTACGGCTGCTCATACGAGTGAGGTTTCTGCTTCGCAGAAATGATAAAGGAGAAAACCCACGCCACGGATTGTGCAAGCACATCCGTGTCATGAGTCTTCTCCTTTATCAGCTGTGAATAGTAACGCTTGTAACGTAAAAAGAACAGCCGTTAGACTGTCCTTTTTAGAGAAGGTATTTCTTCTTATGGGGTATAGCAAAAAACTATAATGTATTGGGGGGTTACAAGAAGAAGTATATCACTTTTAACCCCTTTTGCAACGGAAAGAATGCACGAATTTCATAAAACTTTCAGTGGTTCATTGTGCACTTTGTATATTTCCGGCTGCATTACGCTTCAAACAGCGCTTCGAACTCGTCGCGGGTGATTTTTTCTTTCTCTAAAAGCAGGGCTGCTGCCTTATGAAGCACATCCATATGCTCCTCGATAATGGCCGTAGCGTCTTTATAGCACTTGGAAATAATGGATTTTACTTCCTCGTCGATCTGTCCGGCAACTTTTTCACTGTAGGGACGGTTCTTTGCAAGATCCCTTCCGATGAATACTTCGTCGCCGTCCGCATCATAATTGACAACGCCTAAAACATCCGACATACCGTAGCGGGTAATCATATTTCTGGCAACCGCCGTCGCATTCTTGATATCACTGGAGGCACCGGTCGTAATATCGCCGAAAATCAGTTCCTCCGCAATTCGGCCGCCTAACGATACCATGATATCCTGCAACATTTCATTTTTGGTATGGAACATGTCGTCCTTTTCCGGAAGAGGCATGGTATAGCCTGCTGCCGAGCCGCCGGTCGGAATAATGGAAATGGTATACACGGGATCCATATCCGGCAGAACATGGAATAAAATCGCATGTCCGGCTTCGTGATAAGCGGTAATCTTTTTCTCTTTCTCGGATACGATACGGCTCTTTTTCTCCGTTCCGATTCCGACCTTAATCATGGAATCATTGATATCCTGCTGAACGATATACGCTCTGCCCTTCTTGGCTGCAAGAATCGCGGATTCGTTTAACAGATTCTCCAAATCGGCTCCGGAAAAACCTGCCGTTGTCTGCGCAATCTGTTTTAAATCCACTTCTTCGCTGAGCGGCTTATTCTTGGCATGAACGTTTAAAATCTCCTCCCTGCCCGAAACATCCGGACGGCCGACCATAATCTTACGGTCAAAACGTCCCGGACGAAGAATGGCGGGGTCTAAAATATCCACACGGTTGGTGGCCGCAAGCACGATAATTCCGGAATTTTCCGTAAAACCGTCCATTTCGACAAGGAGCTGGTTTAAGGTCTGCTCTTTTTCATCATGTCCGCCGCCAAGGCCGGTTCCTCTTCGTCTGGCAACGGCGTCGATTTCATCGATAAAAATAATGCAGGGTTTGTGAATGGCTGCTTCCTCAAATAAATCCCTTACACGGGAAGCTCCGACACCGACATACATTTCCACAAAATCCGAACCGGAAATGCTGTAAAACGGTACTTCCGCTTCTCCTGCAATCGCCTTGGCAAGAAGGGTTTTACCGGTTCCCGGAGGGCCCTCGAGTAAAACACCCTTGGGGATTCTTGCACCGACTTTCGTAAAGCTTGACGGGTCCTTTAAGAACAGGATAATCTCCTCTAAATCTTCTTTTTCCTCTTTTAATCCGGCAACATCCGTCAGGCGGTATTTGTTTTCCTTAATCATTTTTGCACGGCTTTTTCCGAAATTCATCATTTTGGAAGTCGGGCCGCTGTTCATGGCCGCATTCTGTGCATTAATCATCAGTACGAAGAACAGAATACAGATAACCACAACAATCAGCATGGGAAGCATGTGATTCATGAACCAGTTGTCTTTTGGCACCTGTCCGACATACGGATCCAGCCCCTTGTCCTGAAGATATTTCGTGATTTCCGTTACATTGGTAACATACAGTTCTTCGATTTTTCCGTTTTTCTTTTCGACGGTAACGGACCCGCCCTGTGAATTCTGAAGCTGGTTCACCGTAACTTTAATTACGTCCCCGCTTTCGATATCACTGTCCAGTTTGCCTTTCGTATATGTATTCTTCGTAAAGTTCAGCGTGCTGATGATTATGCCCGCTATTAAAAGGACGATAATCAGCAAAAATACATATGTCAGGCCGCTTCCTTTTCGTTCCACTTAAAAACCTCTTTCTTTTTATTTCTCTTCATCAAACTCCACAACACCGATATACGGAAGATTACGGTATCTCTGATCATAATCGAGACCATATCCGACTACGAATAAATCGGGCACCTGGAATCCCACGTATTTTACGTCCACCTCAACCACACGGCGTTCCGGCTTGTCAAGCAGCGTGCAAAGTTCAATGCTGTTCGGATTGCGGCTTTTTAAAAGCTCGATTAAGTGGCTTAATGTACGGCCGCTGTCGATGATGTCTTCCACCAAAAGGACATTTTTACCTTCGAGAGGCTCATCCAAATCTTTGATGATTTTTACATGTCCGCTCGACTCCGTTCCCGCTCCGTAACTGGAAACCGACATAAAATCAATGGTTACCGGAACCGCGATTCTCTTGGCAAGTTCACAGGCAAAGAAGCTTGCGCCCTTAAGCACACATACAATATGCACTTCTTTTCCCTCATAATCCTTGCTGATTAAAAGTCCGAGTTCCTTAATCTTATTCGTAACTTCTTCTTCCGTCATGAATTTCTTTATATGTTCGGCCATTCAAAACACCTCCTTGCCGTACTATGGCAAAAAAACAAGTACTCTTCATTATAGCATATCCGAAATGCGATATTCAATCTCCGCAACGGTTTTCGTATGATTGCCGATTTTACCCCATTCTCCCATGCGGTAACCGATAACCCATAGTACCAGCGAGTCTTTGGCAAGGATAAGAATTTTTCCCCTGTCCTTTCGGGGAATCTTTTGATCCGTAAAATAATCGTTTAACTTCTTTTTATGAGCATCCGATGAGATAATCAGGTAATCCCCTTCCCGCGGGGTACGAAGACAAAGCGGACCTTTTATGACATCATAATCAAACCATTTTATGAATAGTCCCCGGGGAAAATGGCCGAAATCCGGGATTTTTTCCGGCCCGTCCGGAAAGCCTTCCCGGTCCGTTTCCGATCCTTCCGCCAACGCATCTTCCCGGTCTGTTTCATCTTTTGCCGCAAGGTCAAACAAGCGTACATGAAGATTTTTTATGACAATTTCTTTATTCTTTTCAAGGCCGGATAAATCAAAAGAAACTTCTTCCGAAGCGGAATGAACCTCATTTTCCCCGTCTTCTTTCCGGAAGAGAAAAATCCCCTCATAGCTTCTCTCCGCCGTAATCCCATAGATAAAGTCCCTTCTCTTTCCGGCTTCGGATGAGAAAAGTTCTTTTACGGCATTCACCTGTGCAAGTCCGATATCCCGTCTTCTTCCGGCAATCCGAATCAGAGCTTCAAGGATTAATTCTCCCTGCAAAGCAGGGTGAAGTCCGGTGATTTCATTCCGGATTAAAATACTCTCCGGATTCTTTATTTCCAGGAGGATTTCGCCTGCTTTCAAAGCGGCCTGCTCCTTTATATAATCCTCAATCTGCCTTAAATGTCCCGCCGCATCCGCCATATGTCTTACGGCACCGCCGTTTATTTCTTCCGCTACGGGAAGAATGTCATGCCGGATCCGGTTTCTGGCATAGGTATTTTCCTCATTGCTTTCATCCGTCCGCCACTCTGTTTTTCTCTCCGTTAAAAATTCCTCGATTTCCTTTCTCTCCACGCAAAGAAGCGGTCTTATGATTTGTCCGTTTACCGGCAGAATTCCCCTTGCGCCGGATAGTCCGCTTCCCCTGAATAACTGGAAAAGCATGGTTTCGGATAAATCGTCCATATGATGGGCAACGGCGATTCGTCCGTCCGCTGCAGTCGCTTCTTCATTTAAAATCTGCCTGAAAAATTCATACCTCTTCACTCTTCCCGCTTCCTCCACGGAAATCCCGGCTTCCTTTGCTTCTTTTGCCGCATCGATATGAAGGACGCGGAGCGGAATGTTCCATTCTTTGCAAAGACTTCTTACATATGCCTCGTCCCCGTCGGCATTTTTCCGAAGCCCGTGATGGACGTGCGCCGCAATTAATGTAAACGGACAGGTACGGGCGTATTCTTTTAAGACATACAAAAGACAGACGCTGTCCGCACCGCCGGATACGCCTGCCACAATGACGTCGCCGTCACCGATCATATTCTCTTTTTCAATAAAATCAGAAATCTTTCGAATCATAGAAAAGGGGGAAGATTCGCTCCTCCCCTGCATTTTTGTTACTCTTTTATTTTTCTTCCGCTACAAAAATAATCTCACCGTCTTTGACCAGTCCGAACCTCTGCTTGGCCACTTCCTCAATATAAGCATCGGTCTGCGTGTACTTTTCGAATTCCACCAGTTCCTCGGAACGTTTCACTTCGTCTTCTACTAAAGTGCTGTAGTATTCCTTCTTTTCGTCATAGACTTTCTGTGTCTGCTTTAAGGAAATGATTTTTACCATGGACGCTGCAAAAACCATCAGCAAAACAGCCGTAACCAGAATCATTCCCACCCGGTTGTTCGGCCCTTTTCTTCGATATCTTTTCAGTTTGCGTTTTTTCATCATGAAAAAATGTCCCCTGTGCTGTCTGTTTTTTCGGTGTTTACATAACAGCACAAGTCCATAATATCGAAGAATTGATTTTACGTCAACCTTTTTTGTGCATTTTTCAACATTTTCACGCCATTTTTATCGACCTTATGTTAACTTCGCCCAAATATTGTGGTTGCTTTATGTAACCTTGCACAAAATGTTGGTTTCCCCTGTTTTATATATAACGAAACATTTCCTTTGCTTCTTCTTTGCGTACCGTTTCGGCAATGCTTAATACTTCCGCTTCCACGGTCTTGTCTCCGAAGCGGATGGCAATTTTATCTCCCACTTTAACGTCATAGGAAGCTTTGGCAACATTCCCGTTAACGGTAACGCGTCCCGCATCACAGGCTTCGTTTGCCACCGTGCGGCGTTTGATTAAGCGGGAAACCTTTAAATATTTATCGAGTCTCATATTTTATTCTCCTTTTTCGGCAGTAATATTCTACCTCCGGATGAGGAAATTGTCCACATTCGGTTATGCCTGGAACTGCTCTTCCCACAAAGAATGGAAACCTTAAAACACAGATAATTCCAACATAATGGTTGACAGGCACCCCCAAAAAAAGACCGCTTCGTTAAGAAGCGGTCTTAAAACTTTTTACAGCATTTAAATTACTTGGAGTTAACAGCATCCTTAAGAGCCTTACCAGCTTTGAATCTGGGAGCCTTGGAAGCTTTAATCTTCATCTTAGCGCCGGTCTGAGGATTTCTTCCTTCTCTAGCTGCTCTCTTGGTAACATCGAAGGTACCGAAACCAACTAACTGAACCTTTCCGTCTTTCTTCTTTAATTCTTTCTTAACGGTGTCGGTGAAAGCGTTAAGTGCCTTCTCTGCATCTTTCTTGCTAAGTCCTGCCTGATCAGCGATAGCTGCTACTAATTCTGTCTTGTTCATTATGAACTCCTCCCTTTATTTTTGTCTGTAAATAGTTTCTACGATAGATTTATCGTATACACTATTTATAGTAGTTTTTGCCCGTTTTGTCAAGGCAAAAACCACAAAATATAGGGGTTTTCGCGTCTTTTTTGATGATTTTTCCCTATTTTAGGGGATTTTGGTAGACATAACTCGAAAAAATCCCCATTTTTAGATACTTTCACGCCTTCTGTCCATTCCGAAATCTTTCCATTTTCACATCGGATTTCGCAAATTTTCCGGGCAAAAATTTATGCCGTTTCAATGCTGTCCGCTTTCGCCAATCCGTATTTCTCGACGGCAGCTTCACGCATCTTGTATTTTAAGATTTTTCCGGCGGCATTCATCGGGAAGCCTTCCACAATATCCACATATTTCGGCACTTTGTGCTTTGCCATATGGGAGCGGACATAATCTTTGATTTCTTCCTCGGTGATGGTCTCACCTTCCTTCGGAACGATGCAGGCACAGATCTCTTCCCCGAGTGCTTCATCGGGAACACCGATTACCTGGACATCCTTCACCTTTTCGTATGTATAAATGAACTCCTCGATTTCCTTCGGATAAATATTCTCACCGCCGCGGATAATCATATCCTTCAGACGGCCGGTAATACGGAAATTGCCCTCCGGTGTGCGGCAGGCCAGATCTCCGGTATGAAGCCATCCGTCCTTGTCGATTGCCTGTGCGGTCGCCGCCGGCATTTTATAATAGCCCTTCATAATGTTGTAGCCTCTGGCCACAAACTCGCCATTTACGCCGTCCGGAACTTCTTCACCCGTTTCCGGATCGACAACCTTGCATTCCACGCCGGGAAGCGGACCGCCGACGGTATTTACACGCACCTCAAGCGAATCGTCGGTACTCGACATGGTACATCCCGGAGAGGCTTCGGTCTGACCGTAAACAATCGTAATCTCGGTCATGTGCATTTTTTCCACGACTTCCTTCATGATGGCGATCGGGCAGGGAGATCCTGCCATAATGCCGGTTCTCATATAGGAAAAATCGGTCTTTTCGAAGTCTTCATGCTCTAACATTGCGATAAACATGGTCGGCACACCGTGGAAGCAGGTGATTTTTTCCTGATTAATGCAGGCAAGAGCCGGCTTCGTGGAAAAATACGGAATCGGAGAAAGTGTAACTCCGTGCGTCATGGATGCGGTCATTGCCAGTACCATGCCGAAGCAGTGGAACATCGGCACCTGAATCATCATGCGGTCTGCCGTGGATAAATCCATACGGTCGCCGATGCATTTTCCGTTATTGACTACATTGTAGTGTGTCAGCATGACACCCTTCGGGAACCCGGTGGTTCCGGATGTATACTGCATGTTGCACACATCATGTTTATCAACCAGCGAGGATCTTCTGTATACTTCTTCAATGGGCACGCTGTCCGCAAGGGCCAGGGCGTCCTCCCAGGTTAAGCAGCCGGGCTGACGGGAGCTTACATTAATGATGTGACGCAGGAAAGGCAGACGTTTGCAGTGAAGCGCCTTGCCGGGAACATTGTCGGCAAGTTCCGGACAAAGTTCCGCCATGATTTCGCTATAATGAGAATCACGGAAACCGTCAATCATAACCAGCGTGTGTGTATCGGAATTGCGAAGCAGATACTCCGCTTCGTGAATTTTATATGCCGTATTCATTGTAACCAAAACCGCTCCGATCCGGCAGCAGGCCCAGAATGTGATATACCACTGGGGCACGTTGGTCGCCCAGATCGCCACATGGCCGCCCTGCTTGACGCCGAGTGCGATTAATGTACGGGCAAACTCATCCACATCGTCACGGAATTCTTTATAGGTTCTCGTATAATTTAACGTTGTGTAACGGAACGCATACTGGTCCGGGAATTCCTCCACCATGCGGTCAAGTACCTGCGGGAAGGTTTTGTCGATGATTTCTTCCTTTTTCCAGATAAACTTGCCGGTACCGGCTTTGTTGGAATATAAACCGTGATCGGCCGTCACCGTTTCGGTTTCGTAACGGCTCATGTAATTGACAAAATGAGGGAAGACGATTCCGGGATCGGACAGTTCCGAAAGCCAGGACGGAATCCACTCAAAGGAAATAAATCCGTCGTAATTGACACTTCGAAGCGCACGCATTAAATCTTCGATCGGAAGATTTCCTTCTCCCATCAGGCAGTAACCGTTTTCATCGGAATCCTTGATATGAACATGTTTTACATAGGCACCGAGATTCTGGATGCTCTGTTCCGCAGTTTCCCCGCCGTGACGAACCGTATGATGAATATCCCATAATGCGGCCACATTGTCTCTCGCAAAAACATTTAAAACGGTCCGGAGTCTCTCGGTATCGGAATAAACACCGATAGTTTCCAGTAACAGGGATACTCCGTTATTATCGGCCTCTCTGTAGGTCTGACGGATACATTCGATTACCGGCTCATCACTTACGTCTTTATCCGAAATATTCTTTCCGGCACGAAGACGAATGGCCGGGCAGTGAAGGATATTCGCAATCCGGATATATTCCCTTATTTCCGCCACGTGTGCTTCGATCCGGTCGGGATCCGCCACATCGCAGGTCGTATCCAGACAGGCAATTTCAAGTTGCTGCTGGGCGATTTTTCTCGCCGTCTCCAGTATGTTCTCATTATTAAACGGTCTGTTTTTACCGGAAAAAACTTCTTTGCGAATATCATGGATTTCAATACCGGCAAACTGTAAATCCTTGGCGGTTGAAGTAAAATCCGTCCAGTCAAAATCGTCCCATCCGTTTGTGCTGTATGATAATTTCATAAAATACTCCTTTAAAATAAATTACTCCGTCATGCTGTCGTATACAATCTTATTTATGGCATTGATGTAGGCCCTTATGCTGGCTCCGATAATATCGGTGGAAATTCCGTTTCCGGAATAGAGCTTTCCGTTATAACGAAGTTTCACAAGCGCATTTCCGACGGCTTCGCTTCCTTCGGTTACGGACTGAATCTGGAAATCATCCAGTTCATAGTGAACGCCCACAATCATTTCCACCGCAAGGAACGCCGCTGCAATCGGACCGTCGCCGGAGCTTAATCCCTTTAAGTGATTGCCGTCTTTTTCCAGCGTCACCTGTGCGGTAGGTGTAATAATATTTCCGCTGTTTATAACAAAATTCACAAGCTGGTAGGTCGGCGCAACCTGCAAGGATGCGGTCGCAATAATCGCTTCCATTTCCTTGGTTCCGACCTTTTTCTTTTCGGAAACGCGTTTAAATTCTTTATATACTTTTGCGTTGTCATCATCAGAAAGGTCATATCCGAGTTTCTTGATGGCACGAATTACCTTGGAGATGTCCGCGCTTTCATCAAGGTCCAGTTCTTCCTTCACCGTTTCCGTTTCATTCTCAAAAATCGCAACGCCTCCGCTCTTGCTTCCCTTAATCCAGGATAACTTGCGAAGAACTTTTTCCACCTCCGGCCGCTTCTGTGCGGATTCAATCTGAAGGGAATCCCCTCTTTCCGCAAACAGGTTGATTACGGCTTCGAGTCCGGGAGCTCCGTTTCCGATTAATGTCGTTTTAATCTCGGTCGCTCCTCCCTTAATTCCGGTCATGGTGTTGGCACTTGCCATATTCAGATTATCGGAACAGGTCACCGAAAGAGGAGTCTCTCCAAGTGCCGGAATCCGCATTCTTAAAATTCCGATAAGCCGGTCTAATTCTTCCGGCAGCGCCATGCCTGCCGTATCCTCCAGATTCACAACATTTGCTCCGGCTCCGATAGCTGCCGAAATGATTTCCACTAAGAAATCTTCCTCGCTTCTGGTTGCATCCTTGCAGGAAAATTCAACTTCCTCACAAAGACTTTTCGCATAGGATACAATACCGGGAACCAATTCCAGAATCTTCTTTTCCTTCATTCCGCAGATATATTCCATCTGAACGGAGGACGTCGGTACGCAGATGCTGATACGGGATTTCTTTGCACCGGAAAGTGCATTCCATGCTTTCTCCACATCCGTCCGGTCAAGTCCCGCTTCTACCGAAAGGGTACTGTATTTCATTAACGGTGCCAGGGACTTTACCAGCAGACTGTCTGCCTGCGAATCAATCTTCGGCATATAAATCACATCGGCATGTAAGCTGTCCAGCTGTTTTGCCACTTCCATCTTTTCCTTGAAGCTTAAATTCACACGCGATGATTTTCCGGCTTCTGCAATTGTAATGTCTGCAATACGGATTCTGTTCATGTTTGGTTTTCCTTTCTTTAATAAAAATAGCGATGCTACTCACAGGTGCTTCGCACCTGTTTCGTGTCGCGCTGGCGCGCTATACAATTATCGGAACGACCATTCTTCTGCAAGTAAACTTGCACGAATGGTCTCTTTTAATACAAGCGATGCCACTCATAGGCACTTCGTGCCTATTTCGTGTCGCGCTGGCGCGCTATAAAAAGAATTCCATTGACATTCATTTGCAAGCAAGCTTGCATGAACGTCAATATAATTCTTTTTGCATCGCTTGTAGTTCGCGCAAAAATAAACGTCCCGAAAACTTCTTTTGAAGTTTTCGGGACGATAAATTCATTTTACCGCGGTACCACCCGACTTGACGCTTTCGCGACCTCTTTGTCAGATACTATCATATCTGTAGCTTCGATAACGGGGCCTTCCGTAGTTCCTTACTAAACGGTTCGGGAACTCTGCTCGGGAGTGAGACTGCATTCATTCTTCCGTACCGGCTCGCAGCATCCGCCGGCTCTCTGAAACTTTCAAATGAAGCATAATTCCTTCATTGCATTTATTTTTATGCGATTGTATCCATAATAATTGGTTTTTTCATGCTTGTCAACACATTTTTTCATACAGCTTAATTTCGTTTTTTCCATCAAAAGCTGTTGTTTATCTTCCCTGAATGAACCTGAAGATGGCATAGATTAAGGATGCAACTCCGAGAACAAACATAAATGCTCCGGCAAGAATAACTCCCTTCATGCTGCTTCCGTTCGTCATGAGCACATAGGGCCGGTACATCTGGGCAATCTCGTCATCACTGTATCCCATATCATGAAGATACTCCTTCATGAACTTCTTGTCATTGGAACTGGCTTTGCGTAAATAACCGTCAAGATGAACGGTATCCTTTCCGAATTCTACCGTACCTTCCTCATCATTCCACCATTCCCAGCTGTTCGAAACGATTTTATCGAATTTGTCGAAATCATTGCTTGTTACGGCCACTCCGATAAAATGGGACATATAAACCATTCCGTCATCCGCTACGATTAAATCGGGAATGGTATAAACACGGGAAGTCTCTTTTCCCTTATCATCTTCAAAAACCATATAAGGATCGATTAAAAAATCCAGATCCACTTCCACATGCTGATTCGTTTTAAGGGTTGTCCAGTCCGTACCATATAAATCGACGGCCGGCTTCTTTAAATTGACGGTAAGTAATGTCCCGTAAATCACGCATCCGAGTCCGATTAAAATAAAACCGATACCGAAAACCAATGCTCTTGTTTTGTTAAAAAAAACCATCGTTCTTTTCCTTTCTTTTTGAAAAAACGCTATCGTTTAGAATTTATCATACATGGATTTCTTGCGCAAGAGAAAAAAGAGATTCGGCGCAGAATCATGAAAATCCTGCGCCGTCTTTGGGAAAATTTTTACTGCTGAAATCATTATAATATCAGAACATATGTTTGTAAAGTATTTTTTTTAATTTTATTATATGATAAGTATGAAACGTTAATGTACTTTGCTTATAACGACGTTTTACGGGCTCTCTTTTCATGACGGACGTCACGGATGTTAACGCCTGCAGGATAAAAGAAAAATGATTTTTCAGATTTTGAAGAAACAACCAACAGAATGAGAAAATACAATCGTCATCCATTTTTCATACGGTTATTCCGAAGAGCTGCGATTTTATCACTCGCTTTATTTCTTATGCTTTTCACATCCTGCACGACTTCCGGTAACAACCCGGTCCTTCCGTATTTTCATTTAAATCTGCCTTCAAGTGAAGTGCCTCCAACCTCCGAACCCGTATCGGAACCGGAAATCCCTTCCGTCCCTTCTTTGAAAGAATCGTGGACGGCACCCGAACCGCTTCCGGAATTTGATACGGACCTTACTCCGGAAATTCATAACGTACACGAACTGGATTATTATGTGGAACAGATTTTAAAAAACCGGATTCATACCTTCTATTTCTATGCCTGTGACGATTTTACGATTGACAATGATTTGCTTCTGTACCGTTACTCCCTTCCCTATGTTTCCACCAGCGAAACGGTGGAAGAAGACGGAAGAAGCTACTGGTATGTTTATTTTGAATATTATCCCGGCGTCATGATTGCCGATGCATATAAAAGCGGGATTACCTCCAATCTTACCGATGACGAATTCAAAACCTATAATATGGCGGTCGAATTTATCGAAAATGAGGTAAACCCCGAAAGTGACCCCGTCAAAAAAGAAAGGCTGATTCACGATTACATCTGTAATCTTGCCGTCTATGATAATCCGGAAAAACCCGAACCCGTTCCGAGGCACTGCACGGCGGTCGGACTTTTACTGGACGGTCGGGCAAACTGTCAGGGCTATACGGATGCCTTTAACATGCTGGCATCCATGGCCGGTTTTGAAGTACAAAGCCAGACCGGCTATGCGGAAGACTCCCGGCATGTATGGAACATCATAAAAGTGTACGACAACTGGTATGTTATGGATGTAACCTATGACGATACCACATTTAACGGGGACGGAACCGGATATCCGGCCTATATCTATTTTAATGCGGGCAGGGATATTCTCGGTATGAATCACGAAGTCATCGACGGAAATCATGAATTAAGGCTGATTTCCGAAACGGATGAAAATTATTTCTATTTTTGCGACAATTTTTCGGACTGCGGTTATCTTCACAAAAACGGCGATGCCGTAATAGACATCGCCGTACTTTTGGATTCTCTTTTTGAAAATAACGGTTCTTATGTTTCCTATTATGCTCCGGATACTGTATTATACTCGGAAGATTTAGCGAATCCGGTTTATGAACAAACCACTTCTCCCGACCATATCACCGTAAGCACTTATCAGATTTCGGGTAACACTTATATCTGTGCCCATTTTAATCGTTAATCTGAATTCCTTCATCGCGGAACTCTTTCTTAATCGCGTTGAAATCACTCAGTACCCAGTTATAAAGTCCGGTTGTAACAAGGCTGTCGCAGTACGGACACTTGCCGAAGCTGGTTCCCTTAAGCGGAGCTCCGCAGTTCGGGCAGTTTAATCCGATATTCTGTGCACCGGCTTCATTGGTCTTTGCCGAAACACTTCTCATAAAGGTCATTTCGTAACGCATGGTCCATCTGGTCGAAGTATCGCCGTAAAGGATCTGTCCGGTAGCTTCTTTCGTATGATATTCAATCATCGAAGAATTCAGATAAACTTTCACATATTCATACTGCGTATCCCTGCGGTAGGAAGTAATATACGCTTCATTTACGGTAAGACGGTCTAAATGAACAACAATGCCGTCTTCGATTTTTTTCTGAATCTGTTTTTCGCTTCTTTCGTACAGATTCTGATGCAGCGCCGCACGAATCGGCTCCAAATCACGCTTGCACCATGCATCCTGCATGTTGATATAAAGATTCTTGGCAAAGGTAATAAAATCGGGAACCGTAAAGTTCGGATCTTTTTCCATGATAATTCCGCCGATTTCCTGGTCGCGGTTCGGAATATTTACGTTTGCCAAAGGAGCCTGTCTTCTCGGTACATTTGCATTGTTCGGTATATTCGGCATCTGTCCGTTCCCCTGAAGTTCGTTTTGATCTCTTCTTTTTTTGTTTTTCATATTGCTGCGGACAACGAAGAATACAATAATCGCCACAACTACGATTACGCCCAGGCAGGGATTTTTCCTAAAAAGCAGCCCCACAAGCCACCAGATCAGGCCGCCACCGCCGCTGCTGTAATCATCATCATAATCGTAGGAAGAACTTCCCCAGTCCGAGGAAGAGCCCCAGTCCGAATCGGAACCGGTATCATAATCGAAATCGTTATAATCGCCGAATGCTCCGGATTTCGATGCGAATCCAAAGGATAAAATCGTCGCAAGCAAAATCGTGGCAAGCGCCGATAACACAATAATTGCAAGTTTCTTTAATTTTTTCCTGTTATTCTCCATATTTCCCCTTTCTCTTTCTTTCCCTGTGACGTCTTATGACTTCCCTTCTTTTCTTCGCAAACTGATACTGCGAAATAATGCTCCTGATAATCACGAGAATCACCGTGAATGCCGCGATGGCTCCCAAGGCAATCAGGGCTATTTTTACATTTATAAAAATTCCGTTCTTGTTCCGGTTTGTTGTCGGAAGTTTTTCGCTTTCGGCTTCCGCATCCGTGCCGTCATTTTCCCCACCGTCGGAAACAGCCGTCGTGTCCCCTTCCCCACCGGCTGCGTTTTCGGCATCTTCCGTCTTTGCCGTGACATTCTTATCCTCATCGGCAAATTCATCAAAAAGCGTGGCGCTTTCCGCATTCATGCTTAAATTCGCCGTTCCGACCAGATTTCCGTTAAACAGATAATTTACCTTCGCCACACCGACTTTCATTCCGGCATTGTTGGCG
>JAEEGL013775207.1_pt1 | contig 14393 bp, 8 predicted proteins | sample 9134231 | NCBI WGS metagenome assembly JAEEGL01 (sample SAMN16246548, study PRJNA631951) | gut metagenome | biome: gut microbiome; feature: rumen; material: fiber-attached | host: Bos | place: Iran: Karaj | collected 2018-10
ATAAATGCAAATGCAACAGCATAGGTGATCGAGTTGATGACCGGGTGTTGTCTCCAAGCATCAGGAGCATTTTTTAAGCATATTTCTATTAGTTGAACAATCTTCATTGTTACTTCCTGCTCATTCTTCCAGCATTGTGTTCTTCTTTTTGCGGAACCGGCTATTGAGATAGAGCTGCATCAGCTTCCGACGATTCATTCCCGATTTGCTCATCCATGCCCATCAGTCTTTTACCGGCTCTCTTTTTACAAGAGAGCCGCATCGCTGCGGCAAGCACAGAGGTTTTCTTGCTATCACAGAGCCTGCCGGCACGATCTGCGCAAATCAATCCAACCAGTCGTCGTCCGGAAATGTGTCTCCATCCGGAAAGGTATTGCCGCCCGGGAAGGAATCATCCCCCGAAAAGATATCATCCCCGGGTAAACCGGCATCAGACGGCCAGTTGCTGCCGCCGGAACCGCTATCCCATGTCAGATAGTCTCCAGAACCACCGCTGTCTCTTTCCGGCTGTCTGTCCGGCAGCCAATCACTGCTGCTGCCCTTGGGTTTTCCAAAGTTGGACTGAAATAAAGGGGAACGAATCATCGTCGAGATTCTGCCTGCAGCTTCGATAATGACTTTTACAAAGCCGATACACCAGCCGATCGTCATCACCACCGCCAAAACAAATGGCAGAATGATCAGGGCCAGCACACCGAGCAGCGGCTTCGAGGCGAGAAAAGCGAGGAAACTTGCTTTCCCCATTACGCCGAAAATTCTTGCCATCCACGGAAAAACAACGCTTGCGCCAAATACGATCCCTATGATGTATAACGGCCCCAGCAGCAGTGCGATAGCCGGCGCGCCATTAGCTGTCAGGATGATTCCAAGAATCAGACCACCGGCTGCACCGGCAAGCAGCTTTATATAAAACTTCTCCATTTCGACATTCTTCCCTCAAATGCGATGCTTGATAACTGCGGCAGCGGCAGATCCCTATTCTGCAAACCGGATCGGCATATACATCTGGTGCGCACCGACCGGAAACACCAAGGCGATACCGGGCGGGATTGTCTGAAGCTCCTCCGGCATGATGTTTCTGCGCCTTGTTTCCGCGGCTGACCTGCTTTGAGAAATCGTCTTCTGAATCATCGACAAGCTCTGCTGAGCTGTCCCGGTGCTCGTCGTTATATTCACGTCATCATGCTCGCCAAAAAATCGGGAAAGAAGCTCCGCGCTGTTGCCGTTCATATGACCAAACAAGAGCATATTGACCGGGCTTCCCAGAAGACTTTGCCTGTCCGTATCCGTCATTCCCCGCACAGCCATACAGTCCGGAGTGAGGTAGATCGCAGGTGTCCGCTGGTCCCGGCCGGCGAGGAGATCCATCATGTAACTATCAGGGTTTACAGGCAGGGAATCAATTACCGTGAGGTAACGGTATCCCCTCCCGCGCAAGAATTTCAGCGCGGAAAGAATCAGTTCGATCGTCAGGTGATTGCTTCCGGACAGGACATCCAGGCAGACGCACATATTTTCCTGCAGCCACTCTCGGAGTCCAGCAATGCGGTTCTCCCCGCAAGCCATGGGCAGCGGCTCGTTTTTCAGCTGCGAGAAGAATACATCCGCCTCCGCTGATCCATCGCCCAGGCCCCCCAGCTTATTCATGGCATCGATCGCGTTGAGTTTATCCTGATGGTCCAGAATGAACGAGCCCATATCCCACCAGGGAAACGTGCAGAGGTTCTGAAGGGAACATCGCTCCCCTGCCAGCTGGATGAGTTCACACCCCAGGCGGATCGCCTTATAGCAGTTGACACTGGCTGAGACTGTCCTTTTCGCGGTTTCATAAAGCATCCCCGCAGCCAGATCCGGTTTAAGGCGAGTGAACAGATCAAATTCGCAGAAGGATTTGTCCGCTGGCAGGTAGGCGCAGCAGTTCTTTCTGGTCAGTCGGCTGCTGAGCAGTTTGTTTCCTGCGTGCAGTATTATGACCGGCATCCGGATCGCCGTAACTCGCGACAAAAGTTCTATCAGCGCAGCTGTCCGACTTTGGACGCTGCCGCCGGAAATGATCGTACTGTAAGGCGTTCCCTCCGCATCGAACAGACAGTCCAGCATAGCAGTCGCGAGACTGTCGGCTTTCTCGCGGCCCCGTTTTGTCAGCGCTCGTCCGCCCCCCACCAGGAGGAGCCCGTTCTTCTTATCCATCCCTCAGCCCTTTTTCTTGTACTCCGGGAACCGGTAACGATAAGGCTGTCTGCCCGTGACCTTGACAAATGCCTCACCGGGCAGCAGCTCCCGCAGTTCCCAGTCCTCCACCGCGCATCCCATTCTTCGCTCCGGCATCGGTTCCTGTCTCACATAGATCGTCTCCACGGTCATTACCTTGCCGAAGTATTCGCTGATGAATTCCCTCGTCTTGGCGTCGTTCGGCCGAAAAGCAAGCATGGATCCAAAACCCGCTGTCACGCTTCTCGCCTTTTCTTCGCCATAGATATCATTGATCTGCGAAATAGCTTGCAATCCTGCAATCAGTTTGATTCCCTTGTTTCGGCCGAAATTGACGGCATCGTCCATATGGGACAGGTAGGGGAGCAGTTTAAATTCATCCAGCACGACGAAAACGTTGCCGTTTCCCTTGCTTTCGGACATCCCCAGGACCTCCTTCAGCGCCAGATCAACGAGCAGACTATAGACAGGAGAAAGCACTTCGCCAACCGAAAGATCGTATTCGATAAAGAGGACTCTGCCGCCCCGGCGCCGGACGAATTCCCGGATTGAAAAATCGCCTATGCTTCCGAAGGAGCCAAAGAAACAGTCTCTGATCATCACCTGAAGCTCCGCAAGCACGCCAAGGGCCTGGCTGCTGTCCCCTTTTCCCAGATACATCCGCAGGTATCGCAAATCAGGATAGGAATCCGCGAGTTTTTCATACTCCCCCATATCCGCGCGCTCAAAAAAGCGAACGATCTCCCGATTGTTCTGGGACTTTTTTGCATACACCGGATCCTCCTCGGACTTCCTGAGGATATACTGCAAATACGCGGAGAAGACGCCCCGTGCTGCATTGGCAAAGAAAGGCTGCTGCGCAGATTCGTAGGGCTTGAACAGTGTGCGGCAGAGTTCCTGAATGTTCAGTTCCGCTTCGAATCTGTTCCCGTCCATCAACACCTCTCGGTAGAGATTCCATGCCTCAGCCCGTCCGCCGGAGCCAGCGCCGCTGCCGATGACACGATCTCCCCTTTCGCGATCGAAGAATTCCTCCCGGTAGTCTCCTTTGGTGTCAAATATGATCATGACATCTTTTTCTGTCATGCCCGCCATCAGTTGCTGAAGTATCGTCTGGATCGCGTTAGTCTTGCCGCTGCCGGTACCGCCGATGCAAAGAAGACCAGTGGAGAGTTCGTCGGTGTTCATGGAAAAGTAAGCTGGCTTATCTGCCGAAACGCCCTGGATCCGGATGTCGTCAGTGCGCCGGTTTGTCGGCTGATTACTGTTTGCCTTTTCCCCGTACAGGATTTCTATAAGCGGCTTGCTCATCTTTTTCTCCTTCTGAAGCGCTGCTTCCGATTATTCTCTCCGGCGCCGGATCAGGACATATGCCACAAAACTTCCAGAAAACAGTACAGCCGCCGCGAACAGACCGATGGCAATCATCAGAATCATGCGCATCTTCGGGTTATAATACTCCTCGGAGTCTATAACCCAAGTGCCGTCCTCATCCTGCTTGACTTTGATGGTTCCCACGGTCTTTCCTTTCTTGGGGTGGAGCGTCAAGGTCGCGGAGGCCTTGTCATTTTCTGTCGTTTTGTCTCCGCTGATCTCCGATTCTTCCTTTGATCCGGAGGAGCCGCCTTCGAATTCCGTCTCTTTCAGTGGTGCCTCCGTTTGGGTGTCAACGGTATCGGCAGGCTCACCAGCGGTTCCCGACAGGTTTTGTGCATCATCATTACTATCCGCTGCTTCTTTGCCATCCTCCGGTGCTTCTCCCTCAGCGTCGGGCACTTCTCCCTCAGCGTCGGGTGCTTCCCCTTCAGAATCCGGCGCTTCCCCTTCAGAATCCGGCGCTTCCCCTTCAGAGTCCGGCACTTCCCCTTCGGAGTCCGGCGCTTCCTCCGGCATTTCTTCCTTCTCCTCAGTACCGTCTCCGGTCTCTTCCTCAGCGTCTGTCTGGATCTGGGGATCCTCTTCCGGCTCCGCTTCCCCGTTCTCCGGGACCTCTTCCAAAGAGCCCTCCGAGGGTTCGTCCGCTCCATTTGCCTCGTTTCCGGTCACCGACGCTCCTTCCGCATCCGCGGTCTCCTCCCCGACGCTGGTTTCGCTCTCGTTCCCCTCATCCGCCGGATCCTCCAGACCGTCTTCCGGTTCTTCCTCCCCGTGATCCTTGTCCACGTCCGTTGAGAGAAAGCTCTCCTTCGGCGTCGGAGACGCCGCTGCCGGTGTTTCCTGCGGCGCCTTGGTTGGCGTAGGGGAGTCCTCCGTGCGTGTGTTCTGAGGGTCCGCCAGGCTGGTAGAATTACTGGGAGTCTTCGTACTGCACGCAGCCAAAACAAGCAGGATTGCAATGATTGGGAGCATCAGCCATTTATTCTTTTTCATGATTTCACCATTCCTGTATCCATAATTTGTTCTTTACTGCCCTTGCGCTTACCATGCGGTGCTCAATATCTTCTTCGTATCGACAGCAGCATGAACTGGATTACTATGAGTATGATCACAATAGCAAAAAGTGCAATGGCGGTCCCTTGTTCGTCGATCAGGTACAGAAGGCCCAAGCTTATGGTTACGATCAATGCGCAGGACAGGATGAACGATACCGCCAGCAGGATCCAGTCCGCAGCGTCCAGCACGAGGCTTCCGCCCGAGGGAGCGTTTACGCTGATGCCAGCTTTTTTCATTGCGGATACAAGCGCATCGTAGCATTCGAATCGATGTGCGTTTTTCAAAGACTCGATAGGACCCGCCAGTTCCCTCTTCAAGGTATGTGTACCCGGCTCCAGGAAGGCAGCCGGTTTCCTTTTGATCATTTCCTGCAGATAATCCTCCATGGCCCTTGCTGCTTCCTGCTCATGCTCTTGCGTGTAGTTATTGGGGGAATGGAGTATTCTGATGGCCCACAGGATGCGATCATCACTGTCGGGGAAACAACGTCTTAGCTTATCCCAGCAATCTCTTTTGTCGATCGTACCGGAGGGACTGCAGGACAGAGCAATTACTGCAGCAACAGCACTTTTGTCTTTGCCGCCGCGATCGTTTTCAAACCGATATCTCAGGCGCTGCTCTCCGGGCGTATCCCCCCATTTGGACGACCAGATCCTCTCCAACTCATATACATTCTGTTCGTCCCAACACTGATCAGCTTGCAGTATTTGGTTCAGAGACCGTTTGAACTTATCCAGCTTTTCGTTCTCAACCAGTTTTAAATAACCGCAAAGCGTACTGAGTTGCCCCAGCAAACGCGGCGCTTCTGCTGCCAGGGTTTCTGTAACCCCGAATCTTTGCAGGATGGCATCGCGGATGCCCCTTTGGATTTCCGTGTTGATCTCGTTATCCCGGGCATTGACAGTCTGGAGCTCTTGCTGTAGAGTTCTTGCCCATTCCATGGAGTCTTTCTTTTTTCCTGCTTCCTCCTCAAACCAGGACTGTTCGATTCGGAGGAGCCTTTCTCGTGCCTTTGTCTCCATGTTTGAAGCACGGTCAAGAAGCTGTCCCCGAACGGATGCCGAGCGGTCGCGGATCCTGCTTTCAACTCTTTTCCAATCTGCTGCATCCCGTTCTACCAGGAAGAGAAGCAGGGGCATCGTCATCCCAAGGGACTCTATTGTGTCCAGTGTTTGATCCCACGGAAAATCTCTTCTCTTTTCTGACAGCCTCAGGATATAGGGAAATACAAACTGCTCTATGTCTCCCGCGTTATCTGCATCTTCTTTTTTGAAACCCGCAAGCAAAAACAATACGAGTTCTCTTTCAGGTGCCGGAACGTATCCCGGAATCTTCACCATCCGTTTCAATTCAACGGCAGCAGCGTATTTGATCAGGCGGTTGCGTTTTTCGGGATTCTTCGTTTCCGATAACCGCTGAACCGCCGGACGATAATCATGCAGTGAGTAGTTCGGAATATCCGCAATCCGAGAGAAGAACTGCTGATAAACCTCAGCGCTCTTTTCGAGTCTTTCCTCCTGCAGGCTCGCGATTTCCAGCAGGATATCGAGTTCAACGCCCAGGGGACGGCATCCGGTGTCAGCGAACACTTCCAGCTCCTCAAGAATCGTGTCGCAAACAACTGCCGTCTGACCATGCCTTTCCATTTGCGTCAATTCGGCCCGCAGGAGTTTCTCCGCCTGCCGCTTCTGATCTGCACTTGCGCCGGTGTGCAGGATCTGCAGGAGGGTACGCAAAGAAGACTGGAGCCGCTTTTCCGGAGTCCTGCTGCTGCTCCCAAGAAAGGCCGCGGTTTGCTCCAACCAAGGGCCGAGCAGTTCCAGGGAACCGGAATTGCACGCTGTTCGGACGGTCTCGTCTGAGAATTCATAGACGGCGCCGGTCAACCCCGGGAATCGTTCCTTCTTTTCCGACTTTAATCTCTCCGTCAGTTCAAGGAAGCTGGAGGAGCAAAGCCCCTCAGAACCGAGGCTCCGGAGCGCATCGCTCTTTTCCTCATAGAAGGCCTTCATCACGCCGGCATACAGCTCGCTGCCTGTGATGAACCCCGCAATCCCGTCCAGCGTTTCCTGACGCATCCCGCCGGCATACAGCGCCTGCAACTGCCGGCGGAACAGCGATCCCCGTTCTTCCGCGTCGCTGTCCCCGCCGTTCAGCCAAACCCGGAGCCCGGCAACCATCTGTTCCGAAGGCAGTTTGTCCTGCGCAAGCAAAGCACGGATCTCCTCACGCAGCACGTCCCTGAGACCCGTACGGTTCTGCAAGGCCTGGTCCCCGAAATTGGTCAGAACCGCGGCTGCCGCCTGCTCACGCTCCGCAGAACCGAAATCGGCGCTGGCTTGAAGCTCGAACAGGGCAAGCAGGCTTTCCATACGCTGGGCGGTCAGCCGATCCCCCGGCTGGAAGATGGTGTCAAGACGATTGATAAACTCATGGAATTGACGTTCACCTTCTCCGCCTTTTATTGCTCCAGCCATCAGTTGGACGAGCTTTGGCGTACTGAGCCGATAATTCGCCGGGATCTGACCGCTGAGATCCAGGAGCAGACAGCCGGACTGCCGGAGTTCGAGCAGGGCTTTCCCCGACTCGTCGGGATGAACGAAGCAAACCTGGATGTTGCTGATCTGTTCTCCGGAAAGACTGCACGTCCAGTGGGACACGAATCCGATCCTCCGGCGAAGCTGCGGCAGGAGCATCCGATAGCTTTCACAAATGAGTTTCTCGGAAAGATCACCGCTGTGCCAATCCCTCCGTACGCTGTCTGGAAGGATAACCGCCAAGTGCCGTGTTGATTTGTCCGCGCACAGCAGAAGCCCCTGCAGATACATCGCGAGGCTTTCGCCATTGAAACCGCATGCGCGCACCGTTCCAATATCCACCGGCCTGTTGGAAAGGGTTTCCGAAAACGAAGGCAATCGCATTGCCAGCGCATCGTTGACCGTCAACCGCGGTCCGTCTGATCCCTGAATCCGTTCGCAGCAAGCGGAATAATTATCGTAATTATCCGCATCTGCAAGGCAGGCCGGGTCCGCCAGGAGTGCCTGTAACTCCCCGGCTTCAAAAACCAGACTGCTGGAAAACAAGCATGCTCGGGTGTCGTCCAGCCTGTTGCGGACGCGGAACGTCCGACAGGAAACCATTCTCTGCCCGACGGGGAAAATACGCAGGATCGGTTGATCCTCGTCTACCGTCATATTCAGCTGGACTGGCAAGGTGTCCGGCAGTACAGACTGCTTCTCGACCTGCCCGATCAGATCCTGTTCGCTGCGATAATGGTCGCTGACTGCCGCCATGCGGGTCCCGTAACTGGCAGTCGAATCTGACTGCCGGTAACCCACCGGGCAGCGCATGACGATCATTTGTCCGGGCATGATGTAAACACCTCCTTAGGGTGATGGTTCAGCCGTTCTGAAGCTTCCATTCTTCATACAACCGCGTATTGGCTGCTATGGCATTTCCGATCTCCTGCTCTTGGCGCTTTTTCGCTTTTTTGGGTAAATCGGGATTCTCGGCGGGAACCTTTTCCCAGTTCAAATAAGGCGGGAGGATCTGCAGCAGGGACAAAAGCACGATGACCGGCTGCACGAGTCGGATCGAATTTCTGAGTTCGATCGCCTCTATGGCCCGGTTGCTTGCATCCAAATGGGGAGTGACCCCCAGAGCGGACACCGAGGTGAAGAAGCTCTCCGGGAAGGACGCATTGAGGAACGAAAAAAGATCGGTGCTTAAAAGCCTAATCAGATTTCTCGTTTCCTCGTTGATACAACGGTAGTAATCTCGGTTGTGACTTGATGACGGCGATCTGTCGTTGGTCTCCGGAAGCCGGATCATGATTTGGCGCATCCTGTTCAGGAGCATGTCTACCTTGGTCATGAACACGACAGTCGGCTTTCTGACAACATTCCCGTCGTAGTGCGCCAGTATCCCCCTGGTGATGATCGCTCTCATGGCAGCAATGGTATTTCCCCCGTCTCTCGGAAGATTCAGTTCAGTCTGCACCCTGGGCAAAGTGTCCGGGTCAACAAAAAACAGGAATCCGTCCGTGTGAAGATACATATCCAATAGTGCCGCATGGGTATCCAGAGAGTCCGGGTTGTGGAAGGTTTCGCCTTTCATATCGGACACCGCCAGGAGGCACTTCCTGCTGGTGCTCCGCGCGGGATTATCATAGGTCAATTCAAATACCATCGGTTTGCTGAACGCATCCACCGTTGTGTCGGGAAGATAGCCGGCGTACATCCTGTTGGAGAGCTCTTCCACTGCGTTGTAGGACATGTCCGCACTGCCGCTCAGTCCGCCGCCGCAGGGGAGCCGGACGCCGCTCGAACTGCGTGTCAAGGCTCGGAAGAGAGCGCAGAGGTACACGGTCTTGCCGGCGTTGGACGGACCCAGCAAAGTGACGATATAAGTGGGGAGCTGCCCGGCCAGGGCCGGCAGGGGATTCCGGCAGAACGGGCAGTAGCGATTGGAGAACATGAATTCATGCATCTCGTCCCCGCTGCCCTCCCGGCAGATGATCGCATCCGGGATTGAACCCTGCTGCAAACCGGAACGGGCGGGGTCCACTTTTGTTGTCTTGAATGAGACCACGTCGTACCGCTCGGCAAGCTGTGCGGCGGTCAGGAACTCATCTTTCACACTTTTCGAATTCGGATTCTCCGTTGTTTTCTGTTTTTCCGGAAAATCCCCCTCGTCGCCCGCAGCATCGGGAAAATCTCCCTCGTCGCTCGCCATGCTCTGCTTATACCCCATGATTGCGCGGCGCCTGTCGGCGGCAGTCTGTGTCCTGTCGCTCAGGCGAAACAATGCCTCGCCAGGTACGACCTCTTGATAACAACAGACACATCTGATCGGATAATGAAACCCTCTTTGCAGGCTTGTTTCAATATCCTCAACGGTTTTGATTTCTTCCGGCATCTTTCTGTCTATCCTTTCCTGATTTGCTGTCAATCAAAATGCTCCTGTATCACTGTCAGATTTAGCGGCGTCCGATGATTCGCTTGAGAAGGCTGGGCTTGCCCAAGCAGGCAACGCTAACCTTCCCTGCTGCCTGCTTATCCGGAAACAGAGACACGCCGGCGTTTTGAGGAACGAATATCTGCGGCCATTCGAAGCTTCCGGCGGGGATCACTTCCGGGAATCCATAGCTTATGTCAACGCTGCCCATTCGGTAACCATAGTGGAGCAGTTCCCCGGAAATCCTGCAATTTGATTCCGTCGTGATCGTGATCTTTTTCATCGAGGCGGATTTCTTGTTTCCACCGGATTCCTTAATCCGATAGCCCACCGCAGCGGGTTTTCCGACGACGGCAAACCTTTCGTAGTTCCTCCGCTGCTCCTTTGACCTCAACTGTTCCTCAATTATCTGCCGGAGCGTCTGTTCTTCATTGCTGTCAGAGCGGAACACAAATATGGCCTGTCTTTTCAGGATCGGATCCTGTCCGTTACCCGGTCCAAGGCTGAGAATGATTTCCGTGGCATCGGGTCTCATGGCAAGTTCCCCGGTGATGGTGTTGCCACTGACGCTGCAGGCCCCCAGCCACTCAAACTCACGGCCATGGATACCGCTGCAGCTGACTTTGATTTTGTCCCCTCCCGCCACCAGCTGGACATCGTTGCAGGGTTCAATACTAGGCATACCTTCGTCCCTCCCGGTCTACACGACCATATCCTCTGAGCTCAGGGGGAAGAAATATCGAATCAGACGGATCTCGTTTTCCCGGCATTGCAAGTTGATCGCGTTCGCTTTCTCGGTCTCGCCCCAGCCTCTTGTCAACAGATTGCTTTCCTCCTGCGGCGACAGCAGGATGTCCCGCTTCTGCAGAGGATCTTTTTTCTCGCCGCGAAGCCTGACCGGCTCCCGACAGTTATCCTGGATCGTTCCGGCATAGGTCCTGGCGGTATTGTCCGCGACAGCCGCTTCTTCGAATCGCCTCACGATATCAGCAGAATCCTCCACGTCGGCGATGACGCATCTGATGCAGCTCCGCAGCGCCGCCCGAAGCTTTTCCGCATCAGTCTTGTCGCCCGGCGGCGTGAACAGTTCTTCAAGGGATTTCTTCAATCCTTTTATCAGGCCCGACTGGGAGGCCTTATTTGCATTCCCCTCCCAAAGCATACCCGGTATGTCACTCATGTTGACGGTAAGGAAGATTCTCTTTTGGGTCTCGCAGCGTTGTCCCATTTCGGCCCTCGCCGTTTCCAGCCAACGCTTCGCATCCGCAACTCGTTGGTCTGAGCCGGAAAGGCTGTTTTCCAGAAATTTGGCACATATATTTTTCAGCGTGGATTCCAGGCTTTTAAAGTGTTTTTTAAGGATATCGTCCGGATCTTTGGGTCTCGGGCTCAGGAGGCGGAGTCCCTCAACGCTCTGCACGTTCTGCTCTGCCGTCATCATCTCCCAGTCCCGGAAGGGATGAAGCCCGCGTACGGCACGCTGGACGATCTTCTGAAGGAGCTTTTCTTTCTCGACATCCGCATTTTTCTGCACTTCTCTAATCGGAGCTATATATGATTCATTGATAAGCCGTTTCATCCGGGATTCATAGTTAGATCCGTTCATAACGCCCCAAAGGGGCGCAGCGGATACGCAGCCTATAGCTGCGCCTTCTTCGCGGGGAAGTCTTTCCCACAGCTGCTGACGATATTCTCCCATAGCTGCGCTGAGTTCGTCCTTAAGGCGCTCCGGTTCGCCCTCCATGTCCAACAGGGAGGTAAGCACCGTTTGCATCCGCTCCCAGGTGATCAGCTTGCGGTTCGCCGTGATGACTGCGGTCCTGGCAGTATAAAAGCAGCTGACATCATCGCCGGGTAATCCAAGACATTCCTGAAGATGAATGTGGGGATCCCCCCGCTCGTTGGCTCTCGTTCTTCTGGTATACATGCAGAGGGTCAGCAGAGGGATTTGTAAACGACTCTCCATAGGCACGGCGAAGCCATTGCCGTCCCGAGAGCACAAGATGCCGCAGCGCAGACAGTTTTCACGTTCATGCATCCAGGTCTCCAGCGTATTCAGCCACTTTTTATTGGTTTCAGTCAGCTGCGGATCCCCTGTATCCAACATCAGGAACGGATAGTACTCGATAATCACCTGATCCTTGTATACTTCCATGCAATCTGACACGGCCCTCAGCTGCCGTTCGTCCACGCCCGGGAACAGGATCAGGCAGAAGCTCAGCTGAGTGACGTTCCACAGCACACCCGGATTTGTTTGCAGCCTCTTCAGTTCCTCCCGGAACCACGCCTCCAGGCGTTCCCGAAACTGCGCAAGCTTCTCATCCCCGGAGACGATATCCTCCCGATGGATCGCGCATGCTCCGGGATTTTCCAGGCAGCTTTCCCTCTGCCGCTTGATTGCCGTCTCGGCAGACTCATCCCCGCCCAGGATCAGCAGGAATGCTGCCCGGCCCAACGAAAAGGGGCCGGTTCCTTCATGGCTATCCGCGTCCAACTCTCTGTCCAGATCGCTGATGATCTCACGAATCGCCTTTTCGTCCAGCATCAATGTTTTCCCCCTAATTAACCCTGCTGTGCCCGGGGCGCTGTTCAGCGCCCCGGGCGGTCACAATTGGATATTTTGGTTGCCGCCTTCGGCAGCAGGAGCCCGCGGCCGAAGGTCCGGCAGCCGTCTTTTCTCTGTATAGCAGGCTCCCTCGGATCAGGGCTTCGGCGCGCCGCAGCTGAAGCAGTACTTCATTCTCGACGGGATGCCCTTCTCCCCGCAATTCGGGCAGTCCCAGTTCTCCTGCCTTTGAGTGCCGCAGCTGAAGCAGAACTTCATTCTCGACGGGATGCCTTTTTCCCCGCAATTCGGGCAGTCCCAGGTATCGCCGTCTGCGGCTTCGGGGGCCTTCTTGGGCGGCTGCGCGCCGCAGTTATAGCAGAACTTCATCTTCGACGGGATACCCTTCTCCCCGCAATTCGGGCAGTCCCAGGTATCGTCCCCGACTGCGGGAGCGGCAGGTCCCGCCGCCGGCTGCCCGGCGGGCTGCGCCGACGCCGGCAGGAGCTGCTCCTCATCCTCGCACCAAGCCTTCAGGTCGGAGTAAAACGCCGCGATCTCCTCGTGGGTCACGCGCCCCGGCGTGCCGCTGGGATACTCCATTGCGGCGCTTGCCGCTTGCCTGGACTTTCCGTCACACTCCCGGATCCGCTCCTCCAGCTTCTGCTTCGCTTCCGACTGCTTCACTTTGCTCGTCAGGAGCTTTTCATTGGAGTAATACTCATACGCTTGCTGAAGCTCCGCTTTGCGATCCGCATAAACCTCCCTGAAGCGCTGGAACATGAGGTAGTCCGGATACGAACGGTTATCATTTCTGCCGTCGAAAAGCAGATAAGGCAATGGATCCATCTCCGCTCTCTTCAGCAGCTTTTGCAGACCGTCAGCCCGGCTCTCGATGAGGCCCGTTTGATCTGCCCGCATATAGTCCCGCACGGCCTCCAGTCCCTCCCGCTTATCCAGAACGGCTTCCAGGATGTCCGCCTGCTTCAGCAGTGCCTCACATTGCGGATAAAAGCGCAGGGTGTTCTCTTCCACGTTGCGTGCCAGAGTGTCGTCATCGAAAGCTCCACCTTGCCGCTCATATTCGCCCAGAGCATCCAGCTCCAGCTTATCACCGCGGACCCAGTTTGCGTCCCGCAGCTGGTCGATCTGACGGAGCCGTTCCGTGGGCACGCCGTGCAGGCTCGTGAATTCCGGCACGCCGCTTGCCAGCTTCAGGGTCATTTTTCCATTGGCGGGGTCTCCGGTGAGGATCCCCTCCCGCAGGCAAGTGCGGAAGGCTGCGCGGATTTTGTCATTGCGTTTCTTCGTATACTCGCAGCTGTAGGTGGTGCTCCATGCGGGCTCCGGCAGAGGGGAGGGCATGGTCTCCCGCCAGGAGTAAAGCAGGTGCAGGCCGGCTCGAGTACCCGCACCGCTCATCATGCTCTCATACTCCTTTTCCATTTGCTCCAGGTCCGCAAAGGCATAGAGAGGCAGGCCGCTCAGCACCGTCACCCAATAGATCTTGTCCAGCTCGGTGCTCTGCTTCACTGTCGCATTGTTGATTGCATTGATCCTTGTCAGTGCCGCTTTGGTCACCGCCAGGATCTGGTTGCAGACGACGGGAACGGAGACGAAGGAGAAGGTCTGGGTACCACCCGCATCGTACAGACCGGCCTTGGAGAACATGGGCTTCGCTTCGTTCCTTAATGCCATGAAGACATTCTCGACAGCATCCTGCAGCTGCTGACCGGGAGTCAGATTGTCGTTCAGCAGCTTCTCCACGGTCGTATTTGTAAGGGCCCGGAAATGACCCTCCACATAGCGGGAAATCTCCCCGGCAATGTCCGTCCGGCCGGCAATGCTGTTGCCGTCCGCGCCGGTGACCCAGTCTCTTCCCACCCAACGCTTCAGGTTCTCGGCCAGATCTTTGAAGAAGCCTTTCGCCGCCTCAGTATAGGCCCTCTCCATCGCCGTCTTGTTCTTCTCTTCATATTCCAGCGGACGGATCAGCAGGGTCGGATCGGGCGCTCCGTGGGCCTCAGCAGCCTGAAGCTTCCCGAAGTTCTGGGCAAATACCTCGGAGAGGGCGGTCAGACTGTCCTTCAGGGGCCGGAAGATGGCCTCCTGATACCGCCCCAGTCTCGTGATGAGCCTGCCAGCCGCTTTCGCCAGGAAACCATAGGCATGGGCGGAGATATTATTGTCTGCATAAATCTTCAGCTGCGCAAGATAGCGGTCCCTATAGTCCTTCTTCCCGCCTTTG
>JAEEGL014645862.1_pt1 | contig 14393 bp, 8 predicted proteins | sample 9134231 | NCBI WGS metagenome assembly JAEEGL01 (sample SAMN16246548, study PRJNA631951) | gut metagenome | biome: gut microbiome; feature: rumen; material: fiber-attached | host: Bos | place: Iran: Karaj | collected 2018-10
CAGACGCGTTTAACTCATTCTCAGAATCAACTGTCTTTTCTTGCGTTCGTTCTCTGTATCGTTTTCAAGGTCCGGCTCCCCGCAAGGGCAGCTTATTTAATATACTCCCCCGCAACCCATTTGTCAATACCTGTTTTTCGGAATTTACGAAGGGTTTACAATATAGGGGTTATGGGCGTTTGTCAAAGGTATTTATCCTTGAAGCTTTCCACCAGGCGGTTGCTGACCAGCGGGTCCGGGTCGGGACCGAAGAGTATGTGCAGCCGGGCGCCGGAATCGATGAGCGGCTTTAGAACGTCGGCGCGGTGAACGCTCACGCGGGCCTGCACGATCACATCCGGGCGGCCCTTGATCATTTCCGCCAGCAGCCGTGGATCGTTTGGATTGGGGTCGCTCAGGTCCACGCAGCAGTCGAACATCCTGAGGCCCTTGAGCGCGAGGAGCTCCTTTACGTTATGGGTGAAGCGCCCACAGGAATGCACGCACACTCCCCCGAAAGCCTCGGCGATGCGCTCGAGATACGCAGCCTCCGAATTCCGGAACGCTGAGGGTGACAGGATGGCCAGGTTGTCGCCGGACAGCATGACGCTGTTCACGCCGAAGCCCGATACCGCGATATGGCCGGGCGCGCAGAACACGTCGCCGATCTCTTCCATCTGGATGCGGCTGTACTGAATGATAGCGTCGGTCACCTTTTCCAGCAGCGGCGCCACGGATTCCGGTTCGTCCAGACAGTCCGCAAAGAACTCCGCCGCATCCATGATGAGGCTGGCGGTGTCGTTGGGCGATTGGGTGTCGGTGAGCGTGATGCCGATCTGCCCCGCGGTTTCCTGCTTGAAGTAGCGGATGCGCGCGAGTACTTCCTGCATCTCTTCCCACTCCGAAAGGGGCTTGAGCCTGAGGGAAGCGATCTCCTCCGGCGTTTTGACGAAGGCGCGGGTCTGGGGCGCCGCGGTGTCGGTCCAGATGTATTTGGCGCCGAAGCCCGCGGCGTAGATGCCCACTCCCAGCCAGGGCTCCAGCGAAGAGAGCATCAGGTCGGAACGGTACATCATGCTTTGGGCGATGTACTCCAGTTCATTCTCCAGCTGGCGGTCGCGGTAGCGGCAGATGGGGCCGGTGAACTGATAGCCTGGGCGCTGCGAAACCGCGACCCTGGCGCCCGTTCCGGCATAGAATGACTGAAGAAAGGCCCGGTTGGCCTCTCTCAGCTTCAGATATTTTTCTATTGGAAAATGCTTGAAATCCATGTGATCCGCCCCGCAAAGTCAGATGCGCCGCTGTACGGCGGCTTTTGTGACTACATCTCTTTGGTAGGTCCGTCGTCGAAGGTGAGACCTTCTTCGATCTGAATGCCGTCCGGAACCGGCTCGGCGGGTTTGAGTATATCCTGCAGGCGCGAGATGAGGCCGTCCCGGCCTTCGTTCGTTTCGGATGAATACGTCATGAGCTGCCAGGGCTGCACCACAAGTTTGCGGAAGATCACCGGAAGGTTTCTGGACTTTTCCGCTTTGCTGACCTTGTCCGCCTTGGTGGCGATCACCGTGAATGGCAGGCCGTAGTGGCGCAGATACTGGGCCATCTGACGGTCGTCCTCGGTGGGCTCGTGCCTGATATCCGTGAGCAGGAAAACGTGCTTCAGATTTTCTGACTCCCGAAGGTATCCTTCGATCATGCCCGTCCAGCGCCTTCTTTCGTCCCCCGAAGCCTTGGCAAAACCGTAGCCGGGCAGGTCGACCAGGAAGAAGGCGTCGTTGACGGAATACACGTTCACCATGCGCGTTTTGCCGGGTTCCGAGGACGTGCGGGCCAGGCGGCGGTTGTTGCACAGGGAATTGATGAGGGACGACTTGCCCACGTTGGAACGCCCGACCAGAGCGATCTCCGGCCTGCCCTGCCCGGGAAACGGCTTCAAGCGCTCCATGGAGCACACATACGACGCTTTCGTGATGCGCATTCTTACGCCCTCTTGCCGGGAAGCACGTATCTGAGCGCTTCCGTGGCTGCGGTGATGGGCATCACGTTCAGCTTGCCCATGACGTCCTTCGGGATATCCTCCAGGTCCTTGACGTTGTCCTTGGGCAAAAGGATATTGCTGATGCCCAGCCTGTAGGCCGCCAGCAGCTTTTCCTTCACGCCGCCGATGGGCAGCGCCTTGCCCCGCAGGGACAGTTCGCCCGTCATCGCCACGTCCTGCCTGGCTGCCAGGCCCGTGAGAGCCGAGTAGATGGCGCAGGCCATGGCGATGCCCGCGGACGGGCCGTCCTTGGGCGTAGCACCCTCCGGCACGTGTACGTGGATATCGTGGCTTTTGCGGAATTCCTCGGTGACGCCATCCTCCTCCATGTGCCTGCGCACGAAGGACAGGGCGATGTGCGCCGACTCCTTCATCACGCTTCCAAGAGAACCCGTGAGCTCCAGGTTGCCGCTGCCCGGGAGGACGCTGACCTCTATGGGCATCACCACGCCGCCGACGCTGGTCCAGGCCAGGCCGTTCACGGCGCCGACTTCCGGCTTCTTCTCATTTTTCAGCTTGACGTATCTGGGCGCGCCCAGGTATTTTTCAAGATCACTTGGCCCGATGCGCAGCGTCTTTGCGTCCGTCTGGTCGCTTTCCAGCCTCTCCACCGTGACCTTGCGGATCACCCGGCCCAGGGTGCGCTCCAGTGTGCGCACGCCCGCCTCGGAGGTATAGCCTTCGATGACGGCGGTGATGGCAGCGTCCGTAAGCCGCAGGGTCCTGCCGTCCATGCCGTTTTCCTTCAGCTGCTTGGGCCACAGGTGGCGCTTTGCGATCTGCTGCTTTTCTTCCACCGTATAGCTGGGCACCTCGATGACCTCCATACGGTCAAAGAGGGGCTTAGGGATCGCCTCCAGCGTGTTGGCGGTGGTGATGAACAGCACGCGGCTCAGGTCGAAGGGAGCCTCCAGGTAGTGATCGCGGAAATGTGCGTTCTGCTCGGGATCGAGTATCTCCAGCATGGCAGCGGCGGGATCGCCCCGCATATCGGACGCCATTTTGTCGATCTCGTCAAACAGGAACACGGGGTTCATGCTGCCGCACTGCTTGATGGCAGAGATCACGCGTCCCGGCATGGCGGCGACGTAGGTTCGCCTGTGGCCGCGCAGCTCGGCTTCGTCGTGCACGCCGCCCAGCGATACCTGGCAGAACTTTCTGCCCAGCGCTCGGGCCACGGAGCGTGCGATGCTGGTTTTGCCTACGCCCGGTGCGCCCACCAGGCACAAAATCGGGCTGCGCGTGTCGCCATTCACGCTGCGCACGGCCAGGAACTCCAGTATGCGCTTTTTGACTTCCTCCAGGCCGTAATGGTCCTTTTCCAGCACCTTGCGGGCCCTGGCGATGGAAGTCATATCCTTGGTGTATACGCCCCATGGCAGCTCCAGCATGTATTCGATGTAATTCTCCATCACTGCGCCCTCCGGGGACTGCGGCGTGGCGCGCTTCAATCGTTTGATCTCCCTGGCGGTGCGCTCGCGGGCCTCCTCGTCCATGGGCAGGGCGGCCAGCTTTTTCTCGTACCCGGCGATCTCGTTTTCGTCCTCGCCCAGCTCCTCGTCGATGGCACGCTGCTGCTCCCGCAGGAAATACTCCCGGTTGTTTTTGTCCAGCCGGCCCTGCACCTTTTTCTGGATCTCCTGCATCAGGCGGATGTTTTCGCACTCGCGCCTCAGATACGCGCACACCAGGATCACGCGTTCCAGGGGATCGACGGTCTCCAGCACGCGCTGCTTGTTCTGATAGGCGTCCATCACGTTGACGGCGATCTTGTCGGCAAAGGCGCCAGCGTCGCTCTGGGACAGAAGGCTCTGCCGGGTCTCGCCGCCGGTCTCGCCCTTGAGCTCCAGATACTTTTCATACTCCGCCTTGGCGATCTTCAGCGCCACGTCGAAGCGGGCGTCTGCCTGATCCGTCTCCTGGGCGGGCACGCGCCGGGACTGGGCAACCAGCATATCGCCCGTGTCGAACAGGCCGGTCACTTCCGCCCTGTCCACGCCCTGTGCCAACACACGCAGCGTTCCGTCCGGCAGCGGCATCACCTGTTTGATCGCCGCCACGCAGCCCATGGAATACAGGCCGTCCGTGCCGGGGTTATCTTCGTCCGCGTCCTTCTGGCACACCAAAAGCATAAGGTCATCGCGCTTGAGGGCGTCCTCCAGAGACGCTACCGACTTGGGGCGTCCGATGTCAAAATGCTGTACCGCGCCGGGAAACAGGACCACGCCCCTCAGGGCCAGCGCGTTCAATTGTTCCGTTTTTCTTTCAGACAAGTGGGTTTTCCTCCAAATTGGGATTCAGAAAGATTCTATGCTTTCATACATTAAGAATCAAGCAAGCGGCCTTCCGGTCAGTTCGTATCGCTTCTGTCTTCGCTTGTGGCTTCCTCCGGCGCTTTGGCCGAGCGGGCCGCCTGGCGGTACTGCAAGGGCGTCATATCCGCATAGCGCTTGAAGCGCCTTGTGAAAGCGGAGGCGTCCGCGTAGCCGCTCTGCCGGCAGACCTCGCTCACGGGCAGGTTGGTCTGCCTGAGCAGCCGCCTGGCCTCCTCCATGCGAAGGGAAGCGAGGTAGTCTGCCGCGGTTACGCCCATGCGGCTTTTGAATTCCAGCGACAGCCGCGCCGGGCTGATGTTTGCCAGTGCCGCTGCCCGGCCGACGCTGAAATCCGGGTCTGTGTAATTCTCCGCCATGATGCGGGCGACGTTTTCAAGGCCGGGTTCAGAGGGCATACTTTGCTTCGCGTCGATCACCTTCAGGCAGACGTTCCTGAGTACGTCCTCCAGTTCTTCGGCGCTGCGGCAGCCGGAAAGGGAGAACAGGTCGTACACGTCCGCATGGGAATAGCCCGCGCCGATCGCGCGGCTCATGATGGCGCCGATCACGTCGTTGTAGGCGCGGCGGAAAGCGAACAGGTTCATGTCCCGCGAGCGCAGGTAGGCGCCGAGTTCCGTAAGGGCCGCATCCACGCCGGCGCGGTCCCCGTTCTCCAGGGCTTCGCCGATGCGTCCGGCGTAGTCCGCCGAAGCGGGCAGGGTCTGATCCTGAGAAAATGGAATTTCGTCAAACCGGAGCAGCCGTCCGTCTCCCATGAAAAAGCGGCTCTCGTAGGCGCTGGTGGCCTCAAGGTATGCCGTGGAAAGCTCGTTCCAGTCGGTATGCACGGCGCTCATCGCCACGGGCAGGCGCCAGGCGCGTACGCTGTCCAGCCGGCACAGGCTGCCGGCAAAGGCGGCGGGCGATGAAGCGTCCGGTGCAAAGACCAGCGCCAGGCGCTGATCGCTCTGCTCCATGCGCGTCCAAACGCAGTTGACACCTTCCGGGGCCAGCAAAGCGGCTTCTTCCTCCAGGCCGTCTGCCTTCCCCTCGCGGTCCAGTCCCGCCAGGATGACTGCAAAATACTCCCCCGCGACGCTTAGGCCGATGGCGGAAGCGGCTTCCATGGCGGACTGCCTGTCCGGGCATACGCCGCTTAGAAGCTCCCGCGCAAATGACTTGCGCCTGGCTTCGAGGGTGCTTTGTTCCATGGCGCGATTCCTGTCTTCCAGGGCGTCGATACCCCTGGTGATCGCGCCGAGTTCGTCCACGTCCTCCTGAGCGCCGAAGCGGCGGCCCATCTCCCGGATGGGCGCCAGGTTCCGGCGTGAAATGTACGCCATGAAGCCCATGCAGGGAACCGCGATCAGCATGAGCACCGCCACGAAGCCCAGCCACACACCCGCGGCGCGGGCGTAGATTCCGGTCAGGGTGAGCACGGAAACGTACACCACGCCGTTTTCGCTGCCCGGCACCGCCACGAACAGGTACTGCCGCCCGCCGATGCGCCTCACGTCCGTATATACGTCTGAAATATAGCCTCCGGCCCGCAGGACGTACGCGTCGTCCAGCGTGAAGCTCTCGCCCCGGGCGCAAATCTCCCCGCCCGCGATGATGTAGCGGTTCGCGCTGAGACCGCTGCCGGACGTGCCCGCGGTGAGCAGCTCGTTTTCGGCCAGAAGGCTCACTACGCTGCCTTTGCCGGGAATGGGCGTGATCAGGGTGAGCAGCCTGGCCTCCTCCCCGCCGAGCGTCACGTTCTGGGCGCCGAGCAGCGCCAGCGACGAAGGCGCGGAGAAAAACGCGCGGACGTCCTGCGGGCGCAGGTCTTCATACTGGGGCCAGGCGTCCTGGTCGTTATCATCAAAGCTGCCGTTGGGCGTATACAGGCGTCCGGTTTTGGGAAGATACACCATCAGCGTCTCCCCTTTGCGGGCAGGGAACGCGGCCAGGGCGTTCACGACGGCTTCGTCATCGCCCTCCGGCAGCGCCGAGACCTGGCTCGACAGCATGCCCAGGGCGTCCAGATAGCCGTCCGACATGTACTTGATCTGATAGGTCAGGGACGTCTCCTGGGCGATGGCGGATGAATACACGCTCCTGCGGTAATAGGAATACATATACAGGGTCAGGCCTCCCACCAAAAGCGCCATCAAAAGCAGGTAGGAGACCATGTAGCGTATCCATGTACCTTTCAGGTACGCGCGTATCCTGTTGAACATTCCGTGTTTCTTCCGTTCTGTAAGGTCCAGGGTGTTCTGCCGTCAGGTTTCGTTTTCTTCCGCCTGGAGCAGTTCATTGAGCTGGGAAAGCTTCATCTTCGGGGGCTTGCGGCGCCGGCCTCCCCGGATGTGCCCGTCCCTCAGGCATACTGGGCGGTTGTCGCAGTAGCGGCAGGCGTCCGAAGACCCTGTCACGGACGGGGAGATATCGGTCTTTCCGTCCATGATGTCCTGGGTAAGTTCGCTTGAGCGCTTCAGCGCGTGCTTTATCAGCCGCTCGAACTCCTCCTGCGTGGCATATGAGCCTTCGGCTGAAAGGTTCCCGTCTTTTTTGAATCCCACGGAGATCAGGCGCTCGGGCTCGTCGCTCATCTCCCTGAGCAGCGCGGGATCGCGGGGCGCGATGCCCTTCATGCGCAGCTGCTTCGTGCGCTCTTTATCCACTTCCAATGCGTCGCGGCTTTCGGTATTGACCATTCTTTCGGCGATGCGGAAATAATACACGCCCGCGCTTTTGGCGCCGTACCGTTTGAGCGCCACCGCCAGGTACACGAGCAGCTGCAGCTGAAGACCCGCGTAGATCTCTCCGGCGTTTAGGTCCTTGTTTCCGGTCTTGTAGTCCACTACGAAGGCGAAGCGCTCGTTTTCGTGCCTGCCTAGGTCCACCCGGTCGATCTGACCGTCCAGCTGCACCTGGCTCCCATCCCGCAGGCGTATCATTTCGATATCTTTGGGGCCGAAGCTCAGCTCCATCTCCACGGGACGGAACACGCCCTTTTGCAGCTGCCTGTACAGCAGCCGGGCCGCCCGTCCCGCAGCGCGCCTTACGGTCTCCATACCCGCGTAAGCCGTGGCGCTGTCGCCCGCGTAGGGCGCGATGCGGCCAGACAGCTCGCTGTCGAAGATCTGCTGCATGAAGCTCTCCGCGCCGTCCTCGTCCGTTTCGTCCAGCCCGTTTTGCTTCAAAAGCTGTTCCACGCAGCTGTGCAGCACGATGCCGCGCTGGATCGGGTCGATCTCAAAGGGCTTCTCCTTTACGGGGCGCAGGCCTTCGTCGATGAAATGCCTGAAGGGGCACTGGGCAAACTTTTCGAGCCGGGATATGCTCACGCGGTTCAGGTAGAGCTTTTTTGCCAGCGAAGGCGCGATGCGCTCGCTTTGGATCATATAGCTTGCCGCGTTTTTCAAAAGGTCCAGGCCGCCGTCTTCTTCCAGCAGACGGCAGGCTTCCTTCAGCGCCTGCGATGCCTCGTCCGGCCTGATCTCGGCAAAGCCCGAAGATACGTACCCCAGCGCGCCCCTCGGGGAAACGAGCAGCGTCTTCTCGATATCGGGATCGCTCACCACGCTGCCCTTCACTTCCAGCCCCGGCGACACGCGCTTGAATTCGCTGATCACCGAGCCGGCAGCCAGCGCGGAACCGTCCATGCCGGAGGCGGGAAAAGTGACCATGACGCGCTCGCTTGCCAGGGCGAGGGCGTCCTTTATGTACATGCGGCGCGTGCGGGCCATGTCCATGGTGTTCGGCCCCAGGTATCTGCCGGACATGTCCGCAAGCGCAATCATTTCTTCTTCGTCGAAGACGCCGCCTGTATCCGGCTCGCTCTCCGTTACGGCGTGCATAAGGAATACGGCTTTTACGTTTTTCATCCCCGCGCGCTGCGGCTGCGAGACCTGCACCGCGTCCGGCGACTGGGGCAGCACCTTTACCGCCGCGGCCTCCAACGCGCGCCGGATCAGGTCCGCCAGCGTGCCAAGGGGCAATTTTTCGCTTCCGAACAGTTCCTTCAGCTGGTCGAAAACGCCGTAGATCTGGTTCTGTATGCGCACGTCGTCCGCCGCCAGGCGCTTTTCTCCAAGCTGTGCCAGGCTCTGCCTGTGCGTTTCGCTCTTTTCGAAGCAGCGCGTTTCCAGCAGGAAGGCGTGCAGGGCGATCAGCTGTTCGTCAAGCGTGCCGGCGTTCTGGATCGATTCCTTCAGGCGCACCACGGGCTGGGCGAACTTGGCTCGTATGGGCTCGCAGGCGGCGATCATGTCCGCGCTGCCCCGGCTGAGGGGCTTGAGCAGCGCAGACGGGCGCAGCTTGAGGGAAGCACAGTAGGACATAAGCGCCTCAGATTCGTCCCGGTCCAGGGAAGTAAAGCCCGTTTCGCATATGGCGCTTATGCTGCCCGCGCGGTTCGTGATGAGGGACAGCGTTTCCAGCAGGAAGGCGCACATGGGATGCGAGGCCGCCGTGCGCGCGTGCTGGGTGAAAAAAGGCACTTTATACTCGCCGAAAGCCTGCTCCAGCACGTCCAGGTACGCCTCGGTATCGTCTGTGACAACGGCCATGTCCGCGTATCGCCAGGCCTCCAGGCGGGCGAGTTCCCGGATGGACGCGGCGACGTACCGCGCTTCTTCCAGGGGATTTTTGAGCATCACGAGGCTTACGCCGTCCGGGCCAGCGGGCGGATACGCCTGCGGCCTGCCGTACAGCCGGTTCACCACGTTTTGGGCTTTCGTCAGCTGCCCGGCGGCGGGCACCGAAACGCGCTCAAAGGAGACGTGGGCCTGCCTGAGTTCTTCCTCAAGGCGCCCGACCGCCTTTGCGAGGGGCATGTATACGCTTGCGTCCCCGTTGTCAGAAGGCGGCAGGGGCAGGTACACGTTCATTTGCGAGCAGCAGGCGCCTATGCCGGCGATCAGCCGGTTTGTGACCGCGGTGGTGATGTCAAAGCCGTACACCAGTACCGCGTCGAGTTGCAGCAGATCCGTTTGCCTGAGGCTTCCAAGCGCCTCGGCGATCTCCACCTCGCCGTCCTGCAGAACGCCCGAGATCCTGTCTTCGTAGGCGCGGGACAGAAGAGCGATGTCCTCCAGGCGCGCCTTCAGTGCGTCATCGGGGGCGTTTTCGCTCATATGCTGCAGTTCGTCCGCGTCCAGGCCGGCCTGACGGAATCGCCTGACTTCCTCCACCACGCGGGTCTCAAAGCCCTGCTTGTTCACCGAGCGTGAGAACCACTTGAGCTGTTTTGCGTGCTTTCTGAGCAGATAGCCCATGAGCATCGCCCTGCCGCGCTCGTCCACGCTGGTCTTGCGGCCGGAGCCGCAGGCCTCGCGGATACGCCCGCACAGGCGTTTTGGCGAAAGCACGCTGAGCCGGAAGGAACCTTCCAGCTTCAGCCTTTCCATCAGCGTCATCTCGGTTTCGAGGGTCAGCTGGTCCGGCACCAGAACGAACACGTTCCGGATGGAGGCGTCTTGCAAAAACTGCCCGGCATCCCGCTCAAGCAGGCCGGGCAGGTCGTTTCTGCGGCCTGTATAGATGATCGCGCTCATATCGTTTCCCTGTCCAGAAGCATGGCGTCTATGCGTATCCCGTCTTCTGCCGCCTCCCCCATGCCGGCAAAGCGTTTTCCGGCGTACAGGCGGACCTTCTGTCCGGGCGCGGGACGCGGCCCGTTCAGCCAGTCAAAACGGACGGTCTGGCCGTCCATGATGTTTTTGGTGTATGCCGCATCCGCTTCCGCAGCCGGAAAGGCCGCAAGCGGCGCGTCCATGGGCACAAGGGCACGGCTCAAGTCTTCCATGGCCTTCAGTTCGTCCAGCGAGAAGCTGTCTTCCGCGCTGAAATAGCCGCTTTGGCTGCGCAGCAGGAAGGACATATGTCCGCCGCAGCCAAGGGCTTCTCCGATATCGTGCATAAGCGAGCGGATGTAAACGCCCTTTCCGCATTCGATCTTCAGAAGATACCGGTCTTTACCCAGGCTTTTCAGAAGCTGTACGGAATCGATATGCACCATCCGCGGTTCCAATACCACGTCCTCGCCCCGGCGCGCCTTTTTGTACAGGGCAACGCCGCCCTGCTTTAATGCGCTGTAAGCGGGCGGGAGCTGGAATATGTCCCCCTCGAAGCGCGGCAGCACTTCCTTCAGCGCGTTTTCGTCCGCCGTAACGGGGCTCGTGCTTTCGATCCTGCCGGAGGCGTCGTAGGTATCCGTTTCGACGCCCAGGCACAGCTCGCCCACGTAGGTCTTCTTTTTGTCTATGATGTAGTCGAACAGCCGCGTGGCTTTGCCCACGCATATGGGCAGCACACCCGCGGCGTCAGGGTCCAGGGTGCCGCCGTGGCCCACGCGCGTGCCCCTTTCCAGCAGGCGCCGCACCTGTATCACCGCGTCGGAAGACGTCATGCCCGCGGGTTTTAACAGGTTGATGAAGCCGTTCATGCCTTTTCGTCCAGATACGCGCAGGCTTTGGTGAGGATATCTTCGAATATATCTTCCATGCGCGCGCCCAGGATGTATGCGCCGGACGCCGCGGTGTGCCCCCCGCCGCCAAAGCGAGCAGCCAGGACGGAAACGTCGGTGTCCCCTGCGCTGCGGAACGAAATGCGCGTGCCCTCCGGACGCTGCTCGCACAGGATGCCGACGGATACGCCGTCGATCTCGTTTAGGTAATTCACGATGCTGTGGGCGTCGGGGCGCTCGGCGCCTGCACGGGCGAACATCTCGTCAGTGATCATCACGCCGGCCACCCTGCCGTTGCCCCGCATTTCGATCCTGTTCAGCGCCATGCCCAGCAGTTTCGTGCGGGCTAGGCTCCGGGCGCGGAACAGGCGCCGGGTGAGCTCGTCCACGTCGATGCCCGCGTCCAGGCACTTTGCCGCGGCGCGCATGGTGTCCCCCCGGGTATCCCTAAAGGAGAAGTTGCCGCTGTCGGTGGCGATGGCGGTATACAGGAGCTCCGCCAGGGTTTTGTCAAGCACTACGCCCAGTTCCTCGGAAAGCGCCAGGATGAGTTCCCCAGCCGCGGCGGCTTCGGCGTCCAGCAGGGTGACGGGCGCAAAGCCCACGTTGGACACGTGGTGGTCGATGGCCGCTTTGTTCAGGCAGGTCTCGAACACCGTGCGTGAGTCCCCCATGCGGTCGGCGTCTGACACGTCCACGCCCACAGCCGTCTGGGGCGTAAAGGGAAATCCCTTCTTGGCGTTCGTGAACTCGCCGCTCATGGGCAGAAAACGGTACTTGGTCTCCACTGGATCGTCGCATACCGGAAAGGCGCGCTTGCCCATCTTCCGCAGGATGTACGTAAGCCCCAGGGCGCAGCCGTATGCGTCGCCGTCCGGTTTAAAGTGGGTGATCACGGCGTAGTCGTCGTGCGCGCGCAGAAAATCGGCGGTCTGCTTCAGTGTGGAAAGCATCACTCTTCCTCCGTATCGGCGGGCTTTCTCTTTTCTTCCTCCGCCAGGATCATGCCGATGTGCTGGGCATATTCCATGTTGAGGTCGTTTTCGAAGATGAGCTCGGGCGTATAGCGCAGGTCCACCTCGCGGCCCAGCTCCCGGCGGATATAACCCGCGGCGTTTTTGAGCGCCTTGACGAGCTCCTTGCGGGCGTCGTCCTCCAAAACGGATACGCGGACCTTGCAGTAGCGCAGGTCTTTCGTCACTTCGCAGCGGGTGATGGACCAGGTGCCTTTCACGCGGGGATCCTTCACGCTCTCGCGGATGATCCTGTCCAGCGCGTGCCTGACTTCCTCGCTGATCCTGTCTGTTCTGTCAAATGCCATTTTTACCTCTCGGGGCAGCTCCGGGCTGCCGGTGTTTTCGATATTCTCTATGGATGGAAGTTGGAGGGGTTTTGGCCCCTCCAACTCTCTTTCGCCCCGCGGGGCGCTTTAGGCAGATCGGAAGCGCTCAGATCCAGAGGCATATGCCCGGTCTTAACGCTCGATCTCCTCCATGATGAAGCATTCCATCTCGTCGCCGACCTTGACATCGTTGTAGTTCTCGATGCCGATGCCGCACTCGTAGCCCTGGGCCACCTCGCGCGCGTCGTCCTTGAAGCGCTTGAGAGAGTCGATCTTGCCCTCGTGAACCACCACGTTGTCGCGCAGCAGGCGGATCTGGGCGTTGCGCTGGATCTTGCCGTCGGTAACATAGCAGCCGGCAACCGTGCCCACGCCGGACACCTTGAAGGTCTGGCGGACCTGGCAGCGGCCCAGCACGGTCTCCTTGAACTTGGGAGCCAGCATGCCCTTCATGGCGGCTTCCACGTCCTCGATGGCGTTGTAGATCACCCGGTACAGACGGATATCCACGTTCTCGCGTTCGGCGATGTCGCGCACAGTGTTGTCGTGGCGCACATTGAAGCCGATGATGATGGCGTTGGATGCGGAGGCCAGCATGACGTCGGTCTCGGTGATGGCGCCTACGCCGCCGTGGATGCACTTAACCTTGACTTCGCTGTTGGAAAGCTTTTCCATAGACTGGGTAACGGCTTCCACGCTGCCCTGCACGTCCGCCTTGATGATGAGGTTGAGTTCCTTGACCTGGCCCTCGGAGATCTGGCTGAACAGGTCGTCCAGGGTCGTCTTGGTCTGGGCCTTGATGAGGGCGGCGCGGGCTTTGTCTTTGCGCTCCTCGGCCACCTTGCGGCTCAGGCTGTCGTCGTCCACGGCAGAGATGATATCGCCCGCCTCGGGTACGTCGTTAAAGCCGATGACCTCCACGGGATCGGAGGGACCTGCGGCCTTCACGCGCTCACCCTTGTCGTTCACCATGGCGCGCACGCGGCCGTACGCCGTGCCGGCAACGATGGTGTCGCCCACGCGCAGGGTGCCGTTTTTGATGAGCACCGTTGCCACGGGGCCGCGGCCCTTGTCCAGGCGTGCCTCGATGATGATGCCGCGGGCCTTGCGGTCGGGGTTGGCGCGGTAATCCTGCACTTCAGCCACCAGAAGCACCATTTCCAGCAATTGGTCGATGCCCTGGCCGGTCTTGGCGGAAACGGGAACCATGATGGTATCGCCGCCCCACTCCTCGCACAGCAGGTCGTATTTGGTGAGATCCTGGCGGATACGGTCGGGATCGGCGGTGGGCTTGTCGATCTTGTTGATGGCCACGATGGTCTGTACGCCCGCAGCCTTGGCGTGGTTGATGGCCTCGATGGTCTGGGGCATGACGCCGTCGTCCGCAGCCACCACCAGGATGGCGATATCCGTAGCCTGGGCGCCGCGGGCGCGCATGGCGGTGAACGCCTCGTGGCCCGGCGTGTCCAGGAAGGTGATCTGCTTGCCGTTCAGGTTCACGGTGTAGGCGCCGATGTGCTGGGTGATGCCGCCGGCCTCGCCCGCGGTGACCTTGGTGTTGCGGATATAGTCCAGAAGCGAGGTCTTGCCGTGGTCCACGTGGCCCATGACGGTGACCACCGGGGGCCTGGGCAGGAGCTTGTCTTCGGAATCGGCCACGTCCTCGGCTTCCAGCGCGGACTCGGCGGTCTCGGCCAGCTTGAGCTCCAGGTCGATGCCGTAGTCCGAGCAGATGAGCTGCGCCGTATCGAAATCCAGTTCGTTGTTGATGGTGGCCATGATGCCCAGCTGCATCAGCTTCTTGATCAGCTCGTTCACGGGCTTGCCGATGCGCTCGGAAAGGTCCTTCACGGTGATGAGCTCGCTGGTCATGACGGCCTTCTCGATCTTGACGGGTTCGGGCTTGGGAGAAGCAGCCTGCGCCTGCTTGCGCTTGCGCTTTCCGCCGCGCTCGAAATCGTCGTCCATCGTCATCTGAGGCGCAGCCGCGCGGGTCTGCTGCCGCTTGTTGCGGGCATTGTTGCGTTCCGGATCGTTCTGGCGGACGTACTGTTTTTTATTGGGATCGTAATTGCTTACGCGTTCCTTCTCGGTGGAGGGCAGGATGTCGGGCGCCTGGGGCCTGCGGGCACCAAAACCGCCGGCACGCGGCGCGGGCGCGCCGGTCCTGGGGGCTCCGGGAGCGCCTGTGCGCGGTACAGCGGTGCCGCCCTGGGGCTTGCCGAAAGGCGCTCTGCCGGCCTGGCCGGGCTGTGCCGTACCCGG
>JAEEGL017005829.1_pt1 | contig 14393 bp, 14 predicted proteins | sample 9134231 | NCBI WGS metagenome assembly JAEEGL01 (sample SAMN16246548, study PRJNA631951) | gut metagenome | biome: gut microbiome; feature: rumen; material: fiber-attached | host: Bos | place: Iran: Karaj | collected 2018-10
ATCAAAAGCGTATCCGTACGGATTCCTTCGATCCAGAACCTGCCCACTCCGTATCCTATAAGATACCAGAGTCCTATCTCTCCGTAGAACTTCCTGAATCTTCCGAGCTTTACAAGCAGTACCACAACTGCAATGTTCCAAAGGGATTCATAGAGGAAAGTGGGATGAACCTGTACGAAGTTCTCTCCAAATCCAATGTGTTTAGCAAGTTCAGGGGTAATATCTCTGCTGCGGACCGCATCTATGGGAAGTCTCATGGCGAGGGGGTTATTGGTATATTCTCCGAAAACCTCACGGTTGAAGAAATTTCCCCATCTGCCTATGGCCTGTCCCAGGATCAGTCCGGGAACGCAGGTATCAAGGAGTCTTAAACCGTTTAATTTCTTGATCTTGCAATAGACAAAAACCGTGGTAAAAGCGGCGATAACGCCTCCGTAAATAGCAAGGCCGCCCTGTCTTATATTGAAGATCTGCTTTAAATCGTTCTTATAAGAGTCCCAGGAAAAGACCACGTAATAGATACGGGCACCCAGCACTCCGAAGAATACTCCGTAGAAGAAGAAATCCCAAATGATCTCCGGATTCCAGCCTTCCTTTTTGGCAATTCTTGCCGCAAGCATGCCGCCCGCGAACATTCCGAGGACCACGCACACGGCATAGAGCATGATCTCAAAGCCAAATACGCTGAAGCTTCTCGGAACATTTTTTAAATATATTCCTATATTGGGAAATGAAATATCAGTAGCATTCATCACACATTAAACCTGAACAGGATAACGTCCCCGTCCTGAACCACATACTCTTTTCCCTCGACACGGACTATTCCCTTTTCCTTCGCTGCTGCGATGGAACCGTTATCGAGAAGATCCTGATAATTAATTACTTCTGCCTTAATGAATCCGCGCTCAAAGTCGGTGTGGATCTTACCTGCAGCCTGAGGTGCCTTGGTACCCTTCTTAATGGTCCATGCACGGCACTCGTCCTCTCCCGCTGTAAGGAAACTCATAAGTCCGAGAAGGTCATAGCTTGCTCTTACAAGCTTCTCAAGACCGGACTCTTTAAGTCCGAGAGCATCCAGGAATTCCTTCTTCTCCTCTTCATCAAGTTCGGAGATCTCTTCCTCAGTTCTCGCAGAGATAACAAACACCTCAGAGCCTTCTGTCTTAGCGAATTCTCTTACCTTCTTAACGTTCTCGTTATTTGCTCCGTCATCCGCAAGATCCCCGTCCTCTACATTTGCTGCATAGATAACAGGCTTGTCGGTAAGAAGATTGAACTCCTTGCGATACTTGATCTCATCCTCATCCTCGGTAACAAGGGTTCTTGCTGCATTATTGGCCTCAAGGTGAGCCTTGAATCTTTCAAGGAGGTCGAGTTCCTTCGCAGCGGTCTTGTCCATTCTTGCGGTCTTAGCCACCTTGGCGATACGCTTCTCGAGAACTTCAAGATCAGCGAAGATAAGTTCGAGATTAATGGTCTCGATATCTCTTATGGAATCAACACTTCCGTCTACGTGGATAACGTTGTCATCGTCAAAGCATCTTACAACGTGAACAATGGCATCAACCTCACGGATGTTTGCAAGGAACTGGTTTCCCAGTCCTTCGCCCTTGGATGCACCCTTAACGAGTCCTGCGATATCAACGAACTCGATGGTGGCGGGAGTAACCTTCTTGGTATTGTAGAGCTTTCCAAGCTGCTCGATCCTCTCATCGGGAACGGCAACAACGCCAACATTGGGATCTATCGTACAGAAGGGGAAGTTCGCAGCCTGCGCCCCTGCCTTTGTTATGGAATTAAAAAGTGTGCTCTTTCCCACATTGGGAAGTCCGACGATTCCAAGTTTCATATCGTAAAAATCTCCTCTTAAAAAATCTTAATAATCTCTTATCTTATTTTAAAAATATCTGTTCATATATTGCATTCAACGAAACCGAAACCGTCCATGCCTTGAAAGCATAACAAAGTTTGAAATGCATCTTCGGAATATGAGTGTAAGCAATATTTTTCAACAATATGGAATATATGATGATGCAGAAAACAAAAAGCATCGCATATGAGAAAACAGACAATATCTTATCGTATGAATCCGTTCCGGACTTCACCAGCACTTTTTTCATGATCAGTTTAAAAATGACCATGCATACAAAGCCTATGCTGCCCGTAAACAGAATTATGTTAAAATCCATATTAATCGCCTTTTTTTTGAATGAACGTTTTATAGAATTCCAGTTCCGTTATAGCAAAAGTAGCAGTGATGATGCTCGCCGGAACTGAATTGTGAACAAGCGGTGATATATAGGACGCAGCGGTAAAGAACAGAAAAGCCAGAACTATGATCAAAAAATAGATCAAAGCCCACAATTTTTTGACCACTGCTTTTTTACAGCTCTCGTCCCGATCGGCATAATGCTTATCTGTCCAGTTTCTGAACACGTCATCGATCGATCCCTTCCAGACAATTATCAGAAAAAAGATGATCGTGCCCACAAGAAGCGAATGCAGGTCATAGATATGTGATTTGCAATAGCTTAATATTAGATGTACCATTTGCCGTTCTTCTATGTTATGCGCATTTTCCTACATTGTAGGTTCTAAAAGTCTCTTTATCTGCTTTCTCTTGTGAGTTTATTTAAATGTATTATCGCCGCAAATGTCAATGCAAGATAAGCATATAGGAATTTCAGCGTCTGCAACGCATCCACCCACCACAGATTTACAAAATAAACAGATACGCCTATAGCGATCGCAGTAAACAATGCACACCTGTATCGCCATCCGTTCCTTAAGAGTGTCACAATACTGACTATTATAAACACAATATAAGAGATCATTCCGGGATAAGCATACTTGATATACTGGGAAACATAGAAATTATCGATCGAATGTATATACATCGGATTACCGCCGGTTACGGGAAACTCTACGGCGAATCCCCTTTTAACACCTCGTCCCAATATCGGATTAAGCCAGTCAAGCCCGAAGATCTTGGGCAGGTATTCTCTGTATTCCTCACTGCTGTCGAGTCTTCCGATTTCGGCACCATAGAGCTCTGAATATCTTGTTCCCAAAGCAGTGTCAATGACACTGGCAATCTGCATCAGCAGATACCTGCCGAAACTGTTATTTCTGTTGAAGAACAAAAACAGGCATGCGATGATTCCAACCACAAGTAAAATGGTAAGAGCCTTCTTGATGTTCTTGACACCGCTGAACAAAAAGATGATTCCCACCTCTATGACGGCAAGTCCCAATGTGGAACGGGAGCCTGTGAAAAAAATATCCATGAACAGGACTACCAGCAGAACAGGTCTCTTAAACAGGAAAATCTCGTCCTTTTCGATATCATAGCAGGAGATAACAAGCAACAAAAGCAGCAGAAGGCCAAAACCCAAAGGATGACCACAGGGGCCCATGATCCTGTAATGACCGGATCTGTAAACATTGGCAACAGTATTGGGCACTGTGGAAAGAAACTGAAGATAAAGCGAATGTCCTGCCGCATATTCCACAAGACCGTAAAAGCCGAGAAAATATGCACAGAATAATATTATCTTGATTGATCTGATCACGCCGATCACATATCTTATTCCGAAGATAAGCATATAGAAAGACAGGATCTCAAGAAAGACCATCATGAACGCGCCTATATCCACTCTGAAGATCATGGTGTAAAATGCGACGAAAAGATAGGCTAACAAAGGAATTGTCACTGCACATCTGTATGCATTATCGATGAACAGCAAAACAACTTTCAGATTGAAAAGTATGTATACTATCAAAAGCAGATTGGCAAATCTCGTGCAGGTAATATCGTACCCGATATGTATGCCAAAATACTGGGGCATCAGATAGAGTGCACCGAGCAGAAAAATATTGATGTAATACAATGCGCTTAATTTGCGCAATTCCGGATTAACGAATTCCGGTATATCATACAAAGTAAGTTTCTTACTTGAAGTTTCCAACTTTTTACTCCAATCAGACAAATTATCACTTGTGATCTTCCGTCATTTCAAGAAATTCTTCGATAGAATCGATTATCGACCTGGTATTGGATACATAAGGCTTATAAACCTTGTTTTGAACCTCTTCAATGCATTCATCCAGTTTTTCCACATCATAGCAGGAACAGATGATCCCGAGATCATCAAACTGATGAAGAAGCTGCAACTGATGATCATCAACATGTTCTCCGTACTTGGCCAGTCGGGGAACAGCAATAACTTTTTTACCTTTTTTCACAGCCCCTATGATCACTCCGGTACCTCCGTGTGTCACTACCAGAGAAGAGTTTTCGATGCATCCGGCAAACTCTTCCCTGTCCATGAACCGGGTGTACTTATAATTCTGAGGAATATAGGTACTTGCGCCAATCTGGGCAAAGACCTCATCCGTGATGACTCCTTTGCCTAACAGCTCATCTATTTTTTTCAATAAACGGTCAAACTGAAACTTCTGTGAACCTAAAGTAACAAAAATCATGAGTAGTCCTAATATATTCCGCCCTTATAAATGGCGTTTGGATAAAATTTGAGCATCTCTTCCCACTGTACGTAAAACTGATCGGCATATTTGTACAAAAGCCTGCCACTGAGCGTCTGAGAAGTTACCTTTGCAAAAGACTCAATATAGATTAGTTTTTTGCCAAAAAACTTCATTAGAAGCGCACAGGGTATCATGGCAAGAACTCCCGTTGTGATCATCACATCCGGTTTTTCGCGGAATATGATGTGCAGACATTTGCATGCATTTGCAATGATCTTAAGCGGAAACAGAAGTTCTTTTCTGTTGATCTGACTGACATAATACGTCTTTACGTCATCGATCTTCACTCCATAATCGGTGTGCTCAGTAAGAAGTATGCTGTCATATTTTTGCATCAACGGCTTAAGCATCATCAGCTGTTCAAAATGCCCACCTGATGATGCACCGAAAATGATCTTCATTTCATATCCTTTTCCTTGCCATTGGGAATCAGTCCGAGTATAAGATCCTCATCCTGTTCGCACTGAGGAATCGTATAAACAAGTTCAGAGAAGAATTCCTTTGCAAAAATAATCAATACTGACAGAACAAAAGTAATAAAGCAAAAAACAAGAGCAACAAGGATCACACTGATACTTTTTGATTCGGAAACATCGCTTGCCTCATCCATGACCTGCAGCGTTCCGCCTCCGACCATATCATTGATCTCTGCCACGAATGCATTTGCCATGGCATTTGCAATATCAATTGCATCTGCAGGGTTTTCTGCGATTGCTACAAGATCGATCCTATATCCGTAATAATTCTTATTGGTGCTCGCTCCGCTGATATAAATGCTTTCGTTCTCGACCATGTTTTTAAGAACATCTGCCGTGTAAGCGGAATTATTAAGCTCGGCAGCTGCTTTCTCACACACGCGGTTACTGTCAAGCAGTGTGCTGTACGTATTCATGACCGTTACACCGGTTGTAGAATCCGAAACCGATCCGTAAGCGGCACTGAAAACGGTTGAAGTTGCTTCATAATTTGTTTTTACGCCAACATAGTCAAGAAAGATAAACGATGCCACCAGACCCATGAGAGTCATCAGGATAATCGCACTCTTAAGTTTCCACAATCTGTAAAATGCCGCTTTGATATTTTCAAGCAGATCGTAATCTGCAAGTTCCAATTCTTTAACGTCAAGCCTCATAACCGCTATTTCCTCACTTCTTCTTCAAAATAATGACTACAGTAAAGAACAACAGAACAATGACTCCGGCCATAGCACCCATTCCGACGTAATCAGGCCCGGAAGTATTTCCGATAACATAATCACGGTCTTCGTTTTCGGTGGGCTGGTTTGCTTTTTCATTAATGGTAATCGTCTGCTTACCGGCCTCCATAAAGAAAACCTGTCCGCTCTCGTCGGTATATCTTAACTTCACTTCAATCTCGTGCTGCCCGGCATCGGGGATTGAAAAAGCAACTGCCGAATTCTTGGTTGTTCCGGGCTTTATAATACCGATGGAAGAACTTGCAGCTTCCTGTCCGTCCACGTTAACAATATAAGTTACATCTCTTCTGTTATTTTCACCAAGCACCTTGAATGTCATGGATGCGGAGAGGCTGTCTCCCTGCACTCCCGACTCGGGAATTTCAAGTGAAAGGATTGAGAAGGGATCTTCAATTCCTGCGGGAATCCTTACCGTGGTCGCATGCATGGTATCATTTGTGGTGATAGTAACGGTAAAATTCAATGCGTTCGCATTAAAACTCCACGTATTATATTTCAATTCAATGGTTTCGGATGCGCCGGGTTCCAGGTCACCGAGGTAGAACTCAGAAACCTTTCCGTACTCGGGAACAACGCCATCGGGGTTGGATATGGTAACAAGAGTCTTTCTCGCCAAATATGCACTGCTGGCATTTTTAATGACCAGTGTAAGGGTAAACGGTTTACCGGGAATGATCCTTTCATCTGTAACGCTATAAGAATCTACAATGACAAATACTCCGGTATACCCGTTATCTTCATCTTCCGACTGTATCATGGTTGCACAGGCAGTATTGGGTACCGAAAACACCAACACCAATAAAAGAATCGCGAAAGCTATAATCCTTCTTTTCATCTTTTAGCATTCTCCTTTTTCTTCATTTTTTCTGCAATGTTTTCCTGCAGGTTCTGCTCACCCTTTGAATTGACAAAGTAGTAATCATAATCCTTGACATTTCTCTTATACATATTGCCCTCGATCTTATTAACAATCATCCCGTAGTATCTGTCGGAATAATCCTTCAGCATCCTCTTGGCATTTTTGATCTGGGATTTCCTGGTCTCCCCGAGTGCAGCTATGGTAATAATGCCGTCTGCCGATCCGAACATAACCTTTGCATCGGGAACGATATTGATGGAAGGACAATCAAGAATAACATAATCATACATGGTACGGAGTGTATCGATCAGCTGCTTCATCTTGAGTGAGCAAAGAACACGGGTCGGATTCACATCACACACTCCGCAAGGAATGTAGTAGAGATTATCGATATTTGAAGAATAAGTTAAGCCGGCGATACTCTCATTGGTGATTGGTGCAGGGTCACTGAGAAAATCTGCCAGTCCGCTGTTTACATTGTCATTCAGCTTCTTATATTTTGCGGACTTTCTGACATCACAATCCACCAGGATCGTTCTGCGTTTTCCTGCAGCCACTGCAATGCCGATTCCTATGCAGGTTGAAGTGGTTCCCGCAACAGGGGAGCAACCGGTAAACAGCAGAACCTGAGACTGATTGTTGCTCTTATTGATAAGATCAACAGCTATCTTATCAATGGCAGCTCTGACAGTCTGGCTTTTGTTTTCGTACAATTCTACTTTTTTCTTTTCCTGATCCATAACTTCTCCCTTATATTTTTTAGTTTTTACTTTATTTATCTTACCAGGGGATCGAAACGCTGTTACTTCCATCCCATGTTACACACCTGATCTGTTTTTCGTCTCCCAATGTGTTATCAAAGCATACTGCGTAGCTGCAGTCAACATCCAAGACGATATCAATATCAATGGGGTAATCTTCAAAACGGTCAAAATAGTCTTCCTTGCCACCTCTTGTTGCAGGAATGGTGAATTCATATTTCTCGCCGTCCGCATACACAACAAGCAGTCTGTCCTGTAGTGTATCATTTGTAACGGATATATGCGTCTTTCCGCTCTGTTTCCAAACGCTTGCAACATACAGGGAATCTATATCATGGATATTCGAGATCTCCACGTTATCAGACACTGTAGGGTATAACGCTCCCCACTTATGTGACTGGCCTACCGCAATGTTTGTAAGGCTCACATTCTGATAATACTGAAAGCCTTTATCCTTTGAGGAAGCATAGACAGTATATCCGCCTCCGTTACATATACAGTCGCTGAACGAGATGTTGATACCGTTACTAAATTCCATCTGAAGCATGATACATGCATTGATAGCATTTGCCGCAGGTATCAGAGGAACTTCAAAACGGCAGTGCTCAAACCGAATGTTTTCTGCATTGATCCCTTCTTTTCCATAGATCTGGGTACCATCGGTATGCGCTCCGGCCCCGGCTTCATCCGATCTTGCCATATCGCTGATATAACAATTTCTTACTGTAACATTCTGAAACGGAACGATACCGTCCCCGTATGATCCTCCGAACTTACAGCGGTCAAAAGATGCGCTGCTTCCCATAAAAGAATTAAAAGTACAGTTTTTAAATATCAGATTCACTCTCGGATTAGGTGAAAGAGATCGGAAAACGGAAAAATTACAGTTTTCAAATATAAGAGTTATATCCCTGTCGATCTGATCCGCGTTGTAAACAGCGATGGTATAGTCTGAAAAATCAAAATTATTAAAACTGACCTCTCCCTGGATTCCGGTGTTCTTCCAAAGGAAATCGATCACATTGATACCGCCGCTCTCATAGATCTGGATCCCGTTAACAAGGTCAGATGCAAGAACTTTGGTAAGATTCCCCTTTGCTCCGCAATTATATTTGTCAGGGATAATGTAACGATCTTCATCCTGCATCGTTATCACCCTGCCGGATACGACCTCGGGGGCTTTGTCAGTTCCTGAAACCTGCTGGTCTGCAGATCTCCCGGCACCTTCATCCGACTCGTCCGCCGTTATATCGGATACAGCCTCCGGCTCTTCCTGCTGCACAGGTTCGGTCACGTCGGAAACCTCTTCGGAAATTACTAACGGATCCTCTGCAGGACATTCTGTCAGACTTTCTTCCGGTGTTACATCTCCGCTCTCCGTAAGGCTCTCCTGCTGCAGGGCGGGTTCACCTTCGGATCCCTGATGTTGAAGCGATCCGTACACAAGCACGCCAAACAGAGCAACTGCCGCAACTCCCAAAAAAAGTGCTGCCGTCTTTGCTCTTCCGCTCATACCCTGATCCTTCATTTTTTTATTTTTCTCCTCTTGATCCCTCATAAAGCCCAAAAGAATTATTTTAAACAATACAGATCAACCAGATACGACCTGTAATTCTGATAATATTTCAGATATCTTACCAGCCCCAAAGAATACAAAGGCTTTCTTTTTTCCAGCATCTCCCATCTTCTTTTCATCATTGCGGTGTGAGAAGAAAGGATCTTCTTATCACTTTCAGAAGCGGGAAAGACTTCTGCCGCTTTTTCCGACTGTTCGCAGGCAAGGAACATCTTTTTAAACAGTCCTGTCCTCTTTGCCCGGTCATGGTAACTGCCGAAGGTGGAGGTGTTTGCGGCATGGATCCTGTGCCATACAAGATTCGAGTGAAGAACATAAAGTCCGTCAGCACATTGTGCAAGGCGCCACATCCTGTCATCCTGTGCCCACCCGTCAAACCAGTACTGCTCAACTTTATCGAAGAACTCTTTGCGGACACACATGCAACACCCGAGTGCCCCTATATAAAGACTCCGGTTACTCAGTCTTATCTTTTCAAGGACTCCATTATCAGGCATCTTTTCCCTGACACTCTCGGGAACTCTGACCGACTGATCCCCGTTTACCCATGGAAGATAATCCGTGCAGAGGACTGCACAATCATCATGCTCCTGCATTATCGTTACCATAGTCTCAATCTTCCCGGTATCCCATCTGTCATCCTGGTCCGAGAAAAACAAAAGATCTCCTGAAGCTAATGAAGCTGCATGGTTAAAGTTATTTGCAAAACCCAGATTGACAGGATTCTCATAGACATGCCATTTCTCTTCAAGATTGTGTTTCGTGATATATGCACGAACGATCTCTACCGTCCTGTCGGTTGAACCATCGTCACAGACAATCAGTTCATCGGCAGGCCTTGTCTGTTCACGTATAGTATCCAGCTGTTCTTCTATATAATCGGCTCCGTTATAGGTAGCCATAACCACTGATACCATCGTATACCCCCTGTTACAGATCAATCTGTCAACAAAAACTCAACCGTACAATTTTATTATATTAACCGGATCAAGTCAATTTTTCGAAATGATGGTGTCAAGTCAGGTATTGTAATCTTTTTTTATAATAAATCTGATCCTCAATAATTCAGCAAACAGGTTCATCAGGCCCTTGTTGTAATGCTTCAGATAGAACCCCTTCATTCCGCCTTTGATATATGGGTTCTTCCTAAATCCGGGAATATTCGAGAGAAGGAATTCATGCGTTCTGTTTACAAGCCTGCGTCTCTGACCGAATCCCTTTACGAAGCTTATCCTGTTAAGTGAACTGCACAGAAGTACTTTTCCGACAAAATACTCCAGTTCATCCTTGTACTCATCTCTAAGGTTCTTATCTTCATAAAAAGCTATCAGCGCTTCAAACACGGGAAAAATGTCAGCAACCTTTTCAGGCTTGGCATTCGTCATTGTGGAGCCCTCATGAAGCGTGCGTGAACTCAGTGCTTCTTCAATATATACCGGCTTCTTTATCCACGGTAACAGTTCTATGAAAAACGCCGTATCCTCATAGATGTGCCCTTCGGGATACCTGGCTCCGGATTCCTCCAAAACAGTTCTCTTAAACAGTGTAGTAAACATACTTACACTTGCATCAATAAACATTTCTCTGTTATTGGAACACACCCGGCGCATGTCCATTGCTCTCACAACGACTTCCCGGTCATTCTCATATCTTACAGCTTTATATCCGCATCCGACGAAATCCGCTTCCTGCTCCCTCGCTGCGCCATACATCTTTTCAACCCACTTAGGATCAAAACAGTCATCCGAATCAAGGCAGGTGATATATTCTCCCGTACACTCAGAAAAGGCCAGGTTTCTCGCACTTCCCTGACCTCCGTTTTCCTTTGTGAACATTTTGAACGTTTCCGGATACTTTTCGACATATTCCCTGATAATATCGGGAGACAATCCATCGGTAGAACCGTCATCTACAACGATCACCTCAATATTCTCTTTTCCGATGCTTTGATCAACAAGACTGTCAAAACATCTTCGCATTAGTTCCCCCGTATTATATACAGGTATGACAATACTGACTTTTTTCATAAAACAGCTCCATCATCGATATCAAAACTGTTTATTGGTTTTTTCGGCCGGCACAGCCTTACCGTCACCATACCCCGACTGTTTTCCCCGTAATTTTCGATGTCAGCACTCTGAACATATGACCGCCGATCATCCGAATACTATGTACAGGTAAATTATATCGGAAAATAATTTTCTTCTTATCGCCAAAAGACATATCCTGACTAAAAGACTGAACAATCAGCTTTTTTTTGATCTTAATTATTTTATCTTGCAGATATTTCTGATCGTATAAGCGGAGTTTCTCATTTGCCTGAAGCAGTCTGTCATACCAGTCAACAGCTTCAGGGGTGATAACCGCATCTGCAAAATATCCGGATGAATGCCGATAGTGAAAATCGACCTCTTCATCAGTTACACTTCCCAATAGCTCAGACAATAATTTTTTCTGAGTCATTTTGTCACAATTGATCTGTACATCTCTTCTGGCAACAGAAACCTGATCTTTATGCTTTCGGCGATATAAAAGCACCTCACTTATAACACAGACTCTGCCGTAGTGGCTTACATCCACCCACATGCCATAATCCTGAGCGTGGATCAGTCTTTCATCATACAAAATATCATGTGCCAAAAGAGCCTCATGTCTGAACATTGTAGACGGATGGATTGGTCCGGGATTCTTAAAAAGCAGATTCACGCGGTACTCTTTCATATTGGCCGGTCTCATTTTTCTGAGTGATTTCCCGGGTGCATACACCACATTTCCATCTATCAGATGTGCCCAATCAGAACCGCATACGATCACATCCGGATGCTTTTCCATGTACTTGTATTGTTTCTCAAGTCTTTCGGGTACCGAAACATCATCAGCATCCATTCTCGCAATATATTTACCCCGGGCAGATTTAAATCCGATATTTAGGGATTTTGTAATGCCAATATTTTGAGTATTGCGTATGATCCTTACTCTTTCGTCATTGACAGAATCTAAATAGAGTTCCGAACCGTTATTCGAACCGTCATCAATAATGATAAACTCGAAGTCTTTAAACGTCTGATCAAGTATGCTGTTGACCGCTTCTTTCAAAACGGTGATCTCAGTGTTAAATGTGGCCATCACAACACTGATCCCATAAGAGAAATCCATAAAGCACTCCCAATCTCAAAAAAGCTCGTCATGATCATATGTATTGATGATTTCCTGATAGATCCTTTCACAATTGTGATCATCATGAAGCGGAAAAACGCCATTAACACGTTGTACATATTCGGGTTTCATCTGAAAATCGTTCACAACATATGAATTCAAAACACTGATCAGATCTTCCTCATTTTGTACGCATTCTCCAAATCCGGATTCACGGTAATCAAACCAGCCCTTTCCAACATGATCTTTATAAAATCTCTCAGTATCAAACTGATAATATATAAGCGGCTTATTCATATACGCAAAATCAAAATTGACACTGGAATAATCGGTTATGAGTAAAGCACTTTCTTTAAGCAACGTCTGAACATCATATTCGTGATGGTTTGCAATGATCAGTTTTTTGTTTGATGTAGAAAACAACCCGATATATTTTTGCATTAATTCATGTGGATAAAAGATGATATCAACGCCATATTGTTCAGCAATGCTCTCAAGTTCCGGACTATTAATTATCTTGTTCCAACTTGAAAAATATTCACTATGAGCGAATGTTTCAGCATCACATTCAGCAAACCATCTTCGCCAGGTAGGCATGATCAATATTTGTCTTTTGGTTTTTATGTCATGCAATGAATCAAATCTGGCTAATCCGGTATATCGTACCTCACCGTTTGTATAGTTGAAATTTTTTAAAACGTAATCATATTCCGGCTTAGCACCGCAAATAAAAATGTCATAACATGTCCACTCCCGATGATAAAACGGTAAATCATTTCCTATGATTCCATGCTGTAAAAAAATATTAATCTGATGATTCTTTCGTCTTACATCTTTACCGAATCTCATATTTCCGCTTGGCACAGTCGGTCCAAATGCTTCAAACGATACGGAAGACTTCAGGAACAGCAACCAATATTTTAAAGAGCCATAGTAGACAATGTTTCCATAAGGCTCAACTTTCTTCAGATCAGCCGAATCCGGAGTTATCAAATACCATGCTTCTATCTCCGGGTGTTGTTTTCGTAAATACAAAAACATATGGTATCCGTTATCACGCGCATCATAGCCTCGCTCACTGAGGATCCAAACCTTCTTGCCTTTAAATCTGATCTTGGCAATAGGTGTCAAAAAAAACTGCATGGTTTTAGCCATAAAATATATCAAAGAACTGTCTCTATCCATTATTATGCATCATCCCCCTAATTGATATGTGTGTAATACGTTCCTTTTCGTTTTATCAGGTTCCTCATTATTCTCCGCCCTGATAAAATTAAATATTTCTAAATATTTTCTAAACAAAAGGAGTTATCACAACTCCGAAAAAAGCATAAAAAAATATACGCAACCGTATAATTATATTGCTTTTGACTGATATCGTCAATTTAGTAGCAACAAAAAAATCAGTTTATAAATAACGGGCGATTTCTTAAATAATCTTTAAAAAAAGCATCGGACATTTTAATATCCGATGCTGTAAAATTACTGTCTTGTAATACGGATAGTTGCTTTCGCATCTTCTCCGGTTCCGGTGATGCTGACAATGTCTATCTTATATCCGAAATCCGCTCCGGAGTCAAACACTCCCCCGTCAAAGAACTGCGAATATCTGTCAGTCGTAAAAGAGCTGCCCGCCATGAAGAAATCGGAAGCATTCAGCCTGGTTCTTCCGGATCCGAGGCTTGTAAAGGTATTGGTTCCGCCGGCCTGAATGAGCTCCAGCTCAAATCTTCCGTTTGCTTTGTAATCATTTCCGTAATGAACAGTTCCGATGGGGCACACTTCTGCGTTCATAGCAAACTGTTCGATGAAATCCCTGGCTTCCATACGTGCATCCACGTGATAGATCCTTACTCCCACCACATTGGCAATGCCAAACTCCGGCGCATCGTATATATGAGTTCCGACATTTGCAAAGAGATCCACCAGCATATACTCACCGAAAGGATCGTCCAGGTCGTCGCCCGCTGCGGGGATAACAATGGCATCCCCCGATGATGACATGGGTGAAATCTCATATTCCACGGACTCTCCGGAGGCAAGACCGTTCACTATCACCGGATCTATCCAGCCCACGGAATATTTTGAAAAAGCATTCCAGTCGCCGTCATCTCCGTCCTGCATATCGTATCCGCCCAGGGCATCGATGCCGCTGTAAGTGACATCATAATAGTCTATGAGTCCCAGATTGTGACTGAATTCATGGATGAGTGTGCTGTCATTAAACTGATCTTTATGGCAGTATACCACCGAATTAAACGCGGGAAGCACATCATA
>JAEEGL013801577.1_pt1 | contig 14392 bp, 9 predicted proteins | sample 9134231 | NCBI WGS metagenome assembly JAEEGL01 (sample SAMN16246548, study PRJNA631951) | gut metagenome | biome: gut microbiome; feature: rumen; material: fiber-attached | host: Bos | place: Iran: Karaj | collected 2018-10
CCTGATCTGTTGCGGCGGATGATTCCGTAATATCAAAAACAATCTGAGTCGGTCTTACACCGAATTTTGACAGGGCTTTTCTTACCCTTGCGCTGAAATCAGATTTGATGAGCTGAATGGACGAAAGTCCTATCTCAATGAATTCAAGTCCCATCTCTTCGGCTATACCGCCGCCGAGGAAGTAGAAAGCCTCATCAATCGTAAACCATCCCAGTTTCTCTATAAGTCCTGTCTGCTCAGCGATCGGCAAAAACTCATCCGGTGCGATCGCGCCGAGCTCACTGTCTTCAAAAACAACAACTGCCTGAGCTGCACAGATAGCCAGATCATCCTTGGTATAAATAGGTTCGAAATATACCTTAAAGGCATCGGTTCCGATATCTCTTTTAACAGCCTTCTCAACTTCTGCCCTTCTGAGGATGAAGTCCAGATCATGGCCCTGAAGCACCCTTTCGTTATCCGCATCAATGGATGAGTCGCTCAGGAAAAAGAGATTGTCAAGTGATGTAAACTGATCAGGAGAGCTGGCCATGAGTATATAGGCCTTAAGAAACAGAGTGTTGTCCTTTAGGGACCACCCCTGATCAAACCTTGATAAAACCTTCTCCGCCACGCTTGTAGCGTAGTCGTTATCGATATCGGGGCAGACTATCATAAAGCAGTCTGACGCTGCCCTGTAAATATCAAATCTGTCATCGATACTGCGAAAGAACTCAACAATCTCTCTTAGTATCTTTTCAAACTCTTCGTATCCCGTGATCTTTCTGTAGGAATCAGCATTAAGAAGCCTTATACAGATGCTGTAGAAATTCCTGCCGTACTTAAAGTAGTTTCCCACATCCTTGGTCATAGCATTTCTGTTAAAGGCACCGGATGGCATATCCATCATGTCATCGTCATTTTCAAGGACGATCATGATGCCCATAAGACCTATTGCCTCGCACATGAGCTCACACTGGATATTGGCAAAAAACATCTGTATCAGAGTTCCGGCAATCACTATCCCGAAGAAATAGAGAAGTGCGATCTTCTTCATTCTGTTGAGGATATTCCAATACAGAAAAAGCGCCACCACCGCAAACAGAACGTAAAAACCTGCCTGAACATAGGCGACGTAAACGCCTGCGTGCCTGTGGAACTTCAGGTCATCGTCAAAGACATATACAAAACGCGTAAAGACATTGGTGGCAACCAGAATTTCAAGAATATAGAAAGGCAACGCAAGACAAAACTGCGCCAGCTTGGAAAAGCGATACGACACATTGCAGACCAGTATTATATATAGCGCAAACATTGGAGCAATGGCAAAATGCGTGAAAAAATAGATGTATTGGAGCACATAAAAAATCAAGAGCTTACCTGCCTGGGATATATTCCCAAGTGTTATCAGATCAGCTCCTATAACGGTAGTCGCATCAATGATTACAATTACAATAAGCGCGATAAACAGTTTATTCTTAAACCTGCGGTTCCTGCCCATCAAAAGAGTATAGAAAAGACAGGTCACTGCAACAATAACAGCCGCGAGGTTAAAGGTAAAGCTGCCTATCCCTCTGACATCAACCATACTGGATCCTCAAAGCGTAAAGCTGCCCTCTTGCTTATGCCGGAATCAGATCACGATACCATCTAAGCGCTCCGAGATATGCGGTGTAGACATTGTTCATATCGATATCTTCCAGAACAAGGATCCTGGATACCTCAGTCCAGTCCGCATCCTCATAGCATTTGATAAACTGCAGTATCTTAGCGAAATCTCCCTTGTTCTCCAGAAGTGCTTCTTTGATATGCGTTGAAACCTGGACCATTTCAAGGGCATCTTCCATGGTCTTTTCAAGCATGATATCAAGAGCCGAGAACAGTCCCATAATGAACAGCTCCGGCGCCTGCATTGCCATCTCAAACTCACTGGCAAGGTTCTCTGCAAATTTCGCTCTTATCATAACCAGCCTGATAAGCTCACTTGGCTTATCCGCACAAAGTTCCTTTGTAACGGCTGTATTGATCCATCTTTTCAGTTCCTTCTGTCCGAGCATGGCAGCCGCATGGCGAATAGATGTTATCTCTGAATTAAAGGCCATTCTGTTCACCATCTCAAGTAGTGAGATCACAAGAGCAGGGTCTTTTCCGATAACATCCGCAGCATCGGTCAGATCATAGTCAGGAGCGTTGACCACATTGAGAAGTTCAATGTAGTTGACCTTCAAAGGGCTAACCTCTTTCTCTGACTTTTTAATGGGCATTCTGAAGAAGCATCCCTCATAGAGGTCATATCCGCCGTCCGCTACAAGCTTGTCATAATCTTCTTTTGTATCAACATTAACGGCACACAGCTTGATACCGGGATACTGTCTGCCAAAATATATCTTAGCCTTGGAAATATCAATCTTAACGTGATCAAGAAAAATATAGCTGCAAAGGGCTATAAGCTCCTTGTAATCTTCAAAACTGCTGATGGGGATCTTTCGGATTGCCAGTCTGTATCCCTGTTCCTTAAGCTCTTTTGCCCTCTTGACGTAAGCCTCCTCCGGAGGAATTGAATTATCCATCAAAAGAACAACCTTCTGCGGTGGAACCGTACACTGAAGGGATATCTCTGCAAAAATTGAAAACTGATTTATCGGGACAAAGACTTCTTTTCCGCCGGAGAGAGTTGCAACACCCATGTTGCTGACAACTTCAAGCTCCGGAACGGTACCTGCCCCATCGAATCTGGCCCCGGCCATGAATGAGGGATTCAAAAAGAGATTGGTCTTGCGTGCAAAGACCGAATACGAGCACACAGACATTTCACTATCAAAAAGAGGTATCAACGTAGCAAGCATAAAGTTCTCCTTTCAGCCACATAAAGACAAACTCCCACTTACTTATATTGTACCTCTAAAATACGATTAAACAAATAATATTTTTATTAATTTCCGTTGATGCAAACCTCGCAAACAGCCCGTTATACCGTCCTGTCAATGATATACTTCGGCCTTCCCTTAACCTCATCATAGATCTTGGAAATGTAGAATCCGATAATTCCAAGTGCCATCATGATAAAAGAGCCTGTAAAGCACTGAAGGATAATAACGGTCGTAAAACCGTCCTGTGCCTGTCCCTTAAAGAAGGTCACGATCGCTTCGATACTGGCACCAAGGCCTACAACAAACACGATGATTCCAAGAAGTGTAACTATCTGCATAGGCGCAGATGTAAAGGATGTGATATTGGTAAGAGCATATTTGAACAGTGCTCTGGTGCTCCATTTGGAGGTACCGACTTCCCTCTCTCTCACCTCATATTCCACTTCTGTTGACTTAAAGCCGATCCAGGATGAAAGAGCCCTGAAGAATGCGTTCTTCTCGTTCATGTTAAGAAGTACGTTCATAGCCTTTCTGTCAAGAAGCTTAAAGTCAGATGCTCTGGACATATCAAAACCGATAGCACTGGACATGATGCCGTAGAAGCTCTTGGCAGCAAATCTGTGAAGACCGCTCTCTCTGCCGCGGTCAGACTTAACGCCCTCAACTATCTCATAGCCCTGCTCCCACAGTCTGTACATCTCAACTATCTTCTCCGGCGGATGCTGAAGGTCACAGTCGATCACAACGCAGCACTCGCCCTTTGCCTCTGCTATTCCGGCAAATATCGCAGACTCTTTTCCAAAGTTCCTTGAAAAGCAGATCCCTCTGACACAAGGAATAGCCTTAGCCTGCTGTTCTATCTTTTCCCAGGTTTTGTCCTTGGATCCGTCATTAACAAAAAGCAGTTCGTGCTCAATATTCTCTCCACTTAAAATACCGCTTATTACGGAAGCGGTTTGTGGTATTATTTCTTCTTCATTGTATGCAGGTATAATTACGGAAAGCACCTTAGATACCCCTTTCGTGCTTGATTAAAGTCCTCATGCATTATATCATAGATTATAGGGTATTTCTACAAACATCAAGATAGGGGGATCTTCATATGGCTCAAAACGAAATGTTAGCTATGATCCTGGCAGGTGGACGTGGAAGCAGGCTAAAAGACCTCACCACGAAGGTAGCTAAGCCAGCAGTTTTCTATGGGGGAAAATATCGTATCATTGATTTCCCTTTAAGTAACTGTGCAAATAGTGGCATCGATGTTGTCGGTGTTCTTACACAGTATGAGTCCGTGCTCCTGAACAGCTATGTTGCACAGGACGGACGTTGGGGTCTCGACTCCAAGGACAGCGGTGTATATGTTCTGACTCCACGCGAGAAGGCTGATCAGGGCCTTGATGTCTTTCGCGGAACCGCTGATGCAATTTCTCAGAATATCGATTTTATCGATACTTACGATCCGGAGTATCTGCTAATTCTTTCCGGAGATCACATTTATAAGATGAATTATTCCAAGATGCTTGATTATCACAAGCAGATGCACGCTGACGCAACCATTGCTGTCCGCGGTGTTCCCATGCGTGAAGCAAGCCGTTTCGGAATCATGAATACAGATGGCAAGGGCCGGATCATCGAATTCGAAGAAAAACCCGCCAAGCCAAAGAGCAATCTCGCGTCCATGGGTATCTACATCTTCAGTTGGAAGCCTCTTCGCAAGATGCTTGTCGAGGATATGAAGAACCCCGATTCAGATCATGACTTCGGAAAAGACATTATTCCAAGAATGCTGAATGAAAAGAAAGGTCTTTTCGCATATGAATTCAAGGGATATTGGAAGGATGTGGGAACCATCGATTCCCTTTGGGAAGCCAACATGGATCTTCTCGATCCTAAGAACTCCCTTAATCTTAACGATTCATCCTGGCTCATCTACACAGAAGACGTATCTACTCTTCCTCAGTACATCGGCAAGGATGCTAAGATCAAAAAAGCCTATATCACACAGGGCGTACGTGTAGAGGGAAGTGTTACCAACTCGGTTCTCTTTACAGGAGCCATCGTCGGCAAGGGAGCCAAGATCGTTGACTCTGTTCTCATGCCGGGTGTAGTTGTTGAAGAAGGCGCAACAGTTACAAGAGCGCTGGTTGCTGAAAATGTACATATTGGCAAGAAAGCCAAAGTAGGTTCCAGAAACAGCGAAAACATTGAACTTGTTGCCAAAAACGTGAAAGGAGGTACAAAGTAATGGCAGTTAAGGCTTTTGGTATAGTATCCTCCGCAGATAACACCATCCATGTTGAGGGTCTTCACGATTATCGTCCTATCGGTGCTTTTTCGTTCCTCGGAAGATTTCGTGTTATTGATTTCCCGATCTCAAACATGAGTAACAGTGACATCAACCGTATTCACGTGTATGTCCGCTCAAGGCCAAGATCTATCGCCGAACATGTAGGAAGCGGAAGACACTACAACATCAACTCAAAGAGAGGTAAGATACAGCTTCTGTTCTCACAGAACTCATCTACCCGTTCAATTTATAACAACGACATCTCAGCTTATATGGAGAACCTTGATATCATCCAGCGTATGCATCAGGATTATGTTATCATCGCTCCGAGCTACATGGTTTACAAGCAGGATTACAGACAGCTCCTCGATGCACATGTTGCCTCCGGCGCCGATGTGACTCTCCTGTATCACAAGGTTGACAACGCAAGAGAATACTTCAAGAACTGTCACACCGTTTCCGTCAACAAGCAGAAAGGTGTGCAGTCCATTGATAAGAACCTTGGAACAGCCAATTCCAGAAACATCTTCATGGATACCTACTGCATGAAGAGAGATATTTTTGTTGAACTGGTCAAGTCAGCTAACTGGATGTCCTCAATGTACACCCTTGCTGATATCGTAAACTTAAAGTGCAAGGATATGGATATCAGAGCATTCCAGCACAGAGGATACTTTGCTACTCTCACAAGTCTTGAAGACTACTTCAATGCTTCGATGGAGCTTCTTGACTACGACAAAGCCCATGACCTGCTCCGTCCCGAGTGGCCTATCTACACAAGGACCACCGATGCATGTCCTACTCAGTATTTTGAGAGCGCTAAGGTTACAAACTCCTTTGTAAGTAACGGCTGCCTCATTGAAGGAAGCATTGAAAACTCCATCATCGGACGTAGCGTTGTGATCAAGAAGGGCGCAGTCATCAAGAACTCGATCATCATGGCCTACTCTACCATTGAGGAAGGCGTTCATATCGAAAATGCCATCGTTGATAAGTGGGCACACATCATTCACGCCAAGAATATCAGAGGCGAGGCCGATGCTCCGCAGTATATCAAGAGGCAAGATACGCTCTAAGTGAGCCACGCAGAAAAATAATAAAAGCAGTAGAGATTGCGCTTGCACAATCTCTACTGCTTTCTTATTGTTCTGCGTGGCTCACTTCAGCTTAAACTTTCCTACTATTTCTTTCAGCGTTCCGGCGATCTCTTCCTGTTTGCCGGACATATCATTTACATTGGAAACAACATCTGCAGCAGCCATTACGGAATCGTTTACTCTGCTGGACAGATCAGCTGTATCCTGAGTGGATTCTGCGATATTCTGGATAGCCTTGGATACCTCTTCCATGGATGCCCTGATGTTCTCAACCATCTGAGCAATATTCTCTGAAGATCCTCCGAAGGAATCAGCATCATCACCGTACTGTTTCGCTACATTTACAAAGTTGTCATAATCAGGTGTAACTGTCTCTTTAATGAATTCAAGCAGCTCTCCCGAAGAATTCGAAAGAGTTCCGAAAGCTTCCTGTACACCGTCGATTGTATCTCTGATCTGTTCTACCGCTTCCGATGTTGAACTTGCCAGTTTGTTGATCTCGGAAGCTACTACCGCAAAGCCCTTACCTGCATCTCCGGCTCTGGCAGCCTCGATACTTGCATTGAGTGAAAGGAGGTTGATCTGGTCTGCAATCTCAGCAATCGTATCGGCAAGAGTTCCGATCTGATCCACAACCTTAGCCTTCTCATTGGCATCAGCAAGATCTGCCTCTCTCTGCTCTGCTATACTGATCGCATTATCATAGGCCTGCTTTGATTTCTTTTCGATATCTCTTGCTCTCGCCTTGATATCGGCAGCCTCTGCACTTGTCTTTTCAGTCTCGCCAGCCAGCTGATGGACAGACGCATTAACTTCTTCTACAGAAGCATTAACCTGCTCAGTTGCTGCACCTGATGACATCATAGCATCGTTTACACCGGAGATATTACCCTGGATGCTTGTAAACTGATCCTGAAGTTCACCGGCCATAGTAGCAAGACCTGAAGATGTCTCGGACACCTGCTCTGATCCGTCTGAGATCTTACTGATAACGTCACGGTTACTCTCATACATGTTGTTGAGGGAGTCGGACATCTGTCCAAGCTCATCTCCGCTCTTACTCTTTATCTTATTAACTGTAAAGTCACCGCTGGCAAGAGATCCGGCAAAAGCTTTAACGTTATTGATACTCTTGGATATGCTCATTACAAATGCCCAGATAATTGCTGCGCCAACCAAAAGAGCAACAATGCAGATGATAGTAAGCTTAAGTCCTGCAGCCTGAACCGGCTCTTCCAGTTCTGCCAGATCCATTCGAAGGATCAGTTTCCAGTTAACGTCCGGGATTGTAACATATGTCATAAGGATAGTTTTACCATTCTCCTGAAATACGCCCATCTGTGGAGAAGTTGAATCCCTGCTCATGATCTGCTCACCCATTGCAGCAAGGCTTGGATTATCATCATTAGTGATCGCTACACCGGATTCTACTTTAGAAGAATCTGAGCAATATAAGTATGTGCCCTTTGAATCGATCAGCATTGCTGAACCGGTCTTACCAACCTTGATACCTGATACCATCTCATCAATATCAGCCAGGGACATATCGACTGTGACACATCCCACATATGTACCATTATCATAGATAGGAGCTGAACAACTGGCCATAACCGTACCTGATGTAGGATCATAGTATGGGTCTGTGATAACTGCCTGTCCTTCAGAAAGAGCTTTGGCATTAAGATAGTATTCCTGATTGAAGTAATCATATTCAGCATTACTGTAATCATAGGTCTCGACAATTTCACTACCATCTTTATACCAGTATGGGCCTACATACGTTTCGTTTTTATCAAACACATTGGGTTCAAACCAGATTCCTGAGCCCAGAACAGTATCATTATTGGTGATAATCTTAGTGATAGTTCCCTTATAGTTGTCCATCTGAACAAACTGATAAGAAGTTGATATCATCTGGGCAATATCAACACACGAGGTCTTGATTATATTCAACTTACCGTCAACAATGTTTGCGTTAGCAATAACTGTCTCATTCATTGTTTCGGTGTTCATGGACTGCATTGTATCAGAAATCTGATTGGCAGCCACATATGTAAGAAGCACCATAGCAATGGCCATGACAGGCAGAATACATAACAACATTTTTGCACGAAGGCTCAATTTTTTCATCTGTCTACTCCTTTTTTGTTTGATTTATCATATTATTTTAACTTGAACTGTCCTACAACATCTGACAGGGCTTTAGAAATCTCCTGCTGACGAACAGACATATCTGATACGTTATCAACCACTCCGGATACGGTGTTGACCGTGTCGGTGATTTCCGAACTTCTGGATGCGGTATCCTGAGTAGACTCAGTAATGTTCTGGATAGCTGAACTTACTTCACCCATAGCTCCGCGGATAGTATCAACCATCTCAGAAATTGAGTTTGACTGGCGTCCGAAGGACTCTGCATCATTACCATATTCCTGAGCGATATTTACAAAGTTGTCATAATCGCTCTTAACAGTTTCTTTGAGGAACTTAAGCAGTTCATTAGTAGCTGTCAGCAGATGTTCAAACGCACCCTGAACATTATCGACCGTTCCCTGAATCTGACCTACTGCATCCGCGGTTTCTCCTGCGAGTTTGTTTATCTCAGCTGCAACGACTGCGAAGCCTTTGCCATGTTCTCCGGCTCTTGCAGCCTCGATGGATGCGTTGAGAGACAGAAGGTTGATCTGATCGGCAATCTCTGCAATAGAATCTGCAAGAGATCCAATTTCCTTAACAACTTCAGCCTGCTCATTAGCTTCTTCCACATCTCTTTCTCTCTCAGCAGAGATATTGGCAGCATTTTCACTTGCTCTTCTTGAGTTTTCTTCAATCTCAGCTGCCTTACGCTGTATCTCTTCAGCCTGAATCCTGGTTTCATCAGCCTGTCCGGAGAGCATCTGTACAGAAGCGTTTACTTCCTCGATAGAAGCATTAACCTCTTCAGTTGCAGCAGAAGCACTCATCATCGCATCGTTAACTCCTGTCATATTGCTTCTGATAACCTGGAAGTCATTGGTAAGCTGATGTGCCATATCTCCAAGATTTGTAGAAGCCTGTCCGATACGTCCGGATTCTTCTGAAACCTGAGTAATAACGCTCTTATTACTCTCATACATGTTATTAAGGGACTGTGACATCTGTCCAAGCTCATCAGAACTCTTGGCTTTGATATTGGAGATAGTAAAATCACCTTTAGCCAGATTTCCCGCAAATTTCTTAACGTTGTTAACACTTTTAACAATAGATAGTGCAAGACCTATGATAATTGCCATGCATGCAATTATAGCTATCACGCAGATGATTATAAGGAAAGATCTGATAGCGGTCACGCTGGCATTCATCTCTTTTTCCTGAAGAGTTACACACAGCTTCCAGCCAACATCAGGTACTGTTCCGTAGAACAAAAGATATTTTTCGCCGTTCTGCATAAATGTTGTTACGCCGCTTTCATTGGCCATTACAACAGGGCTGGCTGCTGCAAGTGAAGCGTTTGGATCATTCGCGATGTTAACAGAACCGCTGATCTTTGAGTCATCGACGTCATAAATATATACTCCGCTTGAATCAAGGAGCATAGGCGCTGAGTTTTTTCCAAGACTGATATGGGAGATCATGTTCTGTATCTCATCAAGGTATATATCAACTGTTATACATCCGGAATAATAGCCTGCAACATCGTAAATAGGTGCTGAACAGGTAGACATAACCTTTCCGCTTGAAGGATCGTAGTACGGATTCGTGATATTCGACTGTCCCTCAGGGATGCCGGTAGTTACAACATAGTATTCCTGATTAAAATAGTCATAATCCGCATTGGAATATTCATCAGTGTATACAACCGTATCTCCGTCTCTGTACCAGTATGGACCTGCATAGGTCATATGATTGTAAACACCCTGCTTAAACCAGATTCCACTTCCGGAAATAACGCTACTGGACAAAATGGTCTTTTTGAAAATAGCCTGGTATACGTCAAGGTCAGTAGAACTGTAAGTTCCGCCAACAGTACTGGCCAGAGCCGTACCTGTAGACCTCAGGGTCTTAAGAGTAGCATTAATATCACTGACATTAGCCTTAATGCTCTCTTCTGCCTTTTCTGCTGTCAGGGCCTCAATGGCCTTGGATGACTTATTTACACTGACTGCTGTTACAAGAATAAGAGCAAGCGCAACAGCGGGTATTATTCCAAGGAGCATCTTGGCCAGCAAATTCATTCTTCTAAACATATCCTTGCGCCCTCCTTATTCTTCCTCAAGAGGCTCACGGCCAAATTGAGGGTCATTATTACCGGAATCTGTAATAAACATTTCAAGCATGTTTATAGGATCGTTAAAGTCTGCCAGCCAGCCTTCACGGGCAACGTCATAATTACCATCCTTACGATTCTGCTGGAATGTAGGCCAATCCTGCTGCACAACCGTTACTTCTATTCCAACTTCAGCCAGATCTTTTTTAATAGCCTCAGCCACAAGAACATGGGACTGACTGTCATTTGTAAGGAACTCAAAGGAAAGTGGTGTATCTGCCGAAAGCTTACCGTCACTGCCAAAGGTAAATCCGGCCTCCTCAAAGAGAGCCTTGGCCTGCTGGATTGTAGCATCATTTTTTTCAGCGGAATAATAGCCGACTGAATTGCTGTCCGGGAATGTGTACATCTCATCGTTGGTCTTGTATACTCCGCCATTTCCATCCAGCATCCCTTCCGGAATGAAGGACGTAGCAGGAACCTGACCTGTCTGTCCGATCTTATCGCAAATGTACTGTCTGTCCACTAAAAGACCGATCGCACGTCTCATAGCAGCTGCCTGAGTTGAAGTCTTACCGTCAAACAAATGACTGTTTACGTTAAATGCAAAATAGTATGTTCCAAGACTGGGTGCTATAACAAACTCAGGATCATTTGATGCAAGGAATTTGGAGATTTCCTCTGTTGGTACTGAATCAGCAAAGTCAATCTCTCCGTTTTTATAAGCTTCATATATATATGTTTCATCAGAAGACAGGATAAAATGCAATTCATCGATTTCAACATTTTCGGCATCATAGAAATACGGATTCTTCACATAGATCATTCTGTCGCCGGGAACCCAGGACTGAAGCGTAAATGCTCCGCTGGAAACAAATCCGGGGCCTTCTGCCCATGCACCGGGATTTACTCCGTCAGGATCTGCGGCTTCTACATTGGCCTGATTTACCGGGAAGAAGATTGGAAATGCCATAAGGTCAAGAATGTATGCACACGGTGATGTGAGAGTAAAAGAAAGTGTGGTATCATCCACTGCCTTAGCCTTTACTTTGCCATCGTCATAACCTGCAAAGTTACTGAACATATACCCGTAATCTGCGGCAAGAGAAGGATTTACCGCTCTGTTCCAGGAATAAACAAAATCTGATGCGGTAATCGGTGTTCCATCTGACCACTTAAGCCCATTCTTAAGATGGAAGGTATAGTTAAGACCATCTTCAGAAACCTCGTAAGGGTTTGCATCATCAGCAAGAGCCGGAATACACTCACCGGCTGCATTATATGTATAGAGTCCTGCAAAAGTGTTTGCAACAAGACATGCTCCGTCTACTGAAGAGTTGAGCGCAGGATCAAGATATGTAGGATCTGAGGAAAGGCTTACTCTTAGTGCATTGCCTTCGCAGCCCTTTGCATACATAAAATATTTAGTTCCAAAAAGGGATGAAAAGATTCCGCTAATGGATTTCTTCTGAAGATATGGATCGTTGTAGTAATAGATAGGCACAATAGCACCTGTAGACATCAGAATATCTTCTGCGCGATGCATCATTACCTCGCGCTCAGCATAATCAGTCGTATTCTTTATGTTAAAGATAAGCTGGTTGTATTCTGTCCAGTCCGGAGCTGCGCTGTTATGCACAGAGTTCGTCAAAGTTGATGGCCATGAAGACTCTGAAGATGAACTGTCAGAACTCTCTGCTGTTGTTTCTGCAGCTTGTTCTTCAGCCGGAGCCTCACCACCGGCGTCAGTTGCCTGCCTGCCACATGCGACAAGGAGACAGAGTGTCATAGACAGTGCTATAACACCTGAAATAAGTATCTTCTGCATCATAAATACCTCCTGATAAGAAAGCCAAACTTGTAAATAAGTCGTAAGTTTATTATCCACTATTCCGTGAAAAAACATTGTGTTTTTCACGTTATTTAATAAAAATTTAAGTTTTCAAAAATGAATATTTATGCAAAATCAAAATGGCGAAAGCTTAGTAAACAGGGGTTAACTTATAATGTTTATCAAATTTTTATAAACGATTTTACGTATTTTTTGCATAACTCATGTTAAAATTATTATGGCGCTGATTTCACATATTTAAGGAGAATAAAATATGAATGCAGAACAATTCAAAAGAGCCAACAATAACAGTTATTACGTTTGCCTGGTCATAATCGCAGCAGGACTGTTTATGACAGTATTTAAGGCGTTTAATGAAGGAATGTCCGTTGGTAAAGTCGCAATCATCTGTAACGCGATTTTGGGCGCTATAATGATCTCAATCGGTAATTTCAAATTCCCGACAGTAAAACTGGGATCCATTCTGATCATGGGTGGCTCAACCATTTTCTACTTTGTGCTTCTCATTGCCGAAGATAATATTGTTTACTTTGCATTTGGTCTTCCAATCCTTATCTGTTCTATTATTTATCTGAATGTAAGACTTTGTAAGGCAGGTATGGCCGCCATAACAATTTCTTTTTTTATTACATGCATAAAGGCCTATGTGGTAAACGGAACTCTTGACATGGTCCATGTACCTGCTTTTATAACACTTGCTCTGGCTTTCATATCATGTCTGTGCACTGTTACTCTTCTGACTATGTTTAACACAGAGAACAACGCAGTAATAACAGAAAATGCGGAAAAGACTCTTGAAACAGGAAATGCCATGGCTGATATAGCCAATACCATAACAGATCTCTTCAATGAGTCTCAGGAAGATATGGTTACTCTTCAGGAGATCATGGAAAACCAGCATACAGGCATGCAGGATATTGCCAGCAGCATGGAAAGCACAGCTCAGGCCATTACCAATCAGGCTCAGAAGGTCCAGGAAATCCAGGAAGAAACAGAGACCACAGAGCAGCATAGAAAGGAAATGACCAAAGCCTCTGAGAACGCTCAGCGCACCGTAAAGGAAGGCGTACAGGTTATCGGAGAGCTGAGAAATAAATCACAGGATGTAGCAAGAACCAGTCAGGTAACTGTAGAAACCACACAGGCAGTTATAAATAAGGTTGAGGAAGTTCAAAAGATTGTCGGATCCATCATGTCTATTTCAAAGCAGACTAACCTCCTTGCTCTTAATGCAAGTATCGAGGCTGCCAGAGCAGGTGATGCCGGTAAGGGATTTGCGGTTGTTGCCAACGACGTACGTGAACTTGCTGCTGAAACAAATACCGCTTCTACAGAGATCACGAACATTATCAATGAGCTTACTGAGGATGTACAGAAAGCAATGGCCAGCATAGATGACACCGTTGCTTCAGTATCAGAGCAGAACGAAATGATCGAGACTGTGGGTGAAAACTTCGACAGCATCAATGATAACGTTACAGAAATGCTTGATCGCTTCCAGGTTATCGGAGAAGGAATGAAATCCATCGCATCTTCTACTACAGAGATCAACGATAGTATCTCCAATCTCTCAGCTACCAGCGAGGAAGTTGCATCTCTCTCCAACCAGGGTGTAGAGGCCTCAGATCGGGCAGCCCAGAAATTCGATGCATTCAAAGACACTCTGGGACAGATTTTCCAGCAGGCAAACAAGCTCAAAGACATGCAAACACAGGGCTGAGACAGTTTTAATTCATAAATTTTTCTAAAATTTCGTACAAAAGCCTTAACTTAGTATATATATATACGATATAATACTCAGTAGCAGTAAATATCTGCTACTGAGTATTTTTACAATTTAAGAAAGGAGGAAATATGTGTATGACAGCTACATGTGATGCAAAAATGGAAGTAATTGACTGCATTCTTCATGATTGTGAGAATGAGTATTATCCTGATCCTGAAAGAGTAGCTCATATTACCGGTTTACCATTGGGGGTAGTTTTTGATTTACTTATCGAACTTAAAAACCAAGGTCGTCTCGGCAAGCGCTGATAATCAGATAGGAGAATCTTATGGAAA
>JAEEGL015306945.1_pt1 | contig 14392 bp, 12 predicted proteins | sample 9134231 | NCBI WGS metagenome assembly JAEEGL01 (sample SAMN16246548, study PRJNA631951) | gut metagenome | biome: gut microbiome; feature: rumen; material: fiber-attached | host: Bos | place: Iran: Karaj | collected 2018-10
CATACTGATGCTGCGGTATGGAAATAAGGGCTCCGCGGACAAGATCGCTCATCTCCGCGGTTCCCCAGAGGGAAAACACGATAATGGATGCGGTTTCTCCCGAAAGGTTCCAGCCGAAAATCCTCGTAGTGCCGAAAAAGACAATAAAGAGGAGAACCAGCTGCGGCATGATCCGGATGATCTCCAGATAGAGCTTGAGCAGTGCCCTTACGACAATATTCTTTCTCGTCATCAGCGCCCCGAGCAGGATACCGAGCGGGATGCTGATCAGGACGGAGATCAGGCTGATACGCATCGCGACCGCAAGTCCCGAAAGGAGCCTCGCGGCATTTTTGCCCTTGAGCAGGACTTCAAGACCCAAATCCGGCACGGCGCACCCTCCTCTCCAGAATGCTGCCCGCGATGGAAACAGGCAGGAGAATAATCAGATAAAACACGACAAGGAGGAACAGGCTCTCTACGGTCCTGTAGTACAGGCCGATGAGGTCCTTTGCGGTAAACATCAGGTCCATCAGGGAAACCGCGCTGAAAACAGAGGTCTCCTTCAGGAGGAAGATGACGTTCGCGACAAAGGCCGGCATACTGACGGACACTGCCTGAGGGAGTATGACATAGCGGATGGTCTGCATCCTTGTCATGCCGAGGCTGAGCGCGCTCTCCTCCTGGATAACCGGAATCGCCTCCAGGCCGCTGCGGAATGCCTCAGCCATATAGCTGCCTCCGAGGAAGGCGAGACCCGCGATGCCGCACGCGGCGGGTTTTGTGGGGATCCCGATCTTCGGCAGTCCGTAATAGATAAAGAAAAGCTGCACCAGCAGGGGTGTATTCCTGCTGATTTCGATATAGAACGCCGCGATCCTGCGCAGTACCGGGATCTTCAGATACTGCACCGCAGCGCACACAAGACCGATCAGGATGGCGAGCAGTATGCCGAGGACGCCGAGCCTGACCGTTAGGAGCGCCGCTTCTTTATAGAGCGGCAGATATTCGATTATAGTATTCCAGTCCAATGCTGATATCTCCGTTATCGGAATCGACAACAAACCGCGGGACCTGTCATGAATCCCGCGGTTTATACTAACTGACCTTATTCAGACCTGTCAATTTTTTCTCAGTCTTCGAAGGGAATAACGGCACCGTCATATTTTCCATTGATGAAGTCCTTAATCGCGTCGGATTTCAGTACATCCACCAGCGCCTTGATTCCGTCGGAGTTCTCGTTCCCTTCCTTGACAGCGATGACGTTCACATAAGTCTTTGCCGCTTCGGAATCGGATTTCTCAAAAGCAATGGAGTCCTTTCCGACGGACAGGCCGGCCTCGAGTGCGTAGTTGCCGTTGAGGACTACGAATGCGACCTCTTCCTTGACCCTGGAAACCTGGGCGGCTTCGAGCTCCTGGATTTTGATCTCCTTGCTGTAGCCGGAAATATCATTGACGGTAGCGGTCAGGCCGACGCCGTCCTTGAGAGTGATAATGCCGTTGTCCTGCAGAAGAAGGAGGGCTCTCGCCTCATTCGTGGTATCGTTCGGAACCGCGATGACATCGCCGTCCGCAAGGTCATCAAGCGATGCCTTCGTGCCGGGGTAAATGCCGAAGGGCTCGTAGTGGATGCCGCCGGCATTGACAAGGTGTGTTCCCTGCTCCTCGTTGAAGGAATTGAGGTAAGGGATGTGCTGGAAATAGTTCGCGTCGAAATCGCCGCTCTCAACTACAAGGTTCGGCTGTACATAATCCTGGAACTCCGTGACCTTCAGCGTCCAGCCCTGCTGAGCAAGGATCGGGGCCGCTTCCGCGAGGATCTCGGCGTGAGGTGTGGTGGAGGCAGCGACCGTGATGGTTCCCTTCTCCTCTGCCGGCTCTGCGGGAGCCGCCGCAACAGCCGCCGCCGCGTCGCCGCCGCCCTCAACTACAAGGCTCTCCTCATAGTCAAGTCCGTAGGTATCCGCGAGGGTTGCTTCATAATCAGCGTGGAAGAAATTCTCTTCGCCGAGCGCCTTAATTTCATCGTTGATCCAGTTAAGGAGCGTTGTGTTGCCCTTGGAAACCGCGGGAGCAATGGTGTCCTGGCTGCCCAGGGAAGGAATGCCTACCGTATAGCCGCTGTTCTGGAGAGCGAAGGCAATGACCTCAGTGTTATCATTTGCCCAGGCTGCCGCGTTGCCGTTCTCGAGAGCGTTCTTCGCGTTCGCGTAGGTATCATATTTCTGAAGCTTGATCTCCGGATTGTTCTCTGTCAGATAGGTCTCGGCGGTTGTCCCGGAGATAACGATGACCTCCTCGCCCTCGCCGATCTCGGACAGGTCCGTGATCACCCTGCTGTCGGGGCTCACGACGCCGAGTGCTACATTCATATAAGGAAGAGCGAAATCAACCTTCTCGGCGCGCTCGGGAGTGACCGTGAAGTTGGCGAGGATGATGTCGACCTTGCCTGTCTCCAGGTATTCCACGCGGTTTGCCGCTTCTGTCGAAACATAATTGATTTCCACGCCCAGATCCTTGCCGAGGCGCTCGGCAAAGTATACGTCATAGCCCTGATAATCGCCGTTCTCATCAACATAGCCGAAGGGGTTCTTGTCAGAGAAAACACCGATATTGATCTTTCCGTCCGCCTTGATTTCATCCAGCGTGCGATAGACCGCGTCCTCAGCCTTTTCCTGCGCGGCAGGCTCATTCGCGGAAGCCGCGGGAGCTGCAGGCGCGCCGCAGGCCGCAAGAGATGCAGCCAGAAGGCCCGATAAACCGAGGGACAAAAGTTTTGCTGCTTTTTTCATAATATTTCTCCTTTTATCTATTCCCGAAACGGGTTTGATACTATGTTTACCACCAGGGAGTGTAATTATCAACTATTCCCTTGTCTTTTTTTTGCTTTCCGGAGCACTTTTTGCCGGTCCTCTTCATCCGGGCAAAAGAAAAAGCCCGGAGAGATTTCCTACTCCCGGGCATTGGTTCATCTCAAAGCTGTGTGAATGCTATGCCGTAAGGCAGCGCCGATGATGCGTGCCCGCCGTCATATACTCTCACCCGCACAAAGAGGACTGGCCATACTGGATGCCCGGGAGATACACATTCGACAACACATCATGGATGAAGTGGCTGTATAATTTCTCATCTTCCGTTTCCTCCTTGTCTTACTCGCCGCCGGCCCCGCTCTTATTCATGGTCTTTTGAGCCCGGCCGTTTCGGTTGAACTGAATGATAACCCTATATTCCTACTTTGTCAATAGGATTATTGTTTTATTTGTCAATGCCGTAGTATGCATTCTGTGCGGGGCGGGTGAAGTTCGCCTCCAGCATCGCGACATGGGAAAGGAAGGCAGGATCCTCAAAGTGTCTGGCCTTCATGGGGCATCCGATGATGCAGGCATGGCATTTGATGCACACGCCCTCCGCCGTAAAGGGATCCTTCACGCAGCCCATGGGGCAGACCTTCACGCAGATCCCGCACCCGTCACACAGAGAAGGGTCCGTCACCGGCTTTGCCTTCAGGAATACCACCGGCTTTCCGTCCGTCCCGAACGGCGTATAGTACGGGGCAACAGGGGCGCCGTCACCGACAACGGGCATCCCGAGGCTGCAGACGGAAGCGGCGCCTTCCAGTTTTCTTATGGCTTTCAGGGTAAAGTCCCTGAGCTCCGAAAGGTCCTTATCGTCCGGCCTTCCCGGCGCGAGCTTTTCGGAGAAGACGTGCCTTGAAACAAGCGCAGCGCACCCGAAAACCTTAAATCCCGCATCCGAAAGCTCGTTTCGAAGCTCCGTCAGTGAGGAGTCAAAGCTGCGGTTCCCGAAGGTGACGAGCGAAAGCGCGGGAGCCCCGTCCGAGGAAAACAGCGCCCTGATAAAGGGAAGGATCTTGTTCGGCACCCTTCCCGCATAGGTCGGGACGCCGAAGACGGCCATCTCATCCGGGGGAATATAAAGCGGAGCCTCCCGCATGGAAGGCTCCGTAAAATCCGTATAACAGACCGGAACCGAAAGATACTCTGCCGCTGCATCCGCGGCGGCTCTTACGACCTTTCCGGTACTTCCGGCAGGACTGAAGTATACAGCATGAACTTTTTTTACCAGCATTTTCCTTACTCCATAACCTGAAGATCTGCCGGGGATCACCATAATCCGAAGACGGATCAGCATGATCCGGAGGGCGGACCGTCCGCGGCAGGATCAGCCGAAGATCAGCATGAAGAAGCCCGCGGCGACAGCGCTTCCGATAACGCCGGCAACGTTCGGTCCCATGGCATGCATGAGAAGGAAGTTTGCGGGGTTCTCTTTTGACCCGACCGTCTGGGAGACACGCGCCGCCATGGGAACCGCGGAAACGCCCGCGGACCCGATCAGCGGATTGATTTTCCCTCCCGTCAGAAGGCACAGAAGCTTCCCCAATAATATACCACCCACGGTGGCAAAGGAGAATGCGAGAAGTCCCATCAGGATGATCGCGATCGTCTGGAGACGAAGGAAAATATCGCCGTTTGCCGTTGCGCCGACCGAGACGCCCAGGCAGATCGTCACGATATTGCAGAGTGCGTTCTGCGCTGTGTCGGAGAGTCTGTCGACAACGCCCGATTCGCGGAAGATATTGCCCAGCATCAGCATGCCCAGAAGGGGAGCAACGCTCGGAAGAAGAAGGGAGCAGAAGCAGACGACAAAGACCGGGAAAATAATTTTCTCTGTCTTGCTGACCTTCCTCGTCGTCTCGCTGATCATGGGCGCAATCCCGTTCTGATCTGCCAAAGCTGCCTGGAAACCGCTATAATACTAACTAATTAACTACCATTGATCACGATGAAAAATGTGCCCGGGCACTTTTTTCATCAATAATCAGGGCCGCGGGCACTTTAGACTGTGATGCGGCATGGAGAATAAAATGAAAGAATTACAGCAGTACTACTCCTACAACGACATTGAGGAGGGACAAGTATTTCTCTCCCCCTCAAGGACAGTTTCCGAGTACGATCTTCTGCAGTTTGCAGGGCTGACCGGTGACCTGAACGAGCTTCACACCAGCGATGTCTTTGCGCAGAAGACGAATTTCGGGAAGCGGATCGCGCACGGGATGCTCGTGCTGTCCATGGCCAACGGCCTGTATATGCGCAGCAATATTTTCCGCTCGTCCGTTTTTCTCGGAATCGAAAACTGGAAATCACCGAAGCCGGTCTTTATCGGCGACACCATTTCCCTCCGCCTTACGATCGCTTCCAAGCGCATCACAAGGGACGGGAAGCGCGCGGTCATCGGCATGCACTATGAGGTCCTGAACCAGAACGATGAGATCGTAGGCGACGGCCTCTTCAACCAGATGATCACACTCTGAGCGCAGGAGTCCGGGCTGGTTTCCCCTCCTCCATTTCCTGCAGCTTCTGCAGCAGGAAACCTATGCCGTTCCCGGACTGAATACGCCCTCTGGTAAGTGGGCCGGGTGCATTGGCAGTATTGCCATGCATCCGGCCCGCTTTTTATGTAAAGCACAGGATTCCGCAGGCACGGCGCAAGTCATGGTATAATGGGTTGCCGGCAGTTGAGGCAGAGAAAAATGACAAGGAGCTGACATGGAAGACAAAATTGCGGTAAAACAGCGCGTGCTTGCCGAAATAGAAAGCCATAAAGAAGAAATCATCAGGATCGGTGAGGATATTTTCCGTCATCCGGAGCTGGGCTTCAAGGAGCGGCGCACCTCTGCCCTCGTGCGGGAGAATCTGGATAAGCTGGATATTCCCTGTGAGAGCGGTCTTGCGATTACAGGCGTAAAGGGGAGACTGTCCGGCAGGGAACACAATGCCAGTGTCATGATTATGGGCGAGCTGGACGCCGTCGTCTGTCCGCTGCATCCCGACGCGGATCCCGAGTCCGGCGCGGCGCACTCCTGCGGCCACAATTCACAGATCGCAGCCCTGCTGGGCGCTGCAACGGGACTTGGTGCGGTCAGGGACCTGTTGGACGGCGATGTGGTCTTTACCGCCGTTCCGGCAGAGGAATATGTGGAGCTCGAGTACAGGAAGCGCCTGCAGCTCGACGGGAAAATCGAGTTCTTCGGGGGAAAACAGGAATTTATCCGGCAGGGCTATTTTGACGATGTCGATATGGGCATGATGATCCACTCCCACGCGGGGGTCACCGGCCGCAATTTCCTGATCGACTGCGACAGCTCCGGATTTATCGGGAAGCTGATCCGGTTCACGGGAAAGGAAGCCCACGCGGGGGCGAGGCCGTTCGACGGCATCAACGCGCTCAACGCCGCCTGCCTTGCGCTGCTTGCGATCAATTCACAGCGGGAGACCTTCCGGGAGAAGGACCGCATCAGGGTCCATCCCATCATCACCAAGGGCGGTGACCTTGTAAATATCGTACCCGCCGACGTGCGCATGGAAACCTATGTGCGCGGCAGGAGCCTTTTCGCCATTATGGATGCCTCCGAAAAGGTCAACCGTGCGCTGAAGGGCTGCGCCTACGCCATCGGCGCAGAGGTGGAGGTCGAGGAGACGCCGGGGTATCTGCCCCTGATCCAGGATCCGGGGATTTCCGCTCTCTTTGCAAAGAATGCAGAGAAGCTTCTCGGCGAGGGTTCCAATATCTACGGCGAGGAGCTGATGGGCGCGACCGACGCGGGCGATGTCAGCTGCATCATGCCGTTCATCCACCAGTCGACCGGCGGCTATGTCGGCGGCGCCCACAGCAAGGACTTTTTCATCTGCGACCCGGAGATGGCCTATGTCATGCCTGCCAGGGTCATGGCGCTGACTGCTGTCGACCTGCTGTGGGATCACGCGGCAGAGGCCAAAAGGATCAAAGAAAGCTTTAAGCCGCGCTTTACGAAGGACGAATATGTGAAGTTCTGGAGAGATTTCAGGGAAGGAAAGACCGCGGAGAGCTTCTGACGCCTGAAAGTTTCTGACCTCTGAGAGCTTCTGACCGCCGGGAGCTTCTGACCGCCGGGACAATGGCCGGCTGACCTGTTTTACGGATTTACGGGGTGACAAAAATGGAATATACGGAAAAAGTAACGGATATTATGCCTTACTGCATTGGAGTGCGGAGGGCGCTGCACAGGATGCCGGAGCTGTCCTTCGAGGAATATGAGACGACGGACTTTCTGATAAAGGAGCTCTCACAGATGCCGGAGCTGGAGCTGGTCCGCCCGTTCAGGACGGGCGTCATGGCAGTTCTTCACGGCGGCGCAGGGAGCGGACGCCGCATCCTGATCCGCGCCGATATAGATGCTCTTCCTATCACGGAGGAAACGGGTCTTGACTTCTCCTCCGAAAAGCCGGGTGTCATGCACGCCTGCGGGCACGACGGGCATACGGCCATGCTGCTCGGAGCGCTGAAGCTTTTATATGAAGAGCGGGCAGAGCTTACGGGCGAGGTGCGTTTCCTCTTCCAGCACGCGGAGGAGCTCCCTCCCGGAGGAGCAGCCGACTGGGAGAAGGCAGGCATCATGGAGGGTGTGAATGAGCTGTACGGGCTGCATTTAAGCTCCACCTTCCCTACCGGCACCTTCGGCGTGCGGAGCGGAGCTCTTACCAGCGCGACTGACCGCTTCGATATCCGCGTCATCGGAAGAGGCGGACATTCCGCCTATCCTGAAACCTGCACGGATCCTGTCGTCATGGCGGCGCAGGTCATCCTCGGCCTCCAGACAATCGTATCGAGAAGCATTAAGGCGGTGGAGCCCGCCGTTGTGTCTGTCTGCATGGTCCATGCGGGAGACGCCTACAATATCATTCCGGGAGAGGTCCTTCTGACCGGCTCGGTGCGCACCTTCGACCCGGAAACCAGAAGGAACATGCCTTCAATGATAAAGCGCATCACGGAGGGGATCTGCAGCGCCGCGGGCGGCAGCTGTGAAGTCCGGTATGAAGAGGGCTATGCCTCCGTCATCAACGACGCGCAGCTGACGGCAAAAACGCGCGGACTGATCGAGAGTGTCTTCGGGAAGGACGCAGTCCTTGAAATTGACCCGCTGATGCCCGGAGAGGATTATTCCGCGCTGCAGGGACACTGCCCCGGCTTTTTTGTCGAGCTCGGCGCAAGATGTGAGGAGAAGGGCTGCACGGTCCCCCATCACAACGCGCACTACCTCATGGATGAGGACGCGCTCCAGAACGGCGTCGAATACTACTACCGGCTTGTGCATGATCGCTGCGGATCAGGGAAGTGCTGATCAAAAAAGCCCGCCGCGCAGACTTGCGCGGCAGGCCATGTTCCTTTAATTTTCTTTCCCGTAAGCCGGTCAGGCCCGTCTCTTACTGGATGTTGACAGTTCTCTGGAAGGTGTCGATCCAGTCTGCCTTGTTCGCGAAGATGTAGGGCTCGTCGAACTCTCTGAGGGCGCTGATGGAGTCCTCGCCGAATGCAAGATAGGTCTTAAGCTCGTCATCCATTGTCGCATTCTTGTTGACGGGAGCCTCGTTCATGACAGAAGCGATCTTGTTCTGTGCTTCCTCACTGATGAGGTACTCTACGAACAGCTGAGCCAGCTCGGGGTTCTTGCAGTTCTTGACTACGTTGACAGCTGCGGGTGCCGCAAAGGAGCCTTCCTCAGCATCTGTCCATACCATATCCAGGCCGGAAGAAATAAGGCCGGGCATATTGATATCCATGAATACAGTCACATTGGCTTCGCCGGTTGTGAAGGCATTGACAACGTCAGAGCTGGTTGTGTACCAGATGTTGATGTTGTCCTTCTTCTCCTGCATGAGCTCCATTGCCGCGCTGACATCTTCCTGGCTGCCGCCGAGATCCTCTGCGAGAGAGATCAGCATGTAGGGGCCTGCTGTGGAGGTCATATCCGGAAGGGCGATCATTCCGGCGAATCTGTCATCGAACAGATCCTGGTAGGATACAGGCGGATCAATGCCGAGCTGCTCGAGGGCTGCCTTGTTGTACATGATGCCGTAGCGGCATACGGAATAGCTGGGGCCGTATCCGTTCGCATCCTTTGCGAAATCATACAGGTCGTCGAGAGATGTCACGACAGAGGTGTCGATCTTCTCGAACAGGTCGTTCTCAACGCCGGTCTGTGCAAAGCTCTTTGTGAGCAGGGCTACGTCAGCCGTAGGATCATCCTTCTCAGCCATCAGCTTGTTCAGGCGGTCGCCGTTGCCGCTGGTGGGATCTACGATGATTGTGCAGTTGTACTTTGACTCGAAATCAGCCGTAAGGGCCTTCAGGCCTGCTTCCGCCCAGCCCCAGGTAGCAACGACGAGCTCTGCGCCGCCGAAATCCTGGGTCGCTTCTTCGACTGCTTCCTCTACTGCCTCTTCGACAGCTTCAGTCGCTTCCTCAGCAACCTCTTCCGCCACTTCTTCTGTTGCCTCTTCCACTGCCTCTGCCGCTTCCTCTACAGCTTCAGCCGCAGGTGCTGCTGCAGGTGCAGCTGCGGGCGCAGCGCAGGCTGTCATAGCCGCCGCTGCCATCGCGCATGCAAGGACAGTACTGATGATTTTGTTCTTCATTAAACTCCTCCTTTGTCTTTTGCGTAAACACACAATTGCTCTATTGGCAGGTGCACATGCACCGTTTGCCCGTAAGTAAGTTCCCCGGCATCGGGGACGGCGGGATAGACGGTCTCCTCAAAGCATCCGTCAACCTCGAGTCTTGTCCTGTTGCCGTGGTAGGTGATTGCCCGGATTGTTCCGGACACGGTATTGGTGTCCTCCGAATCCTTCAGCTCCATCTGCTCGGAGCGGATCGCGAGAACGCACTCCTGCCCCTGTGCCAGGATCGCTGCGCGCTCAGCGGGCACAAGCAGCTTTTTGCCGGAGCAGGTAATCTCGCGCAGATTCCCCTCTTCTTTTCCGGCGGTTCCCTTAATAAATGTGGAAAAGCCCATGAAATCCGCTACGAAGGCGCTGCAGGGCCTGTCGAAGATCTCCTGCGGCGTTCCGATCTGCAGGATTTTGCCGGCATTCATGACGATGACGCGGTCGGCGAGGGAGACTGCCTCCTCGTGGTCATGCGTTACGATAATCGTCGTGATGCCGAGCTTTTTCTGGATATTTTTGATTTCGACCTGCATCTCCACACGCAGCTTTGCGTCAAGGTTCGAGAGGGGCTCGTCGAGCAGAAGGATCGACGGCTCCATGACCAGGGCTCTTGCGAGCGCGACTCGCTGCTGCTGTCCGCCGGAGAGCTCCCTGGGATATCTCTTATCGAGACCGGTAAGCTTCACAAGATCGAGGATCGCGCGAACCTTCTGCGCAATCTCCTGTTTTCCCAGCTTTTTGAGCTTCAGGCCGAAGGCGACATTCTCAAAGACGGTCATGTGCGGGAAAAGCGCGTAGTTCTGGAAGAAAATCCCGATGTTGCGGCGGTAGGCGGGAATTCCCGCGATGTCCTTTCCGTCGACGAGGATTTTCCCTTCCGTGGGAGCGGTGAAGCCCGCGATCATGCGCAGCGTCGTTGTTTTCCCGCAGCCGCTCCCTCCGAGGAGCGCGATCATCTCCCCGTCTCCGACAGAGAGTGTCATATGGTCAACCGCGGTGAAATCCCCGAATCTTTTTGTAAGATCTGTCAGTTCCAGTACAGCCATTCTTTACCACCAATCCGAAGCAAGTCATTACTTCACAAACATATCAGGGCCGATGAATACGTTACTTCACAAACATGTCAGGGCCGATGAATACGTTACTTCACAAACATGTCAAGGCCGATGAATTTCTCCATTCCCAGGACGATCACGAGGGCCCCGAGGATCAGGAGCGTCGAGATGGCCGCCAGGGTCGGGTCGAAGGTGAGCTCCATGTAGTTCATGATCCGGATCGGGAGCGTGATGAACTTCGGCGTCGACAGGAGGGAGCTCAGCGCGACCTCGTCAAAGGAATACAGGAAGGACAGCAGGGCTCCCGCAAGGACGCCCGGCTTTGCCAGAGGGAGCGTGATCTTAAAGAAAACCTGCGCGGGATTCGCACCGAGCGACGTCGCCGCGTCCTCGAGATTCCAGTCAAATACGTGCAGCACGGAAACCGTGTTGCGCACGATGTACGGCAGGATAATGATCATATGACCAATGAAGATCCGGATGTGTCCGGGGATACCGCCGATCTGGGAGTACACCTGGAGCAGCACGAAGGCAAAGCAGACGCTGGGCACATACATGGGCGAGGTAAAATAGTTCAGAAGAAGATCTCTTCCCTTGAAACGGTACCTGCAGATGGCCAGCGCGCCGAAAACGCCGAGGAAAACATCCACGAGCGTTGCCGTGATGCCGATCTTAAGGCTGTTGCCGAGGCCGCTCACGAAATGATTGGCCGCGCTGAAGATATTGGCGTACCACTTCATGGACAGGCCCTTGGGCGGGAAGGTGATCAGCGCCGTCGGCGTAAAGGACGCCAGGATAATGACGATAAGCGGCGCGCTCAGGAAGATCATGACCAGTATGGCGACCAGTGTGCATATGGGATTGACTTTGTTTTCCCGCATATGTTATCCCTCCCGTTATACCTTCGCGTTGCCGAGCCGCTTCATGTAGCCCGAGGTTGCGAGCACCACAATGAGCTGGGCGATAAGGATCGTCAGCAGCAGGATATAGCTGATCGCCGAGGCCGCGCCCCAGTCAAAATTGACGTTGATTTCCTGGACGACCATCGTCGCCATCATTCGGAACTTTGTTCCGCCGAGGAGCTTTGGCGTGACATAGGAGGTCATGCTCATGGTAAAAACAAGGATGCAGCCGGAGATAACGCCGGGCAGGCTCAAGGGGAAAATTACCTTCCGGAAGACCTGGGCCGGCGAAGCGCCGAGGCTGTAGGCCGCGTATTCCACGTTCGGGTCGATGCTCTGCAGGACGCCGACGATGGACAGGATCATATAGGGGATGAGAAGGTGGATCATGCCGATGATAACCGCTGCCTCGGTATTCAGGATTTTCAGCGGCGCGCGGATGAGGTGCAGCGCCAGAAGAAACTGGTTTAAGAGGCCGTTTGTCCCGAGGATGACCATCCATCCGTAGGAGCGCACCACCGCGCTGACCAGGAAGGGGAAAAGTATGATGATGATCATGAGGTGCTTTAACCTCGACGTCGTCCTTGCGATATAAAAGGCCGCAGGGTAGCCGAGGAGCACGGATACCAGTGTCGAAATAAGCGAGACGCGGATCGTGGTCCACAGGATGTTCATATAGAATTCATCCGTAAAGAATGAGGTGAAATCCAGCATTCCGTGTTCACGGATTGTCCTGACCAGGATATATGCCATCGGCGCGATGAAAAAGATCAGCAGCGCCAGAGAGGCAGGCAGAGCCAGTAAAACAGCCTGTTTTTTTCTGTTCATTCCTTTACCTCACTGCCCGGCAGCACTTCCTCGATAAGGGGAAGGAACCGCTTATTAACAACGTCCAGAAGTCCCTTGTCCGTGCACTTGATTTCCGGGGAAACAGCAAGCGCCATCAGTGTAAAGAAGCTGACCGGGTTCTTATGGGGAAAATGCATTCCCCCGAGGGCGGCAAGAAACTTCTTCATGTCATTATATAGCACATCCGGCTCTTCTTCACTCAAAAGTCCTGCAATCGGGAGCGCAATTTCACAGAGAATTTCCCCGCCCGAAACGGCGCAGATCCCGCCGCCGGAGCTTATCACGGCGTTCGCGGCCTTTGTCATATCACTGGCATCCGAGCCGTATACCATCAGGTTGTGCGAGTCGTGCCCGTAGGTCAGGGCAACGGCGCCGGTAAAGTCCCCCAGCCCCCTGATCAGGGCAAGGCCCTTCTGGCGCAGTCCGTGCCTGTTGAACACTGCCATCCTGCAGCAGCCCGCCGTGTCGAGTTCAAATCTTCCGTCCCGTATCCTGCAGGGCAAAAGCGCGCTCTCCCGTTTTGTCCTGATGGAGACATTGTCCTCCGCTATGAGGTTCACCCTCGCAAGGCCGCGGAACCCGTCCTGCATTTTCCCGGGCAGCAAAGGCACGCCGCACTCCGGCGCGGCTCCATCTTCCGGGAGAGCATATCCTATATAAAAGTCCTCTTCCGTAAGAGGCGCAAGGTGCATCGTGTGGTACAGAGCCTTGGGAAAGCGTCTTCCGGAGCGTTTCCCTGCCCCTGCGGATGCCGCACAGGATTCATCTGCCGCAAATATCCCCGCTCTGTCATAACGGACCTTCCCGCCAAGAAGGACAAGGGAGGGCGATATCTTTTCAATGCTGTCTGTCAGCATCAGGTCGCAGACCATTCCCGGCGCGATGGCGCCCCGGTCATAGAGGCGCAGCCGCCTTGCGGGATTGATCGTACAGAAGCGGATCGCCTTTAAGGGGTCAAGCCCGAGGCTGACCGCCTTTGACGCCACATGGTTCAAGTGCCCGTCCCTCATCAGTCTGGGGAGCGGGACGTCGTCCGTCACAAGGCAGATATTGCCGTCGATCCGGATTTCGTTCATCGCCTGCACCATGGCCCCGGAGAGCATGATCTCCTGAACCTGCGAGCAGAACCCGAGGGAAAGTGTCTCCAGGAGCTTTTCCGGTGTAGGGACGGTGTGGTCGCTGTCGATTCCCGCGGCGCGGAAGGCCTGGAGCCTTCTGCCTGTCAGGATCGAGGCGTGCCCGTCGAGGATGCAGCCTCTTTCGGCCGCCGTATCGATGACGTCCAGGATCCGGTCATCCGCGCCTGCAACGCCGTTAAAATCCATCACCTCGCCGAGTCCGCAGATCCCGGGCAGTTCAAGGATCCTCTCCATCTCCCTGCCATCGACATCATAGGCTGAGTTCTCAAAGCCCGGCGCGGAAGGAACGGTGGAAGGCGCCATAATAAGGATTTTCAACGGAAGATCCCTGCAGGCATTTACCAGCGCCTTTAATCCCTCGAATCCCGCGGCGTTCGCGATCTCATGCGGATCCGCGCACACAGTGCCCGTGCCGCAGGGGATCACCACCTGTGCGAAGTGTTCCGGCAGCAGCATGGAGCTCTCCAGATGCATGTGGGCATCAATAAACGCGGGAACTGCATAAGCGCCTCCCGCGTCGATTATCCTTTCGGCACAGAAAGCCGCATCGGACTGTCCTGCATACGCAATGTATTTTCCGACAATCCCGATGCAGCCTTCCTGAACTGTATCGTTATATACGTTAACAATTCGGGCGTTTCTGATCAGCAGATCGAACGTACGTCTGCCGCTGACCGCCCTCACACAATCGGTCCTGACCATGGATGCTCCCGGCGTTTTTTGCTGATTGCTGTTTTAACGAAAGCATGATAACAACACCTTCCGCCTTTGTCAAACAATTGCACCGGCTGATCCTGTCCGTGTCCCGAAATCACTCTTACTTATTTTACCCGAATGCTGACCACCGATGCCGCGGGGATGTCCAGGCAGAGCCTTCCGTCCTTTACGCACCAGCCGTCAAACTCTTTTAATGCCACGCGGTCCGGCTCCTCAAAGGTATTGTGATCCTGAAGCGAATCTCCC
>JAEEGL017078941.1_pt1 | contig 14392 bp, 9 predicted proteins | sample 9134231 | NCBI WGS metagenome assembly JAEEGL01 (sample SAMN16246548, study PRJNA631951) | gut metagenome | biome: gut microbiome; feature: rumen; material: fiber-attached | host: Bos | place: Iran: Karaj | collected 2018-10
CGTCCGCCGGGAGTCGCGGCGGGGGGCGCTCGCGGCGCGGCTGGTCGGTTGGTCCGGGGATTCGGGCGCGCCGTGCGCCGCCTGGGGCGGCGCTCGGCCGCGCGGCTACGCCACGCGCCCGTGCATCCGCCCGACCGCCCTTCGGGCTTGCGCCGCCCGCCGCACCCTTCCCCGGAACGCCCTCCTCCATCGCCGCTCCCGCCCCCTCCGGGACATCCCGCTCCGCTTCGCTGAAGCTGGAACCACCGAAATCTTTGTTTCAGGGAATTTTCGGCTATATCGTCTTTCAATAAACAGACTATCGATGTTGCGATTACGGTCGGAACGAAACCGTTCGCATCGGCCACGGTCCGGCGGAAAACTCGCGCGCCGACGGACGAGGACGACAAGACGACGCGAAGACAAGACGACGGGAGACGGAAGGACGCAAGACGACGGGAGACACCGCCTCTGGTCCGCGAAGCGCCGCGAGGCTCGGTTGCTCGTCGGCCCGTCAGCCAGTCGTCTCGTCGTCCTGCGTCACTTCCTCGCTCGCCCGCCCTCGCCGCCGCGCTCCGCGCTGCCCGCCGGGCGGGCGGGCTCTACCAAGCCCAAGCCATCGCTTACGAGCTGCCAGACACCGCACGGGACGCCTAGTGTCCCCTTCCCACCCGTGGCTTGCCGGGGGCGGAGCGGCGGGGCGAGGGGATGGCGGCGATTGAGGAGGGCGATGAGGGAAAGGGCTGTGGGCGCGAAATCCGGAAACAAGGCCCCTGCCGCGTCGGGGAGAGGCGGATGCGATGCCGACGGAGGATTCCGGCTGGGCTGTTGCCCTCCGGAATCCCCGGCGGCAAGCAGACGCCCTCCTCCGGCGCGGTGTTGGGGCCGCCGGATTTCGCGACCGACACACGGCGAGCGGCGCACGCGCCGCCCACCGACCGCAGCCAAGGCGCAAAACGGCTCGGCGGGACGCCTCGCCCCACCTTCTCGCCCACAGCCGCTGCGCCAAGGCGGCTCGGCGGGACGCCTCGCCCCACCTATTCGCCAGCCGCTTCAAAAACTACTTGAAGCGCCGGATGACGTCCTTCGGCGAGTGCCCCGGCGGAATCATGGGGGTGATGTCGGCCTCGGGCTCGACGATGAACTCAAGCACCCAGACGTGCGGGTCGTCAAACGCCTCGCGGAGGGCGGGCTCGACGTCGGCAGGGTCCGAGACACGGCGCGCGCGGGCGCCGTGGGCCTCGGCGAGCTTGATGAAGTCCGGCAGGTAGTCGGGCAGCGTGGGATCGGGCTCGATGCGCTCCTGCGGGAGACGTCCGGACTGCGTGAGATGCGTCATGGAGTGGACGCCGTGGTACATGAGATCCTGCCAGAGGCGCACGTTGCCAAGGTAGGTGTTGTTGAGGATGAGGACCTTGACGGGAAGCCGATGCTCGACGGCGACGACGAGCTCCTGGGCGTTCATCTGCATGCCGCCGTCGCCGGTGATGCAGACGACCAGGGCGTCGGAACGGCCAAGCTGCGCGCCGATGGCGGCGGGAAGGCCGAAGCCCATCGTGCCGAGGCCTCCGGAGGAGAGGAACGTGCGCGGGCGCTCGTGCGTGAGGAACTGGCAGCTCCACATCTGGTTCTGGCCGACGTCGGTGGTGAAAATGGCGTCGCGGCCGCGGGTGAGGCGGTCGGCCGTCTCGATGACGGCCTGCGGCATGATGGCACCGGCAGGCGAAGGATCGAACGAGAACGGATCGGCGGCCTTCCAGGCGGCGCACTGGGCGAGCCAGTCCGCGTGGTCGCCCTCGCGGACAAGCGGGAGCAGGTCGGTGAGGATGCTGCGGATGTCGCCGACGACGGGCAAGTCGCAGCGGATGGTCTTGCCGATGGCCGCCGGGTCGATGTCGACATGCGCGACCCGCGCGCGCGGCGCGAACTCGGAGACCTTCCCCGTGACGCGGTCATCGAAACGCGCTCCGATGGAGACGAGCATGTCGCACTCGTCGAGGGCGCGGTTGGCGGCGATGAGGCCGTGCATGCCAATCATGCGCAGCGAGAGCGGGTCGCTCTCGGGGAAGCATCCGAGCCCCATGAGGGTGGTGGCCACGGGGACACGCGCCTTGCGGGCAAGGGCGGTGAGCGCCTCGGAGGCGTCGGCGGCCACGACACCGCCACCGGCATAGAACAACGGGCGCTTGGCGGCATTGATCATCTGCGCGAGACGCGCGACCATCTTGGGATGGCCCTCGACGGAAGGCCGGTAGCCGGGGCGGTCGAACTTCTCCGGGAACGGCTCGGAGGTCTTCGAGATCTGGACGTCCTTGGGAAGGTCGATCAGCACGGGGCCGGGCTTGCCGGTGGTGGCAATGTGGAAGGCCTCGACCAGGATGCGCGGGAGGTCGGCGACGTTGCGGACAAAGTAGTTGTGCTTGGTGACGGGGCGGGTGATGCCGCAGGTGTCTGCCTCCTGGAAGGCGTCGTTGCCGACAAGGGCGGTGGCAACCTGGCCGGTGATGGCGACCATGGGGATGCCGTCCATGTTGGCGGTGGCCAGACCGGTGACGATGTTGGTGGCGCCGGGGCCGGAGGTGACGATGCAGACGCCGGGCCGCCCGGTGGCGCGCGCGTAGGCGTCGGCCATGTGGGCGCCGCCCTGCTCGTGGCGGGGAAGGATGAGATGGAGATCCGGGGACTTGGCGAGCTCGTCGAAGACGTCGAGGATCTGGCCGCCGGGGTATGCGAAGACGGTATCGACACCCATGCGCTCGAGCGCCTCGACAATGATGCGGGCGCCCGTACGCGTGGCAGGGGGGAGGGAGGAATCTTTTTTCATGGGTCGTTCCGGGGCGTCCGCGCCGAATCGAAGCGCAAAGGCCCGTGAGTCGCTCATTGTCCGCCAACGGGGGCCGGGGTGTCAAGGGTTCCTCAACCCTCGGGTGTGACAAAACTTTGTCCGCCACTCGACGAGAGGATTCCGGCCGAACAAGCACACTCTTTCATTGGATTTTCAGATGGTGTGTGGTAGGGGCCGATTGCCAAGCGGCCCGCCAACCTAGTTGGACAACCATCGGCGCGCTCGGCGATCACGCCCTACCACACTTCATTCGAAAGAATCATGAAATTTGGATGACGCCCAGGCCACACAATTCTCGACATTCGGCGGACAAAGTTTTGTCACACCCACAAGAATCGCAAAGATCTGTTTCATGTATTTCGTGTCTCTGTATTTCAGATTTTCTATTGTCATGGAAAACGAAATACGGTATCATGCGCACCATGAAAAACCATTGCCCCTCTTTCCTTCGCCGTACCATGTGTTGGACCGTTGTCGCCTCTCTCGCGCTACCCGCCCTCGCCGACCCCGCCACCGGCTGGAAGCAGACCGCCGCCGGCACCTACGACTACAACAATCAGGACAACTGGGTGAACGGCGACATCAACGGCGTCTTCGGCTCCGACCTCACCCTCGCCGGCGCCCAGACCATCACGTTCTCGCAGGACACGGCGCTGGCCGATGGGCTGACGTTCGCCTACGCCGGCGCGTATGCCATCACCCTGAAATCCGATGGATCCGGTGCCAAGACCTTAACGCTTGGCGGGGACATCACGGCCACCATGGCCACCGACAACGCCGCCGCCATCGTGACGATCGGCGGCACCGGAGACGAAGCCCTTGTCCTCGACCTGGACAGCGCCAACCGCACCATCACCGCCAACCAGTCCAGCAAGGCCATCCTCTCCATTCCCGCAACCATCGCCAACGGTTCCCTGACCATCGACGGGGCGCGCAACCTAAAGCTCTCCGGCGCCAATACCTACGCAGGCGGCACCACCATCGCCGGGGCAACCTATCTCTACATCAATTCCGAAACGGCTCTCGGCACTGGAGATGTTTCTATCAACAACGTGCTGAGCCTCTGCGCCGACAACAATCTTACCATGACCGCCAACAACACATTCTACATGAATAGCGATCGGTTCGCATACCGCTCTGGCAAGGCGCTCGACATCGGAACTGGGGATTTCGTCGCGACCAACAGCTTCCAGTTCTGGGCCGAGGGCGATGCGCTCACAATCCATGGACGCATCGTTGACAAGGACGGAAACCTCGCTCCATGGAAGCTCGAAAAGTGGGGCAGCAAGAAGCTCTACACATACTCGGACGCGGTGATGTCCGGAAGCGAAACGTTCATCGTCGGCAACGGCGAGTGGTATTTCAACGGGGCGATTTCAGGAGCCGGCTTCGCGGTCGGCGTTGGCACGGCGACAAGCGGGACGCAGCATTTCCGGCTCCTGTCGGCCAATACGTTCCAGGGAACGCTTTCGCTTCTTGGCGGAAGCCTGTACGTTTACGCCGGCGATCCCAACGCCCTCCCGGCCGGTTCGACGGTGTCCATCGCGGCGGGGACGTATTTCATTGGCAATGGCCAGGCAAACTACATTTCGAATCTGCTCGCGAACAATGGCGTCACAACGGATTCGGCGGGTACCCTCTGCTTCAATTCAAGCGACAACGGCAATATTGATCTCACGGATTATCCAAATCTTATCCTTGGGTCGAAGGGCGGCACCAGGACCCTGAGCGGCACGGTCACTTGGCCGGACGTCAATCCCCTGCGACTGGGTGGCGGCGGCGATATGCTCACATTCTCGGGCGCGAACGCCGTTCCCTCTGATCGCGACATCGAGTTTTTCGGTAAAATACAGTTCAGCAACGCCAACGACACGACCGGCACGGTCACCGTCCGTAATGGCGGGCTGTTGATTCTGGATGGTGCCGCAGGAACGCTTCCAAATGCGAAGGTGGTCGTCGAGCAGGGAGGAGAGCTTCGTTTCACATCGTCGGTGGCGTGCGACGTCGTTCGCGTCGAAGACGTGACACTAAAGGCGGGAACCCTCAACTTCAACGGCAACAAGAGCCAACCCGTGAAGCACCGCGTCTCGCAGCTTACGCTCACCACGATGCCCGGCAACGGCGGAACACCGCAGATGACGTGGAGCACGAAGGACTCCAAGCAGACGACGCTTTACATTGGTGAAATTTTACGCCCGACTTTAGCCATGTTAAACGTTAGCGGCGGTTCGCCCGGTTTGACGGCATTTGAATCGGGATGGAACATTGTCGTGTCTTCTGGTGTGGAGAATACTTCGGAGGGGACGATTGGCACGACCACTGCGCCTTTTGTCCCCTGGATGCGCAACGGGTCAACCACATTGGTCTACAACGATCCCGACAAGGGGCTTCGTTTCCACACGAGCGAGGAGAGGCAGACGTATTCTGCGAATTACGAGGCGGGAGGGCCTGTCGCCTCCGGAGAGAACATGCTTATCAATGTTTCAGGAACGGTAAAGTTCACTGACAGCATGGCGACGGTAGCCACCTTCTGCTTCGGGGGAAAGGAGAACCAATATCTCAAAATGAACGAAGGTGGCGTCCTGAAGGTTACATCAGGGACCTTTGGCTGCACGTACAACAAGGTCTATCCGCAGGTGACGATAGACCTCAACCGCAAGCATGGATATGTCCTTGGTGTCTCGAATCGGGCGCCGCAACTGCACGGATCGGTTGGCGGAACAACCCAGGGTCTTACGATCGCCAATGAATCTGGCACCAGGGGAAATGCCATTGAAGTTCATGCCTCCGGAACCTATTCGGGCGACGTGTACATTCACGGAGCAATCTGGAACCAGAGTGCAACATTCCTCCCCGGAGGCGTTGCCCGACCTGGCAATGTCTATGTCGAGGGGTGGTGGCGCTGCGGCAATGCTTCGCCAACAATCAACGGATTGTATGGCTCGGGTTTGGTGGAGATGAATAATAGTTATCATCAGACGATAACCATGGGAAGCGACGGCTCTAACGGTGACTACAATGGACGAGTCGTGCGCTCGAACGGCACATTGGCGCTCACCAAGATAGGTGCCGGCCGCCAGCGTCTCGGCGGCGAGTGCAACTACAACGGTGCCACGCGGATTGAGGGCGGAACCCTCCAGATCGACGGGGCGAACTCAAACTCCGCGTTCACCGTTCTTGACGGTGCGGCGCTTGAGGGGTGCGGCTCCATCACGAAGGCGGTGACGCTCCAGTCCGGCGCGGCGCTCTCGCTTGGTTCCGCCGAACGTCCCGAAGACCACCAGATGGACTTTGGCACCTCGCTCGCCTTTGCTTCCGGAAGCACCCTCTCCTCCACGTTCGACGTGCGTTCCGGCCGTGCCTGCGCGGCCATTGTCGACGGAAACATCACCGGCGAGGGTGTCGAGGTTCCCGTAACTGTCTCTGGCGAAGGTCCCGGACGCTGGCTGCTTCTGGAGGCCGCTTCCATCCAACCGGAATTTGTCCTTGCCCAGGGTGTTTCCGGCCGTCTGGAAAAAGACCCCGAAGTGAACCCCACTCAAATCTGGTATCAGCGCGACGACGCGGCCACGGTCGTGCTCATCCAGTAAGCGAAGAACATTGAACCCAAAATAAGCAGTGGGTGTCTGGACCGCACAGCCTATGCTGTCCAGGCACCCACTGATTTTTTAGGTTTTGCCCGCTCCGGCCTCTCCGGCGAAGAGCGCATCGAGCGCCTGCCGGATTTCGTCCAACGTTTTGTAGGATGCGAGTCCGGCCCGGAAGCGGTTCGAACCCGGTATGCCTTTGAGGTATCGGAAGAAACGCGTGCGGAAATCCAGGACCAGCCCTTCCTCCAGCGTGATGCCGTCTTGGAAGCCCGGATAGAGCGTCCGCTGGCGCTCGCGGTAGATGCGCTGCAAGCGGAAATGCTCGTCGAGCGTCGCGCGCAGCTCTTCGTGCGTGGGCGCGGCCCGCTCGACCGGCTCGCCGGTGCGCAGGGACTCTGCCACGGCGCGCACCAGCCACGGGTTTCCGATGCCGCCCCAGCCGATCATGACGGCCCCGACGCCGCAGTCCTTCCGGAGACGGAGCGCGTCGGCTCCCGAGCGGATGCCGCCGTTGGCGGCAAGCGGCAGGATGCCGAGCGCGTTCACGCGCGCCAGCTCCGCGGTGTCGAGCGCGCCGGAGTGGATCTGCGAGGTGTAGCGCGCATGGACGACCGCGGCGGAGGCGCCGCCGTCGGCCGCCGCGCGCAGGACGTCCGGCGCCGTCGGTCGGTCCGGCGTGGGGCCCAGACGGATCTTGACCGTGACGGGCAACGAGCAACGCGCGCGGACGGCCGCGACGATGCGGCGCACCAGATCGGGCTTCTCCATGAGGACGGCACCGGCGCCCGTGGCGCGGATGCGCGGCATGGGGCAGCCGCAGTTGATGTCGATCGCCGCGTAGAGGCCTAGGCTCTCGACGGCTTCGGCGGCACCGCCGAAATCTTCGGGACGGTCGCCGTAGAGCTGCGCGGAGCAAGGGACGCGCTCCCCGCCGTCGGGGAGCGAGGCAAGCAGGGCGAGCGAGGCGGGCTGGCGGTCGGCGAGCGCCCGCGCGTTGACCATCTCCGACGTCGTCCAGCCGGCGCCAAAGAGCGCGGCGATCCGTCGTTGGGGGGCGTCCGTGAAATCAGCGAGAGGAGCGAAGAGAAGCGGACTGGGCGCGCGCCACCACATGGCTCATTTCGCCGGGATGTAAAGCTTTTGGCCGACGCGGATGGCCCCGGCGTCCTTGAGGTTGTTCTCGCGGACGATGGCGGCGGTGGTCACGCCGTAGGCCTTGGCGATGTCGGAGACCGTGTCGCCGGAGGCGACCGTATGCTCGTAGAACTCCCCCGAGGAGCGGCGGGAGGAGGAGCTGCGGCCGCCGCCGGAGGAGGAGCCGGACGACTTCGAGATCGCGCTGCTGACGGCGGAGGTGATTTTTCCGGGAAGGGCCTCGATCTGGGAGCGCTGGCTGTTGAGCTCGGCGCGGAGGGTCTGGTTCTCGGCCTTCAGCGAGGCGACCTCGGCGCGGAGCGTCTCGATGTCGCTGCGCATCGACTCGAAGGAGGAGCTGGAGCGCGAGACGGTGGCGTTGGCCTGCGCGACGACGCTCTCCTGCGAGGCGGACATGGAGTCGACCTGGGACTGCAGGCGCGCGAGCTCGGCCTCCAGCGAGGCGAGGCGCGAGGCCTCGTGCGTGGCGGCGGTGCGGGAGGAGGCGCGGCCGGAGCCCGAGGAGGGGCGGCGGGAGGAGGAGGAGGGGGACGGGGACTCCCAGCCGCTAGGGGCGGGAAGGGTGTCCTCGTAGGCCTGCGTGCCGTAGGTGGTGGCGATGCGCTCGGAGCGGCTGTTGGAGAAGACGGCGGAGCGGCCGTTGCGGTTGCGGCTGTTGCTGTCCACCGTGGTGCACGCCGCGAGGAGGGCGAGGGCGGGGGCGAGGAGGGCGGCTCTCATGGCGACTAGCCCTTCTGCGCGGCGGCGCGCTTGGCGGCGTACAGCGCCTCGACTTTCTGGGCGATGTCGCGATACGACATGTCGTAGCGGTAGATTTCCTTGAAGAGCTTGTCCGCGTCGTCGAGGCGCCCGAGCTCCTGGTAGATGTCGCCGAGCTCGTAGAGGATCTGCATCTTTTCGGGCCCCATCTCGGTGACGATCTCGCGCGCCTGCTCGAGCTGTTCGGCGGCCATGTCGGGCATGTTCTTCTTGCGGAAGCACAGGGCGAGGTGGCTGAGGGCCATCGGGCGGTCCTTCGGGTTGCGCTGGGCGAGCTGGAACTGCTGGATGGCGTCGTCGATGTAGTCGTTCTGGTAGTACTGGAGGCCGAGCTCGTAGTGGAGGTGCAGGTCGTTGGGATAGCGCTGCGAGCGCTCGTAGAGGTCATTGAAGACGTACTGGGCGCGCTCGGTCTCGAGGGCGACGGCGCCCTCCTCGTCGCCGGCCTCGCGCAGGGCGGCGATCTCCTGGTCGTACTTGCTGGTGCGCGCGGCGGAGTAGCGGCGGTCGATCTCGGGGTCGGCGGAGGCGATCTTGCGGGCGTCCTCGAAGGTCTGCATGGCCTCGTCGTAGCGCTTCTGCTGGGAGAAGAGGTTGCCGAGGGAGAGGTAGTAGTTGATGTTCTTCGGATCCTGCGCGATCTTCTGGCGGGCCTCCTCGATGAGGCTCTCGGCGTCCTCGGAGGTCTTGACGGCCTTGTCCTTGCGCTGGAGCTGGAGGGCCTGGTCCTCGTTGGCCATGGCCTTGCGGAAGTCGCCGGTCTTGTTGGCCTCCTCGAGGCCGGAGTTGAGCGTGACGAGCGCCTCGACGTCCTTGAGCAGGTGGGCGATCTCGGCGTCGTTCGGGCGCATGAGGACGACCTTGGTGAGGCATTCCTGCGCCTCCTTGTAGCGCTTGAGGTCCTTGTAGAGGCGGCCGAGCGTCTCGAGGACGTCGAGGGACTGGGGGTCGTGCTCGCGGATGAGCTCAAGCGTCATGACGCCGGCCTCGGGGATTCCGGCGGCGATGGCGGCGGAGGCGTAGTCCTTGGCGAAGGCGACATGGAGCGGGTCGATGCGCATGAGCTGCTCGCCGACGAGCAGGGCGTCGAGGCCCTTGCCCTTGGCGACGAGGGCCTTCATCTTGAGCTTGGTGCCGAGGCCGGAAAGGGCGGCGATCTGGTGGGCCATGCCGGGCCCCTTGGGGTGCGCGCGCTTGAACTTGGCGATCTCGGCCATGCGGAGGCTGCGGCGGGCGGCGTCGTACTGCGGGACGGCCTCGATGCACTTGTAGAGGAACTCGATCGCGATGTCGATGTTGCGGCGTTCGAGGGCGGTGAGCGCCTTGTTGTAAAGGTTTCGGACGTTTTGCGGGATTTGGACGGGGGCTGTCTCTTCTGCCATGGTGTACTCCGATGCGGCGTGGGGATGCATAGGACGCCGCCAACGGGTATCCTACGCAAAATGCGTCCCGCCGTCAATCCTCGTGTTACAGCGTGGTGGACACGACGAACGACGCCTTGATGACGGAGGCGATGGAGCGGACGATGTCCTGCGGGACGGGCTTGTTGGTGTTGAGGATGACGAGCGAGTCGCCCGTCTTCTCGTCGTGCGGGTTGCGCATGTCCTCGATGTTCAGGCCGGAGGAGGCGAGGAGCTGTCCGATGAGGCCGATGACGCCGGGGCGGTCGGGGTATTGCGCGAAGAGCGTGTGGGCGCTGCGGGGGACCCAGTAGAGGCGGTCGAACGTGTTGATGCGCGAGACCATGCAGACGCCTTCGGCGACCGTGCCGCGGACGCTGACCTTCGCCTCCTTGCCGTCGACGTAGCCGAGGAGGTCGACGGTCATCGAGTTCTCGTAGGTCTTCCGTTCGTCGATGGGGCGGTTCTCGTAGGAGACGCCCTGCTCGGCGAGCTGCGCGATGGCGGTCTTGTAGTCGGTCGTGCGGTCGATGTCCTCCCAGATGCCGTGGAGGAGCGTGAGGAAGAGCCACTTCTGGAACGGCGCGAGCGAGCCGTAGAAGCTCGTCTCGATGCGCGAGACGGGGGTCTGGCGGCCGAGCAGCGCGCGGGCAAGCCCGGAGAGCGTGTAGGCGAGGGTGCAGAAGGCCGGGTCGAGTCCGTCGGGGATGTCGCGGTTGACGATGAAGCTGGTGACGCCCCGGTCGTCGAGGTCGATGAGCTGCTCGGCGGAGCGGCGGGCGGCCATGAGGTTGGCCTCGTGCGTGGAGGCGCCGAGGTGCGGCATCATGAGGTCGGCGACGTCGGCGATGGACTTCGGGCCCTCGGCGTCCTTGGGGTAGACGTCGTTGAGGTAGCGGATGCCGCGCTCGGCCTTGGCGGCGCGCAGGTCGTCCTCGTTGACGATGCCGGCGCGCGCGCAGTTGACGAGCGTGGCGCCCGGCTTCATGAGCGAGAAGTACTTCGCGGAGAACATGCCGCGCGTCTCGCTGTTCTCGGGGATGTGGAGGGTGATGAAGTCGCACCCGGAGAAGATCTGCTCGAGCGTGGCGGGCTCGACGCCCATGGAGCGGACGCGGTCGGCGGGCACGAGCGGGTCGTATCCGAGGAAGCGGCACTCGAAGCCGGAGAGGCGCTTGGCGACGAGGCGGCCGATGTGGCCGAGGCCGACGATGCCGACGGTCTTGCCGGCGAGCTCGCGGCCCATGAACTTCTTCTTCTCCCACTTGCCGGCGCGCGTGGAGACGTCGGCGGGGACGATGTGGCGGCAGTCGGCGAGGATGAGCGCGACGACCTCCTCGGCCACGCCGTTGGAGTTGGCGCCCGGGGTGTTCATCACGTCGATGCCGTGCTTGCGGGCGGCCTTGACATCGATGGTGTTGAAGCCAGCGCCGGCGCGGATGACGACCTTCAGGCGCGGGAGCGCCTCGAACGTCTCGACGCCGACGGGCTCGCTGCGCACGATCATGGCGTACGTGTCGGGGTGCGCGGCCAGGAGCTCGGCGAACGGGGTCTTGTCGTCCTGCACCACCTCGTAGCCGCCGTGGGATCGGAGGATGTCTGCGGCGACGGTGTCAAGTTTCGTGGGGATCAGGACTTTTTTCATGGGGGGTCTCGTTCGGTGGTTGCGTTTCTGGCGGCATGTCTCTGGCGGCGTTGCCAAATGTCCGCATGAGCGGGAAAGTGTACGCCCGTCGGGCCAGAGACGCAAGCGATGTTTTTGGTCACCAGAGACTCCCAATCGGGCGGTCGCCGGCGACCGCCCGATTTGGAATCTCTGTTTGGGTCCAGAAGCCCTTGCACAAGCGCGGCGTTTGGGCCATAATGGACGGACAGCCCCACGGAAAGGATATTTCACACCATGATCCGCAACACGTTCTTCCTTCTCTCCACCGCCGCGATCCTCGTCGCCTGCTCGAACGGCAAGTCCGAGGACGCCGCCCCTGCCCCTGACGCCGCCCCCGCGACCACGGCGGATGCCGCCGCGACCACGACGGACGCCGCCGAGGCGCTTCTGGCCGAGCCCGCCGCCGAGCCCGCGTTCGAGATACCCGCCCTGCCCGCCGTCGTCGCAAAGATCAACGAATCCATCGAGATCACCGGCCCCGAGGTGCAGAAGATCATCGACCAGCAGCTCCAGCGCTACCGCATGATGGGCGCCGACAGCCGGCAGCTCGCCGAAGCCACAGTCCACGCCCGCGAGAACATCCTTGAGAAGATGGTCCTCCAGAAACTCCTCCAGGCCGAGGCCGCCGCGCAGAATTTCGCCGCCACCGACGAGGAGGTTGACGCCTTCATCAAGGACCACCTCCCCCCCGGCGCGACGCTTGAGGACATCGCCAAGCAGCAGGGCGTCACGGCCGACGAGATCAAGAAGGACCTCAAGGACAACCTCGGCATCGAGAAGCTGATCGAGAAGCAGTTCGAGAGCCTGCCCGCGCTGACCGAAGAGGATCTCAAGGCCGAGTACGACAAGATCGCCAAAGAGATGCCCAAGGCGTTCGAGGTGCCCGAGAGCGTCGAGGCCAGCCACATCCTCGTCAAGGTCGAGGAAGGCGCCGACGAGGCCACGAAGGCCGCCGCCAAGCAGAAGATCGACGGCCTCCGCCAGCAGCTCGTCGACGGAGCCGACTTCGCCAAGCTCGCCGAGGAGAACTCGGACTGCCCGAGCGGCAAGCGCGGCGGCAGCCTCGGCGAGTTCGGCCGCGGCCAGATGGTCAAGCCCTTCGAGGAGGCCGCGTTCACCCAGGCGATCGACGAGGTCGGGCCGGTCATCGAGACGCAGTTCGGCTACCACATCGTGAAGGTCACCAAGAAGACCGAGGCCGGCACCCGCATGTTCGAGGACGTCAAGGACGACATCTCGAAGTTCCTCGACAACCGCCGCAAGAGCGAGGCCGCCGACAAGTTCATCGAGGGCATCCGCGAGAAGGCCAAGGTCGAGACGTTCCTCCCGGAGGTCACGCTCCCCGAGGAGAAACCGGAAGAGGCTCCGCGCGAGCTCCCCTCCTGGGCGCAATGAGCAAGACGCCCCGCGCCGTTCTCGTCGGCTGGATCGCCAACACGCTCGGCCTCGCCGTCTATCTCGTCTGGCTCGCGTGCGGCGGCCGCGAGAGCCTTTTCTACGAGCGCGACGGGATCCTGGGGCTCCTGCCCGTCATCCCGATCGTTTTCGTGTACATCTATCTGTTCCGTCGTAGGACCGACCCATGAACTATCTCTCCACCCGTGGCGGCATCGCGCCGATTTCGTTCCGCGAGGCCGTCATGATGGGCCTTGCGCGCGACGGCGGCCTGCTGCTCCCCGAGCGCTATCCCGACGTGCGCGACCGTCTTGACGCCTGGTCGCGCCTCCCCTACGCGGATCTCGCCTTCGAGATCATGCGCCTCTACGCCGACGACCTTCCGCCGGAGACCCTCCGCGCCGTCATCGACAAGAGCTACGCCGTCTTCGACACGCCCGAGGTCACGCCCGTGCGCGCCCTTGGCCGCGTCCATCTGCTCGAGCTCTTCCATGGCCCGACCCTCGCCTTCAAGGACGTGGCGCTGCAGTTCCTCGGCAACCTTTTCGAGGCCCTGCTCCGCGATTCGGGCGAGGAGCTCAACGTCGTCGTCGCCACCAGCGGCGACACCGGCTCGGCCGCCATCCACGGCATCCGCGGCCGCGAGCGCCAGCGCATCTTCGTCCTCCATCCCCACGGGCGCGTGAGCCCCGTGCAAGAGGCGCAGATGACGACCGTCCCCGACGCCAACGTCTTCAACTTCGCCGTCGAGGGCACGTTCGACGACTGCCAGAACATCGTCAAGACGCTCTTCCGCGACCTCCCGTTCAAGGACGCGCATCATCTCGGCGCCGTCAACTCCATCAACTGGGCCCGCGTCCTCGCGCAGGTGGTCTACTACTTCCATGCCGCCTTCCGCGTCCTGCGCGAGACCGGGCGGGAGCGCGTCCGCTTCGCCGTCCCCACCGGCAACTTCGGCGACATCTTCGCCGGCTACGTCGCCTGGCGCATGGGACTGCCCATCGACCGCCTCGTGCTTGCCACCAACGAGAACGACATCCTTTCGCGCTTCTTCCAGACCGGCGTCTACGAGCGCGGCGCCGTCGCCCGGACGCTCAGCCCCTCGATGGACATCCAGGTCGCCTCCAACTTCGAGCGCTACCTCTACCACCGCGCCGGCGACGACCCCGCCACCGTCCGCGCCTGGATGGAGGAGTTCGCGCCCACGGGACGGCTTGTCCCCGCGGGGGCGTTTCCCGACCCGCTGTTCCTGGCGGGCGCGGGCACGACGGAGGACACGCTTGCCGCCATCCGCGACACCTACGCCACAACGGGCGTGGTCCTCGATCCGCACACCGCTGTGGGCGTCTCCGTCGCCCTGCGCCACCTTTCCGACGAGGCGCCGACGATCTGCCTCGCGACCGCCCATCCGGCGAAGTTCCCCGACGCCGTGCGCCGCGCCATCGGCCGCGACGGTCTGGCCACCCATCCCACGGTGGACCGCGTCCTGAATCTTCCGCGCCGTTGCAGCGTCATGCCCAACGACGCGAAAGCGGTCGCCAAGGCGATCGCAGAAGTCGTCTAAGCCTCCGCCGCCATGCTGTTCTTCCTCAAATACCTCTCC
>JAEEGL010382715.1_pt1 | contig 14391 bp, 1 predicted proteins | sample 9134231 | NCBI WGS metagenome assembly JAEEGL01 (sample SAMN16246548, study PRJNA631951) | gut metagenome | biome: gut microbiome; feature: rumen; material: fiber-attached | host: Bos | place: Iran: Karaj | collected 2018-10
CGACAGACCAGACGGTGACATTGACCGCGAGCTATGAAGCCGGAAAAGTGACGAAGACAGCGACAAAAGTCATCACGCTGTCGAAACGGACGATGGTGGACATTGTCATCACTGGCGACTCGGCCATTGCCACTGGCGGAACTGCAAGTTACACGTGCACGGCAACTTGGAGCTATGGCGATGCGACCGCCATTACACCGACATGGAGCCTGTCCTCCACCAATTACGCCTCCGTTGACGCCACGGGCAAGGTGACGAACAGGAATGCAACGGACAATGACCAGACGGTGACGCTGACGGCCAGCTACACGGTCGGCGACGTGACAAAGACAGCTACAAAAGACATCACGTTGTCGAAACGCAAGCTGACGGACATTGCCATCGACGGAGACGCCAACATCCCCACTGGTGGAACAGCAAGCTACATTTGCACGGCGACATGGAGCAATGGCGATCCCGCGGCGGTCACGCCGACGTGGAGCCTTTCTTCCACTAATTACGCCTCCGTTGACGCCACGGGCAAGGTGACGAACAAAAATGCGACGGACAAAGATCAGACGGTGACTCTGACCGCGACCTATATGTCAAGTGATGTGACCAAGACAGCGACAAAAGTCATCACGCTGTCGAAGCGGACTCTGACGGCTATCGCCATCACCGGCGAAACGACGATTGCCAGTGGAAAGGTTGCAAACTACGCTTGTACTGCAACTTGGAGCTATGGCGATTCCACGGCGGTCACGCCGGCATGGAGCCTTTCCGCGACCATACATGCATCTGTGGACGCTGACGGCAAAGTTGCGAATAAGAATACGACGAATGAAGACCAGGCGGTGACGCTTACAGCCAACTACACAGTCGGCAATGTGACCAAGACGGCGACAAAAGTCATCACGCTGTCGAAACGGACGCTGACGGAAATTGTCATTGATGGTATCACGACGATTGCCAGCGGCGAAACTGGAAACTATACGTGTATGGCAACTTGGAGCTATGGCGATTCCACGGCGGTCACGCCGGCATGGAGCCTTTCCTCCACGACCTACGCTTCCATAGACGCTGGCGGCAAAGTGACCAACAAGAATGCGACGGACAATGACCAGGCGGTGACGCTTGCGGCCACCTGCACAGTCGGCGACGTGACCAAGACGGCGACAAAAGTCATCACGCTGTCGAAACGCACGCTTACGGACATTGTTATCGCCGGAGATGATATCATCCCCACTGGCGGAGTTGCAATCTATACGTGCACAGCGACTTGGAGCTATGGCGATACTACGGCGGTCACGCCGACATGGAGCCTTTCCTCCACGGCCTACGCTTCCATTGATGCTGACGGAAAGGTGACGAACCGAAACACGACGGACGAAGACCAGACGGTCACATTGAATGCCAGTTATGAAGCCGGAAATGCAACGAAGGCGAATTCAATAGTCATAACGCTTGCTAAACGGACATTGGAATCCGTTGCCGTCGAAGGTGATGAGATTATTCCTACTGGTGGAGTTGCAACCTACTTATGTACAGCGACATGGAGCTATGGAGATTCCTCTGCGGCCATACCGACATGGACTCTTTCCAACACGACCTATGCCTCTGTTGACGTAACAGGCAAGGTGACAAACAAGAACACGACGGACGAAGACCAGACGGTGCTGTTGACGGCAAGTTACACAGTCGGTGATGTGACGAAGACCGCGACGAAAGTCATCACGTTGTCAAAACGCATGCTGACAGACATCACCATCAACGGCAACACGGCGATTGTCAGCGGTGGATTTGTAATCTATACATGCACGGCGACATGGAGCAGTGGCGAATTTACAACAATTACGCCGACGTGGAGTCTTTCCTCCACCAATTTTGCAAACGTTGACATGATTGGCAACGTGACAAACACGAATACGACAGGTGAAGACCAGATCGTGACGCTTACGGCCAGCTACTCGGTCGGCGATGTGACGAAGACCGCGACGAAGGAGATTGTTCTTGCAAAGCGTACGCTTGTTGAACTATCTATTGCCGGCGACGGCATCATTCCCAGTGGAAGTGCTGTAAGCTACACGTGCACGGCTACTTGGAGCGATGGCGAACAAAGCAATGTCACACCGACGTGGAGCCTTTCATCCACCAATTATGCCTCCGTTGACGCTGACGGCAAGGTGACGAATCGGAATACGACGGACGAAGACCAGACGTTGATGTTGACGGCCAGCTATAGGTTTGGCGATGCGACAAAGACAGCATCCAAGACTATTACCTTGACGAATCGTACGCTTGTATCTATTTCCATTGCAGGCAATGACACGATCCCAAGCGGCGGCGTGGCAACCTACGTCTGCACGGCGACATGGAGCGACGGCGCGACGTCAGCCGCTACGGCGGCTTGGAGTATTGAGCCAGCGGCATACGCTTCAGTTGATGCATCGGGCAGGGTGACAAACCGCAATACGACGGCGACGGACCAGACGGTGACATTGACCGCAAGCTACGAGGCGGGAAATGTGACCAAGACGGCGACAAAAGTCATCACGCTGTCGAAACGGACGATAATGGACATTGTCATCACAGGCGACTTGACAATCGCCAGTGGCGCAATGGCAACCTACGTCTGCACAGCGACTTGGAGCTACGGCGATTCCAAGGAGGTAAAGCCGACATGGAGCCTTTCCTCCACGGCCTATGCCTCCGTTGACGCAGAAGGCAAGGTGGCAAACAAGAATCTTACAGACGAAAACCAGACAGTAACGCTGACAGCCAGCTATACGTCTGATGACGTGACGAAGACGGCGACAACAATCATTACGCTGTCGAAGCGGATGCTGACTGAGATTGCCATCACCGGTGACGAGACGATTCCCACTGCTGGAAATGCAACTTACGTATGCTCAGCGAAATGGAGCAGTGGCGACCCCACGGCGGTCATGCCGATGTGGAGCCTTTCCTCCACAAATCATGCCTCCGTTGACGCGGATGGCAAGGTGGTGAACAAGAACACGACAGACGCCGACCAAACGGTGACGTTGATAGCGAGCTATACTGTCGGCGACATGACGAAGACCGCGACAAAAGTCATCTCGCTTGCAAAGCGGACGTTGACGGAAGTCGTTGTCAATGGTGATGAAACCATCGACTGCGGAAAATCTGCAAGCTACGCCTGCACAGCGATTTGGAGCTATGGTGAATCTACTACGGTCACGCCATCGTGGAGCCTTTCCTCCACGACCAGCGCCTCCGTTGACAAAGCGGGCAAAGTGACGAATCAGAACACGACGGATAAGGACCAAACGGTGACATTGACCGCAACCTATACATCGAATGACGAGACAAAAACAGCGACGAAAGTCATCACGCTGTCGAAGCGGACGCTGATGGAAATCGTTGTCAATGGTAATGAATTCATCGACGGTGGAAAATCTGCAAATTACACCTGCACAGCGATTTGGAACTATGGCGAATCTACTGCGGTCACGCCTGTCTGGCGTCTTTCCTCCAATGCTTACGCCTCCGTTGACGCAGATGGCAAGGTGACAAATAAGAATATGACGACGAAAGACCAGACCTTGGCGCTGACTGCCGTTTTCTCCGACGGCGAAGTGACAAAGACGGCCTCCATCGATATTACGTTGAAATGCGTTGCAGAACTGGTTCAGATTCTGAAACTGCATCCGGGGTGGAATATGGTGGCGTTGACGCAACCCCTGAAAGACAATGCTGACGGAGTGCAGAAGTTCCTCTCGTTGAGACCGATGATGTTGTCATCGGATCGCAGTTCTTTTGTCATCTGCGGCGATGCGACGGCGGTGAAGCCTGGTGTTGGTTATTGGGTGTACAGCAGAAGCAGACAGTCGATCGAACTTGCTCAGGATATGGAAACGCCTGTGTCTCAAGTAAATCTGACGCACGGTTGGAATTTCGTCGGAATATTGGAGGATTCCGATTGGAAATCATCTGACGTGATTGTCTGGGCTTGGGTGAACGGTCGGTTCAAGCAGATCGACAAGTCTGACATGCGTGCAGGACGTGCATACTGGGTATATTACATTCATCAATAATCTCATATTAAGAAAAACTGTTCCATAAATATTTTAGAAAAATCGTGAGAATCATCATGACTTCCATCAGAAAGAAACATTGGATTGCCTGTTTTCTGTTCTTCAGCATCATTTTCACTGCCATTATGCATGCAGCAGAAGTCAGCGAAAACGAGATACTTGCGGCGGCACGGAAATGGATTGCGGACAATGCCATGTTCCAGGCTGATCTGCCAAACGCCGTTCCTGAAAAGGCCGTGCAGATGGCGGATTTCGAAGGGAAGCCCATGCCGTTGTGGCGTGTCGATCTGCAGCCGACTGGTTATCTGGTCATGTCGGCGGACGACACGCTTCCGCCGGTCGTGGCTTTTGGAACAAAATCGTCCTTCGACATGCCGCCCGCTCATCCTCTGCCCGCCATGTTGAACCGCCAAGGCGAGATTTTCCAAGATGAACTAAAGAAGCCGAAGACCCGCGGAAATGAACTGGCAGCGGAGAATCTGTCGCGTTGGAACGCGTTGCTCGGCCGTACACGGGCGGAATCCGTCACGCCTTCGAAAATCATCACAGAGCCTTTGGTAACAACGATTTGGGATCAATCCGCGCCATACGACTACATCTGTCCGACAGATGGCAGATATCTCCATCGTGGCATCACTGGATGTGTTCCGACCGCGTTTTCGCAAATCCTGAAATTCCATGAATGGCCGCCGCGAGGGGAGGGGAGCATCAGCTACACAGACGATCAAGGCAATGTGAAAGGTGAACTTCGGGCGGATTATTCCTTTCCTTATGAATGGGACTTGATGCGAGATGATCAAACAGACAACTGGCATAATTACACATTTGCTTATCCTGAAAGAAACATCGACCGATCCGACTGGGCGGTTGCCCGCATGATGATGGAAATGGGAGCCTGTGCACAAGTGGACTATGAAGAGGACGCTACAGGCGGATACAGCTATTATTTCCAATTTTTGGTCACATCGAACCTTTGGTATAAGGATACTGTTGAATATGGGGATACCAGATCACAGTATATCGGCTATGTACCACAGGAAACGCTGTATACACGGATACGTGAAGACATGGTTGCTGGACGTCCGTCGATATTGACATATACTGGCCACGCTTTTGTAGGAGATGGTCTTGGCACGATGGGAGGCCTCGACTACTATCATATAAATTACGGTTGGAGTGGATACCACAATGGCTGGTATCTGTTGACGGATGGCTATAAATCAACGGTCATCGTCTCCGCCACGACAGGCATCGAGCCTAGACCCGTTGCGATGTTCAAGCCGATGTCCGTCGAGCAACCTGCCGCCTTCACGCTGGAATGGGACTTCCCGAAACGGTTGAAGGCGGAGGCCTTCCGCTTGACGAAAATCACCGGCGACCACAGCTTTGTGGTCAGTTCCACCATCGATGGAACCGCCAGAAGCTTCAATGTCAGCGGCCAGTCAGGCACTGCGACCTACACGCTGGAGGCGATGATCGGCGGAAACTGGCAGGAAGTCTCCGAAGGCGTCACCGTCACCGTCAAAGCCAATCCGACCCCTATGCTTGAACTGATGGTCGACGACGAGTTGAACAGCGTGGCCGGCCGGCCGTTCTCGACGTTGGTGGTGGCCAACAACACATTGAAGAGCCTGTCCGTTTCATGCAGCCGTCCCGACATGCTTGCAAACTCATCCATATCCGTCACTGGCAGCGGAATTAGCCGTACCATCCGCCTGACGCCGAATAAAAATCTGGCTGGCAACGCGGTGCTTTATCTGACGGGTGTCGATACGGCAGGAAACACAGCCAAGAAGACGGTTCTCCTGCGCGTTCTGGAAAACGAAGTGGTCTGGCAGACAAGCTATATCGACGCGTTTACGAACGCCTTGCTGAAAGGCAAGATGGTTCTTCTGGTGGTTGGTAGAGAAAAAGACGCCAGTACGGCCTCCTTCCTTAACAAAGTCTGTGAAGACGAAGACATCAAGGCCAATCTGCTGGCAAACTTCGAGCTCTGGTTTTCAGATGTGGATATTTCCTCGGATCATGAATATTATGTTTCTGATTTGGGCTATACGTTTCCGTGCTTTGCCATTTTTGATCCGAGTGCGCCGGAAAAGAGTCTCCGCTCACACGCCGGCCCTATGACCGTCGCGGAAGCGTCGCTGTTCCTGGACACGCTTCTGCCATATTTCAGTTTGCAGGATGAGATATTGGCCGCCGGCAGGACGCATGACCTTGAATTGTCCGTCCTCGACAGAAATGCAGAAATCCGTTATCGCCTGGATGGCAAGGAACCGACTGCCAATGACACGCTTTACGTATTGCCAATTCCTCTGTCGGCGCCGACAACTGTCTCCGCCCGCGCATTCAAGTACGGGCTGCCTGTCAGCGACACGGTCACAAAATCCTACACGTTCCTGCCTCAAGTCGCCACGCCGATACTTAATGTGGAAGGGCAGAAATACTTCTCCGACCTCTTCCTTGTGACGGCGTACTGTTCCACGACTGGCGCGACAGTACGATACACGACTGATGGGACCATTCCGACGGCGACGAGCCCTGTGTTCCCTGCGGGCGATTTGCTTGTCACGGAAAATACATCCCTTGCGGTACGGGCGTTTATGAACGGCATGAAGCCTTCGGAATGCGTATCCTGTGTTCTTTACAATGTAGGGGATGTCATCAAAGGCGACGGCGTTGAAATCGACGGTGAAGAGACGGACTGGTTTTTGCAGAAAAAGACCTATAACAGCGCGCCGTCCGCCATGCAATCAAAAGCCATTGGTGATTATGATGTATCGACGATGGCTGTAAAAGCCATGGGAAGCGGGACAATTAAATTCCATTGGAAAGTCTCCTGCGAGGCTGATTATGACTATCTGGCATTTTACATTGACAATGAGCTGAAAGCGATGATTACCGGAAATACGAACTGGGCTCAGAAGACGTTCAGTATCACAGGCGATGGCGAGCATACGCTAGTCTGGTGCTATATCAAAGATGTATGGAACGCGGAAGGCAGCGACTGTGGCTGGGTCGATGACATTGTCTGGACGCCGACGGTTGGCAAGACACTGGTTTCCATCAATATCAACGGTTCCGCGTCCATCGCCAGCGGAGATACGGAGACGTATGTCTGTATGGCGAAATGGAACGACGGGACGACATCGCCCGTGACGCCGACGTGGAATCTTTCATCCTCGCAGTATGCCAACCTTTCCAATGGCAAGGTGACGAACAAGAACACGACGGAAAAGGAGCAGACGGTGACGTTGAACGCCACCTATACGTCTGGCGGTGTGACAAAGACGGCTTCGAAGAGCATTACGCTGGCCAAACGCGGTGTGGCGTCCATCGTTATCATGGGAGATGCGTCGATCGCCAATGGCGCACGCGCAAACTATGTCTGCAAAGCGACTTGGAGCGATGGCGAAACGAAAAACATCAAGCCTGAATGGAGTCTGTCCTCCACGCAATACGCCTCCGTCGACGCGGATGGAAATGTGACGAACCGAAATACGACGGATAAAGACCAGAGCGTTACGTTGACGGCGACCTACACGTCCGACGGCGTGACAAAGACGGTTTCCGTCGTCATCACGCTCTTGAAACGGACGCTTGTATCCATCTCCATTACAGGTGACAGCGAGATTGCGGGCGGTGAAACGTCGCCATATGTCTGTACGGCGATATGGAGCGATGGCACGGCAATTTCCGTGATGCCGACATGGAGCCTTTCTTCGACACAGCATGCCTCCGTCGATGCGAGCGGAAATGTGACAAACAGGAACGCGACGGATAAGGATCAGACGGTGACGTTGAACGCCAGTTACACATCCGGCGGTGTCGTGGTCACTGCGTCCAAGAACATCAAATTGACGAATCGCTACTTCCTGTCTATATCTATCGATGGCGACAACGTGATTTCATCGGGCGCCACGGCGTCATTTACTTGTGTGGCGACATGGAGCGACGGCGCGATGACGACTGTTCAGCCAACATGGACTCTTTCCTCCTTCCAGTACGCCTCTCTTGATGAAGACGGAAAAGTGACGAACAAAAACGCGACGGATACGGACCAAACTGTAACGCTGAATGCCAGTTTCACATCTGGAGGAACGACAAAGACGGATTCCAGAGTCATCACGTTGGCGAGGCGGACGTTGAAGGACATTACCGTCAACGGAGACGAAAAGGTCGTCAATTTCGGAACGGCGACGTATGTCTGCACAGCGTGGTGGAGTGTTGGCGAGCCGACGGAAGTGGCGGCGCAATGGCAACTTTCATCAACGGACTATGCCACCGTTGATGAAGACGGCAAGGTGACGAACCAGAACGTGACGGACACAGACCAGAAGGTGACATTGACAGCGAACTACATACATGTCGGCGTGATGAAGACGGCCTCGAAAGACATCACGTTGGAGAAACGCTATCTGTCCTCCGTCGCCATTGAAGGCGACAGCATTATTCCCAAAGGAGCGATGGCGACCTACACCTGCACGGCGATATGGAGCGACGGCGCGACTTCCGCCGTTACTGCGTCGTGGAGCCTTTCCGACACACAATACGCCACCGTTAGCTCGACTGGCAAAGTCGTGAACAAAAACACGTTGGAAACAGACCAGACGGTGACGCTGAACGCCAGCTATACGGTGGACGGCGTGACGAAGACGGCCTCCAAAGCCATTACGCTGACCAACCGTTCGCTCGTATCCATTTCAATTTCAGGTGATAGCGTGATCCCAAGCGCTGCAGAGGCATCATATGAATGCACGGCGACATGGAGCGACGGTGCGACGAGCAAGGTGTCGCCGACATGGAAGATCTCTACCAATACCGCCGCCGTAGTTGACATGGCTGGCAAGGTTCTGAACAAGAACGCGACGGATACAAACCAGACGGTGACGTTGACTGCGGTTTGCCAGGCCGGCGCGGTGACGAAAACAGCGACCAAAGATATAACATTAAAGAAACGCATCTTTGAATCCATCTCCATAAAAGGCGACAATGCGATTCCGGCAGGAGACACCGCATCCTATGTCTGCATTGCAAATTGGAGCGTCGGCGAACCTACCGTGGTGACGGCTGCGTGGTCACTGTCTTCTATGACATACGCATACGTCGATACGCTTGGCAAATTGATGAACCGAAACACGACAGAAGATGATCAAACGGTGATGCTGACCGCCAGCCATACCCATGACGGCGTGACAAAGACAGATAGCAAGACAATTGTCCTGACAAAACGCTTATTGCTGGATATCACCATCACTGGCAACGCGACAATCGGCAGCGGAACATCTGTAACTTACGTTTGCGATGCGAGTTGGAGCGACGGTTCGACCACCGCGGTCAAGGCCGTATGGAGCCTTGACTCCACGGAATTCGCCGCCGTTGACGCAAACGGCAAGGTGATGAACAAGAACACGACGGCGGACGACCAGAAGGTGACGTTGACGGCTACATTCACTTCCGGCGGCGAGACGAAGACTGAGTCGAAAGCCATTACGCTTGCGAAACGGACGCTGGCGGAACTGTCCATCCTCGGCGACAACGCGATCTCGAATGGCTTCACGTCGGCCTATGAATGCAAGGCGATATGGAGCGATGGCACGACAACGCGGGTCACGCCGAAATGGTCGCTTACCTCCACATTGCACGCTTCGCTTGATTCGACCGGCAGAGTGACGAACAAGAATACGACATCTGAAAACCAGACGGTGACGCTAGTCGCGGACTTCCAGTCCGGCGACGTGACGAAAACGGCCACGAAATCGATCACGATGGTGAAGCGGACGTTGAAGAGCATCGCGATCAACGGCGTCGCCACGATCGCCAGCGGCGAGGCTTCAAGCTATTCCTGTATCGCGACTTGGAGCGACGACACGACGTCGGAGGTCATGGCGGAATGGAGCCTTGACTCCACGGAGTTCGCCGTGTTGGAGGCTGGCGGCCGCGTGGTGAACAAAAACACGACTGACACGGATGCGACGGTGGCGCTGACGGCGACTTTCGCCTACGGCGATGTGACGAAGACGGCCTTCAGGAGCATCCGGCTTGTGAAACGGACGCTGCTGTCAATCGCCATCGCAGGCGACGACGCGATTCCAAACGCCGGATTCGCAACATACAGCTGCACACCGACTTGGAGCGATGGCGCGACGGATCCCGTGACACCGGCATGGTCGCTTTCCTCTACCCAGTACGCCTCTGTGGATGCGGAGGGAAAAGTCATGAATTTGAACACAACGGACACGGATCAGACGGTGAAGCTGACCGCTTCCTACACGTTCGCCGGCGCTACGCGGACGGCCACCATGACCATCAAGCTTGCGAAACGGACGATCGTGTCCATCGCCGTCGATGGAAAAGCAACCATACCGAATAATATGACAGAAACCTATTCCTGCACGGCGACATGGAGCGACGGCACGACGGCGGCGGTGTCGCCGACATGGAGTCTTTCCTCCACGCGGTATTCATCTCTTGCGGCGGGCGGCAAGGTGACGAACCAGAATACATCCACAGCCGAACAGACGGTCACGCTGACGGCAAGTTACACATTCGGCGGCGTGACGCTGACGGCAGAAAAGACGATTGCCCTTACGCAAAAAGCAGTGGAATCCATCGCCATAAACGGCAAATCGAACATCGCCGGCGGTATGACGGCGTCCTATGCCTGCGTGGCGACATGGAGCGACGGGAATACATCCAATATCACGCCGGTATGGAGCCTTTCCTCCACGGAACATGCCTCCGTCACCGTGACAGGAAAAGTGACGAACCAGAATTCGACGGCAACCGTGCAGGAAGTGACGCTGATTGCAACTTATGTGGTTGGTGACAAGACATATACGAATGAAAAGGTCATTACGTTGGCCAGCCGTTCGCTGAACGGGATCACCATTGAAGGCGAAGCGGCCGTCGCCACGAAATCTTCGGCAACATACGTCTGCAAGGCAACGTGGAATGTCGGCGATCCGACATCTGTTTCGCCAGTCTGGAGCCTTTCTTCAAACGAATACGCCTCCGTTGACGCTAACGGCAAGGTAACGAATAAAAATATGACGATGGAAGACCAGACAGTGGCATTGACCGCCGTTTTCACAGTCGGCGACGTGACGAAGACGGCCTCCATCGACATTACGTTGAAACGCGTTTCCGAACTGGTTCAGATTCTGGAACTGCTTCCTGGATGGAATTTTGTGACATTGACGAAACAACTGAAAAACAATCCTGACGGCGTTCAGAAGTTCCTGGCGCTGAAGCCGATGATGCTGTCTGCTGACAATGGCGCCATTGTCATGTGCGGCGATGGTGCATCTCTGAAGGCCGGAATCGGCTACTGGGTGTATAGCAGATCCAGACAGTTGGTCGAATTCGTGCAGGATACGGAAACGCCTGTGTCTCAGGTGAATCTGAAGCATGGCTGGAATTTCGTCGGTATGACGGAGGATGCGGCATGGCCAGATTCCGCCACGGCAATCTGGACGTGGCGGAATGGGCGTTTCATTCCTGTCGAGAAGGAAGATTTGCGTGTCGGATGTTCTTACTGGGTTTATATAAACTAATGATCAAATTAGCGGAACAATCATAAACAATAACCTTCAAATCGGAAAGAACCATGCAACCTATCGGAAGAAAACTCTGTTCTATCGTCTGTTTATTAGTTGCATTTTCATTTCCTGTTTTACATGCAACGGAAGTCAGTGAGAACGAGATATTGGCGGCGGCAAAAAAATGGATTGCCACCAATGCTGTCTTTCTTTCCGAACTGCCGGACGCAGTTCCGGCAAAAGTTGTGCACTTGGCGGATTTCGAAGGGAAGGGCATGCCATTGTGGCGAGTCGTTCTCAAGCCGACTGGATATCTCATCATGTCTGCGGACGATACGCTGCCGCCAGTCGTGGCATTTGATACAAAATCGTCTTTCGACATGCCGACTGGGCATCCGTTACATGCCATGCTGAAACGTCAGGGCGAGATTTTTCAAAAAGAACTGTGTAAACCACAGACACGCGGAAATGAATTGGCATTGCAGAACCAGATGCGCTGGAATATGCTTCTCGGCCGCACGCGGGCAGATACCATCATACCGTCAACGATTGTCACGCAACCACTTCTGGCGACAGAATGGCATCAAGATGCGCCATTTAACTTTTTCTGCCCGTCTGGAGACACTTATGGGGTACGTGCGATTACGGGATGCGTCGCAGTGGCGGTCGCACAATTGTTGAAATACCATGAATGGCCATCATCCGGCAAAGGCGTGAAGACTTTTTCGGACAATGAGAGCGACATTCAAGGTACAATGAAGGCGGACTATTCCTTCCCGTATGACTGGAGTTTGATAACAGACGAATATGCGGCGGGAATGGACGAGAAAAACTATGGGGGGACAGAACTTTCTGTTGCCAGGCTGGTCATGGAGGCAAGTGTACTCGTTGAGGCGGATTACGATCTAGACAACACAACTGCCTTTTCCCATGACGTACATCAGCTGATGGCCCAGTATCTTGGCTATTCTGACTCCGCAGTTTATGGCGATTCTCGCCAAGGGTATATTGGATATATATCCCAGTCGACGCTGTATTCCAGAATTCGTGCGGACATAGCGGCAGGGTACCCAGCCATTGTGGGATTCGAAGGGCATGCGTTCATCGCGGATGGTCTGGGCACCATGGAGGGTCAGGACTATTACCATTTCAATTATGGTTGGGGCGGTTTGCATGATGGCTGGTATTTGCTGACGGACGGTTTTGAGAACGATGTCGTCATCTGTGCTACGACGAACATTCGGCCTTCTCCTGTCGCCGTCTTCAAACCGATGTCATGCGAGCAGACCTCCTCCTTCACGTTGTCATGGGACTTCCCGAAACGTCTTTCGGCGCAGGCATTCCGTTTGACGAAGACAACAGGTACGCGCGCGTACGAAATCATTAGTGATTCCATAGAGGGAACAGCCCGAAACTACAATTTGACGGGGCAGTCTGGAACAGCCGCTTACACATTGGAGGCGAAGGTAAACGGAAGCTGGCAGGCCGTTTCGGACAGTATGACGGTGACAGTCAAGACGGATCCCGCCGCCATGTTGGAACTGACTGTTGATGACAATTTGAAAAGCATCGGGAGCAGTCCGGTAATGACGATGATCACTGCAAATAATTCATTGGCAAGCATGACGGTGTCAAGCAGCCGACCGGACATTCTGTCTGCAAGCGGCATTTCAGTAACTGGCAGTGGCGTTTCCCGTACCGTGACGATGACACCCGTTCAAGGCAAAATCGGCAATGTGCTCCTTTATTTGACCGCGGTTGATGCCGTTGGCAATACCGTTAAGAAGACGATGCTTTTGCGTATCATGGAGGATGAACCGCTGGTCTGGCATACAGTCAAGGAGGAAGCGTTTTCTGAAGCGATGATAAACAACAAAGTTGTCCTGATGGTGGCAGGGATCGATGGCGATGTAAACACCAGTAACTTCCGTAATAAAATCTGCGAGACAAGAGACATCAAGGCCAATCTTTTGGAAGACTATGTATTATGGTATGTTGATGCCTATAATTCCAATGATTATATCATGTATGCTGATGATCTCGGTCATTACCTGCCATTCATTGCCATCATCGATCCCGCTGATTCTGATAATCGATTGAGCGGACATGGAGGTCCGATAAATGTGGAAGAAGCACGTCAATTTTTGGATCCTGATTCTCCGTTTTTCAGTTTGAGTGACATCGAAAGCTATACCATCGGTGTTGCTCAGGAACTAACAATGGCAACTATTCACGATGGACTTGAAATCCATTACCGTTTGGATGGCAACGTTCCAAGCATAAACGACATGTTATATTCGGGCCCCATTTCCTTGACGGCTCCTACCATCGTTTCGGCTTGCGCTTTCAAAAACGGAGAACCAGTCGGTTATATTGTAACCAAGACTTATTCATTCTTGGAGCAGGTCGCCACGCCAGTCATAGAGTTCAGCACAAAGGGCGGCTACTTCTTTGGAACTTGCATTGTGACAGCGACATGTGCCACCGAGGGAGCGACCATTCGCTATATGACAACTAACATAATTCCTTCTATGAATAGCCCCGTACTGCCGAGCGGTGGCCTGACTCTAGACGCATATTCATATATTGTAGTCAAAGCTTTCAAAGACGGCATGACAGAATCCGATTACGACTATAAGTCAGTGGATGTTCTTGAGGAATTAACCGATGCCCAGAATATCGTCACGGGTGACGTAAAAGTGGGTACACCATCACAATCCGCTGCCTGGTTTTCTCAGTCCGACACAACCTATAGCAGTCCTACAGCCATGCAGGCATGCCGAACGGCAGATGTC
>JAEEGL011643809.1_pt1 | contig 14391 bp, 7 predicted proteins | sample 9134231 | NCBI WGS metagenome assembly JAEEGL01 (sample SAMN16246548, study PRJNA631951) | gut metagenome | biome: gut microbiome; feature: rumen; material: fiber-attached | host: Bos | place: Iran: Karaj | collected 2018-10
ACTGCCGCTCTCTTCTGTCGGAGTGAACTCCGATTCAGCGGTAATGGTCTTTCCCTCTGAATCTGTTACTTCTGTTCCTGTATTCTTGTCGATCAGGATCCCCTGAACTGAGTAGGTCTTTCCCGGGATCAGCCCATAATAATTGACAGTATCCGTTAACGTGAGTTGTTCGCCTGCGAATGTCATATGCTCCCCGGCATCATCTCTCAGTGAAGTGCTGATGCCCGGGATCGTAATCGTCTGCTCTTCATCATTGATATCTTTGTGCCTTGCGATTACGACGCCATTTCTGGTAATTTCTTCAAACGCAACCATTGTAGCCCCGGCGAAGCTGCTCGTATCAATCTCGAAGGAAACATCCACTGACCCGTTAACATTGTCCGGTTTAAAGGTGAATTCATTCTCGATCGGATTTCCGGCCTTATCACGCATCACCTGTTCCGTTTCCTTGTTGACGAACTGACTTTTAACGATATAGCTGATTCCAGGGATCAGATTCTGATAAGTGATTGTATCGACAATAGTCACATTCTCCGCTGCAGGGAACTCTTTGGATCCGTTATCACTATGGGCACTGGTACCAATGGTCGGGAAATGCAGCGTTTCATCCTCGTTGTAAAGGTTTTCCTCAGCAAAAATTACAGTACCGTCTCTCAGAAGATATACAAATGCTACCACGGTTTTCCCTGCCAGCTCTTCTGCATTAATCCTGAATTCCAGATTCGTACTTCCACCTGAGCCTGTTGCAGTAAAGCTTGTTCTTGCGGTAACCGCAGCTCCTTCAACAAAGAGCTCCTCCCCAGTTTGAGCGTCAACAAGCTTGCCGATAATTTCATATTCGGTTCCATTTCTGGTTCCGGCATAGTCTACTCGGTCAATCAGAGTGATATTGCTCTCCGGTGCAGCTATGTGATCCTGAGAATCTCTGTCAAGCAACATAGTCTGGAATCGGGGCGGGGCATTGTCATCAATCGTGCCAATATTGACCATCTGCCCATCCTGATAGATCACAACATCAAAAGATACAAGCACCAAATCCTGATTTGCAGATGTCCTGAGTTCCTTTATTTCATAGGTATCATAGGGAAACGCACCTGAAGCATCCCTTGGCGAAGTAGGATTTGTTTGGCCGGAAAACCACACTCCCCATTCCGGATTGATCAGTTCTTCATTTACGTTGTCTTCAGAATCAACAGCTGCATCGTTACCATTGGTGTTAGCCATCCGGTTTGCCGTGCTGTTAAACTCTCCATTGACATCTGTAACGATGATATGACTTTCCCCTGTCGTTTTTGACGTAACCCGGAAAGCCACGTTTGCAAGTCTGTCCATGGTGTCACCGTTTGCTTTAATGAAACTCCAGTCTCCGCGCCAGATACTGTCATAAACCGTATTCTCCTGGTCCACAAGGTACTCTGTTCCCTCCTCGCGCACTTCTACCAAAGCACTCCATTCGCTGTTAAGGCCGTAACCTTCCGGAGCGGAAGTCTCCGTTATGCCATAGGTTCCATACGGAAGAGAGTTTTCAGCAGTCCTTGCTACTCCGCTTTCATCTGCCGAGATTGTTGTTACAACTTCTCCCGGAAGCACTGCATGCCCGTCATAGTAGATTTTTCCCGCGGACTGGTTGGTAATCTGGAATTCTGTTCCCTCAAAGGATGCACCGCCGAGAGGCGTATTACCGCCTGTCTCAAGATCCCGTTTCTGGATTGCGATGCTGCCTTTGATTACAGTATCCGGAACGCATCCATCTAATCCGGAGACATCCGCAATCACACCGTCTTCATGTATCACAACCGTCTTATTCCAGCTCGAATTGAGAAGATATCCGGAAGGCGGGTTGATTTCCTGCAGAGTATAGGTTCCAAAGGGCAAGGCATAACTGTCTGAGGCCGCTTCACCTTCCTCGTTCGTAGTCAGTACCAGGACGGTTTCTCCGGGTGCAAAGGTCTGGCCGTTTACAACAACTGCCCCTACAGAACTGTTGATCACCGCAATCTCAGCACCTGCAAGTCCCGCATCACCTTGAGGTGATTTCTCCTGGAATTCCGCATCTGCTTTCCCGATCCGGATTCCGCCGCGCTGAACCGTATTATCAGCAAACGCAGAATACATTGTGCCATTCTCGTTAGGTCCCGGATGAACATATACAATCGCAGACCAGGCACTGTTCAGTGAATAGCCGTTTCCAGAAGGTACAGATTTCTCTTTTACAAGATATGTACCGTAAGGAAGCAATGTGCTGCTCGTTTGTGCATATCCCTCTGAATCTGTTGTGATTGAGGTGATCAGGCTCCCCGGTGCAAACCAGGATCCACTGACCTCCACGCTGTTAGCGGACTGGTTGTAGATTTCAAAGACAATGCCCGCAAACGATCCGTCACCTTGAGGTACGGCCCCGCCGGATTCAGCGTCTGTCTTCTGAACATATATTCCTCCCCTGAGCACGGTTTCTGGGATGGTTGCGGTTGCATTTCCCGATGCAATATCTCCGGAGAAGCCGATGCTTTCAGAATTCAGTTCATATCCGGCCGGTGGGTTAATCTCCTGTGTATAATAGTTGCTTCCAATAGGGATTCCATAAACCGTGGCACTGCCGTTGTAATCGGTTGTGCCTTCACCCAGATATGCTCCGGATGCGTTATATACTCCCAAATAGGCTCCTGCCAGTGTTGCGTCGCCCTGAGGAGTGGCAGTGTTTGTTGCCGAGTCAACTTTTCTGACAGTGACCGGTACGGTGTCAACTTTGAAAGCAAGATATGCCGTACTCGGATCTGCACTTCCTCGTGCGCTGTCATAATAGCAAAGAGTCTGTCCTTCTCCGCTGGGCCCCCAGCATACAATTCCCTGATCGCTGAAGTCTCCAACTACATCCGAGGTAACACCCCCGGTAACGTATGTCTCTGAAAGGTTCAGTCTGGAGGCTGCCGCTGCAGTAGCGGTAATCGTGAGATTGTTACCGGAACGGGAAAATGACAGTCCGTCTTCATTCAGCCATTCAAACGGATAATGGCTCAGGACACCGTTCGTATCCGTAACTGTTCTTGTAAAGCATCCGCTTCCTGCGTCATAATTCAGAGAAATCCTGTTTCCAGCGGACTGTGTTCTGTTCGCGAAGCTTGGAATAGGCAGTCCTCCGGTAGAGATGTCGTTCATACACTCCAAAATATCATCATACATTTCAGAGAGCGTTGTGGAGCCAGCTCCCCAGAATGGCCCCTGCTCCGTTTGAACGCACCTTCCTCCCTGCATCTGAACGACTCCAAGAATAATATGATGCACCATAATCTGCGTGGCAGCCTGTGCAGTTCTGCTCACGTCTCTGCGAAGATGATCTTTGGAGTAAGCCTTGCCCAGCATCGAGTTATAGCCGCTGTAATCGTCAGCACTGATCGTGTTAGGATAACCGCAGTAGATTGCCCGACAGATCATTTCATACTTATCCGGGTAGCTTCCACGAATGTTATTCCAATAATCCGACCCCTCAGTGTATCCGCTGCCTTCCTCAACAGTTGGATCAATACAATAGGCAGTCCTCCCGTTAACTTCATGCAGATTCAATACTGTTCCCACATGCGCACTCCGTCCGGTGATCGGGTTCACAACCTCGTAAACCTCACCCATACCCCAGCCCTCAATCACTGCATGTGCCGGTTCTGCAGAGCATGGCAGCAGGCCGAGCGCCAGCAGAAAAGCCAAAAGCAGTGATATGGCTCTTTTGTTTTTCCTCATAAAACAAGTCCTCCGTTGATACATATCGTTTTCTTGTATTTGCCATCTACCGGCAATAAAAACAGACCGATTCAAAACGAATATCGATCTGTTCAATGATTATATGTTGTTTTTCTGTAATTGTCAACTTCACAGGCTTTTATAAAACTCAAGAGCTGTTCCTGCCGCTTCTTTTTCAGCCTTGGAAGCCCGACGCAATATTACATATCGTTCCATCCGGCATCAGTGTTCGCAATGAATGAATAGCTGCATGACAATATTATGCTCTCTCCTGATTCATATGCACTGCAGTAGAACTCGGCACCTGTAACCGTTGGGTCAGAGCTGATGACTGACATTGCTGATCTGACATTTACTTCTGCTACTGTACACATGTTTGCCTCAAGGGCGGCCTGAGAATCTGATTTACTCATGGCAAACTGATAGGAACAATTGCCGCCTGTGCCGCCTACCGAATAGCCGTTGCTGATCAGCCAGCTGTTACCAGCAGCGGCTACTGAAGAAAGATCTGCTTTGGTCTGGACGGGCAGCCTGGCAGTATATGTATCCCGAAATACATCCCCGCATCTGGAACAGCGGTGCTCTGTATATCCTTCTGTCTCAGAAGTTGCTTCTGCAGTAGTGCTGAAATATGCATGTCCTAGGGCCGGTGCGTTATATGTGTATCTGTGTCCGCATCGCGAACATGTAAATGAGGATATCCCCTCTTCCGTACAATTCGGCTCACGGATGATTTGTTCCTCATAATAATGCCCGTAAGCCTCAGTCTTGCTATCCGTATAACTGTCTCCGCAAAGGGAACAAGTATGGGTCACATACCCGCTCTCTGTGCAGGTAGCATTTTTAACTGTTTCGTAATAGGAGTGCGTATGCGGAACGATGGGCGTATAGTCAGTACGATTCTTCTCGTTCCCGCAGAAGATGCAATAATGTCTTGTATAACCTTCTTCTGTATAAGTTGGAGGAACGATCTCGCTGCGATAGCTGTGTTCAGATTTATTGATCCGCTCATTTTTTGTCTCGCCGCAAATACTGCACGTAAGAGTTCTGACCCCTTCTTCTGTACAGCTTTCCCGTTTCGCTATAATACCGTTATCCCATTTATGTCCGGTCTTCTCAGTATAGGAATCCTTATAACTGTAGATCCTGCAATTCAGACACTCATGTAGCGTATATCCTTCTTCAGTGCACGTTGGACTGACGGTTGTTTCCTTCATATTCTCATGATTACAGATTAAGCTGGGAAGCTCACTGTCTCGTATTGTATACCCGCAGGTTTTACAGATGTGCAGCGTATATCCCTTTGCTGTATATGTTGGCGGGATCACTCTACTGTCGTAATCATGAGCATGTGAAAGCTTATCCGTGTAATTGTCCCGATAAACAAATCCGCATTTTTCACATGTATATAGGGTATATCCCTGGGCGTAGACAGTTGGCTCTACTGTTCTTGAATAAAAGACATGCTCATGGGTTTCCGCCTGCGTTGAAGCTTGCAGCGACGAATCGCCGGGATTGCTGTCATCAATCACAGGCCTGACCGTAAAGGTGATTGAATTTACGATCTCTCCGAAAACATTTCTGACCAGGACTTCCACAGTCCCGTCAAGGACTGCTGTTGCTGTAATCTCAACCTGATTATTGCTGTTCGGCTGCGTCGATATTTTAGGAAGAATGTTATCTCCCGGCACATCCTTCTCCTTGACACATGCAGAGTTCTTATCATACGGGAAAAACAGCGCTCCCGGATCGCAGCTTTCAAGAGTCAGTTCTGTATTAACAGCGTTCTTCGGTTCAACTGTAAACCTGAACCGGAATGACTTGGGTTCTGTAACAATCTTCCCTGCTATGTGAGAACTGTCGTCGCCGTCTCCCAGCAAGGTTCCTTTAATCTCCTGCAGGAGTTGTTCTTTCTCATAATAGATAGACTTCACATAAGAGAATGCCTCTGTGCGACCTGCAGCTATCAGCACCCGCCCCTGATCATCTACTATATTTCCCTTCTCATCAATTGAGCAACCATTTTCAACTTTTGTTCCGGACTTGTCGCAGATTTCGCTGCCGATTATATATAGGTTCAGTTCCTCACTGGTAGCACCGCTGCTAACTGTCTCATCAGGAGCCGAATCACACCCTGAAATCATAAATATAGCCATAGCAAGAACCACAAGTACACTGATCGTCTTCTCGACGCATTTCATAGTTTTTTTCTTACTTCCTTTCTGTTTTTTCTAAGAATCAGGACTTGCTTTGCGTCTATATTATATATTAGTTTTTTATATTTGTCAATTTTTCGGAATAATATGACAATACTCCCGCTTATGCGGGAGTATGCCAGGTTATGTAGCAGACAATATCAGTTTCCTACGGGTTTGACGATGTTGTCTTTATAAGAGTCTCCGCACCCTTCACATACATACAAAGTATATCCTTCCTCTTTTTCTGTCGGCGCCACAACGGAAGCTACATATTGATGCACATGAGGAGGTTCTGCAGGTTCGGGTGCGGGAAGCTTTGACGTATAATTGTCCTGATAGCTGTAGCCGCATTCAGTACATGTATACTGTGTATATCCCACATCCCAGATTGTAGGCTCGATAATCATCTTCGCGTAATTGTGTACATGCTGGGTCGCATCTCCGGACGCATTTACTTGCTCAGTTGGGGTTTCTGTCGGAACCGGAGTGCTCGGGACATAACCATACTGCACACTGACAACGCATTCAGCAAAAACGTCTCCTGACAATGAACTCGCAATAATCTTAGTCTGGCCGGGATACTTTGCCGTTACAGTAAACTCTAATGCCTTGGATTGAGTATTTGGCTGCACGGCAATCTGACCATTCTCAAGCTTAAACTCCCCGTTAACCAGAATGCTTTGATTCGTGTTTGAACTGATATCTGCTACATTGGGATCCGTACTTCTGAGCAGGACGATTTTACATGTTGGCTCTTTGGGTGTGTAGTTAAGGGTAAGAACGGCATTGACGGGATATTGATTTACCCTTGTGACATTCACATCATTTTCAACAGGCTCTTCCCGGGCTGATAATGTGAGCAGGTAATCATTTTTGACAAAGCTGAGTGCTCTTACCGGCTCAAAGTGATAGGCATTATTTCTGACAACTTGAATCTCTCCGTTTTTGTCCAGGATGTTCCCTTCTGAATCGAGCGAGTAACCTTCTGCACGTTTTCCATATCGAGTCACAACATATTCGTGGCCGTCCTCTTCCTGCATGATGTAAAGCTCTGCATCATCACTGGTTGCAGTTGGAAGTACGACTACCTTCTCGGGCTGCGCTGTTTCATTTTCCCGCTCCTGTGGTTCCTGTACCGCTTCTTCGATAGTGGCATCACGAGCCGGCTGCACTGCTTTCTGTTCCGTTCCGCATGCTCCAAGGCATGAGATCATACACAACGCGGCTAAAACTGCAATTATTCTCTTCATGAGTATTCCTCCGATCTATCATCTTCCGTCACAGAAAGTGGCGGCTTTGGATGATCTGGAGTATATTTCTGCTGCTCTTCTTTTGTCAAATTTCCGGATTCAGATAAAAAAAGCGATTTTTCTCGTGTTATATATTAATTAACGCGGGCATACCTGCGCACGCGTAGATTAATTTAATAAACGCGCGAGTTTGGACTGAGGGAATGCCTGGGTACGAATACCTACGAAGTAGGTATGAGTATCCAGCATTTCCGATAGTCCATACAACCAGTAAAGAAGTTGATAGTCTATTCGCGCGATCTATTGTAATTAGACCATGTCGACTAGGTTCCTTGTTGCCATGTATACTTGTAACCAAGTATACATACGTGCAAGAAATCTCCCGCAATTTGTTTTGTATAGCGGCAATATAACCTGCTTTTTGCACGATTTCTAGTTATTGGAGTTTCTATTGTCTCCTTGTTGACTTGTGTATTTGGGTACTTGTCTCCTTCCAACAACATCTTTGACCCCACATGCTCACTGTTTGACTTGCACATTCTAATTTCTTTTCCTCAGTCACTGGCGCTCATTTCAGCTTGTTCGAATTCACGTTCTATGTTATATTTCTTTTGACCCGGCTCACTTTCAGGGGGATCTGCGTATTCCAACGGGCTTTAATGATATATAATCTTCATGTTTCTTGCTCTTAACGGCTGTCCGGTAAGGTAAATGGCCGAACTCATGTCACTCTTCATGATATGATTTTTACATTCTTCTTGTAACGGAGGTGAAACAATGGCATACAGTGAGTTGATCAAGAACTTCGAGAAGATCCGCGGATATATGCAGGAATTCTATGTTTATGGCTTTAAAAGCAGAGATGAATATACTGCGAAAAGTTCTCGAAGCTATGATAACGAACGGCGCAGAATTGAAAGCTGGCTTGGCGACTTCATCAGCTTTTGCCAGGATTCTGCCGGAAAGAACGTTTTCATCACTGTTGATAACCGGGGCGTACCTCATAATCCGCTGTATAATGCGTTTAAAGCCAAAAGTTTTACCGACAATGATATTATTCTCCACTTCTATATTCTGGACATGCTTGCGGACGGTGACACGTTAACTGTCAAGCAGATCGTTGACCGACTTTTTTCTGATTATCTGTCTCATTTTGACTCCGTAGAACCGCTTGACGAATCAACTGTCAGGAAGAAGCTCAAGGAATATGAACAGCTTGGACTCCTGGAAAGCTCTCATATCGGCCGGGAGCTGGCTTTTTGCCGTAAAGAGAATTTGATTGATTCTAAATCCTGGAAAGACGCCGTCAGCTTTTTCTCTGAGGCTGACCCGTTGGGGGTTATCGGATCTTATCTTCTGGACAAATACACTGATCATGACGATCATTTCAGCTTTAAGCACCACTACCTGCTTCATGCATTGAACAGTGAGATCCTCTATGAGCTGCTTGTCGCTATCAGGGAGCATCGATGCGTTGACCTCACCAGCTTCGTTGTTCGCCGAGGAGAACTCAGGCAGCACACCGTCTTACCTATTAAAATATATGTCAGCACGCAATCCGGCAGACAGTATCTGCTGTCTTATCATTACCGTCTGAAGCGGCCCATGTTTTTCAGGATTGATAATATCCGAAGGGTAAAGCATGGTGCGGTTGAGACCAACTTGAAGAAGTATACCGGGTTCTACGACAAGTTCACTGATAATCTTTGGGGAGTATCTACCGGTTCCGGATATTCTCTTGATCACGTTGAGATTACTGTCCATATCGGCAGAAATGAAGGCTTCATTCTTGATCGTCTTGAACGCGAAAAACGGTGCGGGTGTGTAACTGCAATTGATGAATTCACTTATCAATACTCCGCTGATGTTTATGACGCATCTGAAATGCTTCCCTGGCTGAGAACCTTTATAGGAAGAATTGTAAGCTTTGAATGCAGCAACGAGTTTGCCCGCAAGCGTTTCTATGAGGATCTCGAGAGAATGAGAGCGATGTATGGAGGTGAAGCGGATGCTGTTCAGTGAGATTTACGGGAACTATTTCACAGCTATAGCACGTATAATTGCCAAGGCGGTCGACGGAAATCTTACTGGCCGAGAATTGAACGCTATCATTCAGAATACGGCATTCGGTGAAAGTCTTCTGACAATTCCCAGCGCGCTGGACGAAGAACGCTGGCCTTTTCTCGATAGCAGTTACCATACTTTTATCCGCCATGAACCCACAATGCCGCTTACCACATTGCAAAAGCAGTGGATGAAATCACTTTTACAGAACCCTCGTATAAAACTGTTCTCCCCTTCTGAAGACGGGCTGGAGGATGTTGAACCTCTGTATTCCCAGGATACCATTGTATTCTATGATCAATATACAAATGGTGATCCTTATGGCGATGAAGAGTATGTCTCTCATTTCCAAACAATTCTGCAGGCCATGAAAGAGAAAAGGAAAATCAGAGTTCGCTTTCGAGGCAACCGCAATGTCAGGCATGCATATTCCTGTGTTCCCTATAAGCTTGAATATTCTGCAAAGGATGACAAATTCCGGCTGATCACCTCATACCGTGGCTATATGCTCACGATTAATGTGGCAAGAATCAGGTCCATCAGCCTTTTAGAGCCTTATACTGATGCAGAATACAAACCTGCAGACTTTCGTGAACAGTCTCTTGTTATGGAGCTTACAGATGAGAGGAATGCTCTTGAGCGTGTAATGCTTCACTTTTCTGATCTGGAAAAAGAAACAGAAAAGATAGACAGCAGGCATTACAGGATCACTCTTTGGTATAAGCAGGACGATGAAACGGAGATTCTGATTCGAATTCTCTCTTTCGGACCGGTCTTAAAAGTTATAGCTCCTGATGTTATCGTCAGTCAGATCCGGCAACGTCTTGAACGGCAATTCAGGTTTCAAAATACAGAAGAATCAAGGTAAATTGTTGCGAATTCTTTTTTCGAAAAGAGAGTTCGCAACTTTTTTTCCAGGACATTTTCCCTCGCTTCTGGTATTTTATTCTTGCAAAAGCGCTTACAGCAACGATGTAACTCGGCAGGCACTCCCGAGTCTGGAACAAGGCGCTTTGGCAGGACAAAGCGTCCTCTGACAGAGTAGACCGGTTGCGAGTGTCCTGTGCTATAGGCTACGGGTTGGCCTGTCAGGAACGGCGAAGCGTTAACAGCAATTCGTTTCATATCAGCTTGCTGGCCACGGGCGGAAACATGCGCTTCGAAATAGCAAGAGTCCATCGGAAAAGAAGATCTGCGGGTGGCCCGCGAAAGTGCCGCAGCTTCTTTTCCCGAGAAAAAAGCACGAACAGCAATTATATGCAGATGACTTCTAATCATTGTAGCTATTAACCGTGCTTTGAAAAGGCGCTTACAGCAAACGATTAGGGATATGGATCAGACAATCTTTGCCATAAAGAGCATTTCAATGCAAAGCGCCTTGTATAGTTGTGAAAGACACAGGCAGCAATTACAGGCTATGCATTAGCTCAACGCGAGAGCGCCCGGTTTTGGGCCGGGAGGGTCACGGGTTTAATTACCGTATGTATGGAAGCTGTATCTTGTTAAGGCACCTACAGCAATCATAGGATAGCTAAGTTGGTATAGCAGTTGACTTATAATCAATCTTTCGCAGGTTCGAATCCTGTTCCAAAAATGGTGCCTTGTCTTTGAATGGTCCCGGGCTTGTTCCCGGTTGCCAGTATATGGCCGCATACGCTTCTGAACAGAACGTCAAGTAGACTGACAGCTACGGCTGAATACGTCCTGCTTCGTCTGGGTTAATGCCGCGAGGATCAGGATCTTTCAAAAGCCGTTCCGGAAGGGAATGTATGTAAAGCACAAACAGCAATTGCTGATTTATCCGTACCGATAATACTCACCCTGTTTCTCGGCCGATCGGCCGAATGAGGTTTAAGTGCTTTGGGTCATACAGAAAGGTGTATACCGCAGCTACAGCATCTGAGTCAGGACTGGCTGTCCTTTTACCCACATTTAGGGTGAATATGCGCGTCTCTGCCAGAGACATACACCTTGTATTATTTGATATTAGAAAAGGAGGCTTTCCCATGCTGGAATTCCTGAAAAATGAAGCAAACATGACGTATACAGAAAATGGCGCTGTCACTTTCCGAAGCACCGGCAGGGACTGCCTTGATCTCTTTGCAACAATCGGTGCTCTGCGCCGTGAGAGTGAGGAAGAGATAACGGACCGTTTTCTCCGTGCCTATGCGGAAAATGCCGATCTGGCCATGAAGATCCTCTTCTACGGTCGTGATGTTCGAGGCGGTCTCGGTGAACGCCGGGTGTTTCGTACGCTTCTCCGCTGGCTTGCAGTTCATGAGCCGAAATCCGTCATCCGTAATCTTCAGTATATCGCCGAGTACGGGCGCTGGGATGATGTTCTCGTGCTGCTGGATACCCCTTGCCGTAGGGATGCACTTTATCTGCTGAAAAAGCAGTTTTATGCGGATCTGTCCGCTGTCGACGGCAATGGCGACATATCTCTGCTCGGCAAGTGGCTTCCCTCTGTCAATGCTTCCAATGCGGATACGATTCGGCTTGCCCGACTTCTGGTCAAGGCATTTGGTCTTTCCGAGCGTGACTATCGCAAAGCGCTGACGAAACTGCGTGCCAGGATCCGGATTATCGAGAACAACCTCCGTGAGAAGGATTACACCTTTGACTATTCCAAGCAGCCTTCCAAGGCTATGTTCAAGTATCGCCAAGCCTTTATTCGCAACGACGGTGAACGTTATTCCGCCTTTATGTCGCGTGTCAGCAAAGGTGAAGCGAAGCTCAATACCGGCACTCTGTATCCTTACGAGATTATTGAGAAGGCTTACAACTGCTGTGATGCAGAACGCCTGTCCCTGGATGCTACATGGCGTGCCCTTGCCGACTACACGCAGGATGAGAACGCGCTGGTAGTCGCAGACGGCTCAGGCTCCATGTACTGGGGCGGCATGCCGATGCCGGCGGCAGTAGCACAGTCTCTGGCAATTTACTTTGCGGAGCATAACCGCGGAGTATTTCACAATCACTTTATAACTTTCTCCACGAATCCCCGCCTTGTGGAGATCAAGGGTCAGGACATTGTTGACAAGGCCCGTTATTGCGAGACCTTCAACGAATGCGCCAACACGAATATCCAAAAGGTGTTCGAGCTGGTCCTGAATGCGGCGGTTAAGAATCATGTTCCCCAGGAGGATCTTCCCTCCACGCTCTATATTATTTCTGATATGGAGTTTGACTACTGCACAAATGATGCTTCCCTCACGAATTTTGAATATGCTGCAAAGCTGTTCGAACGTGCTGGATACAAGCTTCCGAATGTGGTATTCTGGAATGTGGCAAGCCGTAATCAGCAGCAGCCCGTTACCATGAACGAGCAGGGTGTGGCACTGGTTTCAGGCTGCTCTCCCCGTATTTTCTCCATGGTAATGGAAGGCTCTCTTGATCCTTTCACTTATATGCTCAGTGTAATCGGCACCGAGCGATATGCGCCCATTGCGGCCTGATTATCCGCGTTGGGACATACTGTGCGCAGAATGAGGCGGGATAACCCCTGCTTTCATTCTGCGCATCTTTGTTAGATTGGAGTGATACCAATGATAGAAATAACCGGTGTTTACAACACTGCAAAATGCTTCACTTCTGCCCTTGAGCCTGTTGCTGCAGGTCAGATCAAGGCAGTATGTGATCAGGAAGCGTTTCGGAATTCCCGCATACGCATCATGCCCGATGTCCACGCCGGCAAAGGCTGCACTATTGGCACTACCATGACGATTACTGACAAAGTTGTCCCTGGCATGGTCGGGGTCGATATCGGCTGCGGCATGGAAACTGTTCGTATCGAGGAGCGGGAAATAGACTTTGATAAGCTCGATGCTCTGATTCGCAGTGAAATTCCGTGTGGATATGAGATCCGCCGCTGTGCCCATTCCCTTAATGAAGAGGTTGATCTGGATGAACTTCGTTGTGCATCTCATGTAAATCTGGAGCGGGCACGGCGCAGCATCGGGACACTTGGCGGTGGAAATCATTTTATTGAAGTGGATCGGGGCGAGAATGGAGAACTGTATCTTGTAATCCACTCCGGTAGCCGTCATCTCGGCAAGCAGGTGTGCGAATACTACCAGGAGGAAGGCTTTCGTGCACTTTGCGGAAGCGCCCGGTTTCAAATTGATCAGCTGATCAAGGAGATGAAGGCGCAGGGAAACAGCAAGGAGATCAACAAAACGCTTAAGGACCTTCGCAAGAAGAGAGCTGAAGCAACGCCTGTGGCTAGAGACCTTGCGTATGTAGAAGGCAATCTGTTTGAAGATTATATCCATGATATGCGCATCGTGCAGCGCTTCGCAGTATTGAACCGCAAAGCCATGACAGATGTGATCATCAGCGGTATGTGCCTGAGCCGTGCTGAGGAGTTTACTACGATCCACAACTATATTGATATAGAGACCATGATTCTGCGTAAAGGGTCGGTCTCTGCCAAGGCAGGAGAAAAGCTGCTGATTCCCATTAACATGCGCGACGGGAGCCTGATCTGTATCGGAAAGGGCAATGAGGATTGGAATTTCTCTGCTCCGCACGGAGCCGGACGTCTGATGAGCCGCAGGGCCGCTTATGATAGTCTGTCTATGGAAGAGTATAAGAAGGAAATGGCCGGGATTTATTCAACCTGTGTCGTTAAAGACACTCTTGACGAGTCTCCCAGGGCATACAAATCCATGGACGAAATTATCACTCAAATCGGGCCAACAGCAGAAATAATAGAACGCATCCGTCCGGTATATAACTTCAAGGCAGCAGAGTAAGCCCGTCAATTGACCGCCGAATGCCATGCTTAGCACTGACTATTTTAAACAGCTTTTTTATACTACAAGTTTATTTACAGTTTTCTGGAACCGTGATATATTGATACTAGAAATTGGGCTATGCCCGGAAAGGAAAAAAAGAAATGATCCGTAACACGTTTATGCTCGTCACAAAATCCGAATACCAGGATCTTTCCCTGTGCAGCTTCCAGTGCTGGCTGCGCATTCCTTCGACATGCCCATATGAGACTGATTATAAAGCAACTGTAATTCGAACGCCGGAATAGGCGTATCAGAACGATCAGGGCCGCTTGTCTCTTATGAGGCAGGCGGTCTTTTTTCATTATGATGTATGGAACAAATATCCGGTTCTGGAAGCAATAATCAGAA
>JAEEGL013468937.1_pt1 | contig 14391 bp, 3 predicted proteins | sample 9134231 | NCBI WGS metagenome assembly JAEEGL01 (sample SAMN16246548, study PRJNA631951) | gut metagenome | biome: gut microbiome; feature: rumen; material: fiber-attached | host: Bos | place: Iran: Karaj | collected 2018-10
CAAGGTATGTACAACACTCTTAGAGTTCTCGCCCACCGACTATATCTATGCCGGTCAGCTGATGACCGCTGAACAGGTGACGGCTCTGAAGTCGAAGGTCATCGCCAAGAACGGCTATACCGATGATGACCAAGGTACAGCCGACGCGAAGGCCAGGGCATTCCTGAACAGTGTCTTCGACAATGCATACTACTGCACGGAGGATGGTCTCTACGGCGGTTCCTACTTCACGGCAGGCAAGGCATACAGTGCCCTTGACACCTGGTGCTCAATGACTGCCGATGAGCGTGAACACTTCTACTTCAACTACGATGCACTCGACCTGCTCGTTGACCCGAACTACGACAGGACTGACGACGGCTATTATGACGAGGACAACTACGGCTATAAGCCACAATATGACGGCTATGACCATGCAGGCAACGCGCTCTCTGACGGCGCACTGCCCACCAAGGTCTATTCCGTCCAGCAGTCCATCGACTATCAGGCTGAGTTCACGGGCCTCAAAGATGAAGATGGAGCTATCATCAATACGCTGAGCTATAAGGATGAGGGCAACCATACTATCACTTACACAGCCAGCAGCGAGCCAGCCAACTGGCTCACCCGCGAGCAGTACGAGGACATCCCCAACGAGAAGCATAACTTCTCGCCCGTCACCGTGACGGCTCCCGGCTATTACTATGTGGTGAATAATGTCTTTATGCGCGGCGACGTTCCTTATACCATCGGCCAGGTCATCGACGAGGCTTCCTACCAGTCAATGACCCCGAATCAGAGGACTAATGTGGATGTCTATAACTTTACCACGGACCACCAGCCTAACACGCCGACCATCAACGATAAGGGCGAGGAAGTCTATCCTCCCGTCACCTTCTACTACTGCCGCAAGCCTTACACGGTGAACGAGAAGGGTGAGGGCGTAGCTGTCACTACCACGGCCATCAATGAAGAAAGTGAAGAAACTTATAATATAGGTGATGACGTGCCCCAGGGTGCCATCATCAATCAAGATGCCTACGACAACTTGAAGAACTTCCAGCAGGGATTCGTCATCCACGGCACGTCACCCACGGAGACCAGTACGCTGTACGTATCGTCCGAGAGCGACATCCACGACCTGTCAACGGAGAAGATTATCACCGTCGTCTATCTCTACGAGTACGAGGAGAGCGATGAGTCCGGCCTGAATGTCGTGCCCGTCAGCGAGCGCCACATTGTCAACATCCACATCAACTTCAAGAGCGGTGTGCCCGAGATTGGCGAAATCAGCAAGCCCGACATCGTGCTGCCCGGTACCACCATCGGCATGAACATCCCCACCGTGTCGCAGGGTGCCTACCGCGTAACCGAGTCGGGATGGGAACTCTTCGACAACGAGAGCGATGCCCGCACGCATACCAACGGTAAGACATATTATAACAACGAGACGCCCGTCTACTGGTATCAGAACGGCTACTGGATAGCCTACTATGCCCAGACCTATCTCGGCAAGACCTACTCTAACTCGGTGAAGATCGGCGTGGCCAACTACCACGACATGAAGAAGGTGATGGACGACAAGGAGCACCACTACTACATCGACCACAAGGATATGGCCTACGAGCCGAAGATATACATCAACGACTACAGTGCTTCCAAAGAGAACGGTCTCGACATGTTCAAGAAGCTCATCGACCTGAGTATGCTCGATGAAACTAAGGTGAACACCGATGCCAACGGCCTCATCACCACCATCAAGGACACTGACCCCGCCGTGGACAGCCCGCTCAAGGGTCATGCGCTGCTTGACAACAAGGCCAAGCCGATGAAGGGTGGTGAGTACCTGGAGCTCTTCCTGCGTGCCGACCAAGACCATGGACCGACCACGATACCCAACCCGGCACATACGGCCGACCCGACAGCGCCGGAAACCATCACGGTCGACCATCCATGGACGCCGATAGCCAATGACTTGGAGCATGAGTGCTTCGAGGGTGTGCTCCACGGCGACGGCCATACCATCAGCGGCCTCGACCACTCGCTCTTCGGCAAACTCTGCGGCAGCGTCTATAACCTCGGTGTCACCGGCTCGTTCAACGGCGCCGGCATCGCCGAGACGGGCGATGGCTATGTGGAGAACTGCTGGATAAAGACCTCCGCTACCGTGGCTGCCGCTACCAAGCACCACGCTGTCTTCGGCGACCCGTCAGACACGAAGGGTACACAGATAGTGAACAGCTATTACCCGGCAAGCAACGAAGGTCTCTACCTGACCACTGCCCATGCCCGTGGCAATGCCCGCATGATGCCCGACAAGGCGTTCTACAACGGCGAGGTGGCCTACGACCTGAACGGCTTCTACCTGAACAAGCGCTTCTACGACGGCACGAACCTCGCAGCAGGCAAGCAGTACAGCTACTGGAAGGCGAATGCCGACGGCACGCTGCCCACAACGATGACCGACGCATACTATCCTGACGATTATGCCATCTATCCGCTGAAGGGCGATGTCGGCAAGAAAGCCTTGCGCGGATATGTCGAGGAACGCTTCAACGACGGCGACTTCATCTACGCCGACGGCACCATTCCCGGCTCGCCCAACGAGCGACTGTACACGGATCCCGACACGAAGGAGATGAGCTATCACGCCATCTGGCCTGATGACTACATCTTCTTCGGACAGGCACTGAACTACGACTACATGGACGGCAAGAACGGACGCGACCTGCGCACACACCAGAACCTGCCGGCAGTCATCAACAAGTCGGACGCTCGTGTGCTGACGGACATCAGCAGCAACCGCATCTACCGCGCACCGGCCTACTTCCGCAGCAGCAAGATGGGTGTGACACACTTCAACCCGTATGCCGTATTCGCCGCCAAGAAGAAGAAGTTCATCGAGGCGAACCCCGACACGCTGGCCTACAAGGACATGACAGCCATCGACTTCACGGGCTACAACGATGTCAACTACGCATACAAGAAAGGCTGGCAGCGGTGGTCCAAGACCTCTCAGTTGGCCCAGACATCAGGAATGTCAGACGAGGAATACGCCTTCTATCCGCCACTGCTCGACGACGGCGGCGTGAAGGACTTGTATGTTGCCGACCTGACGCGCAACCTGCTGGCATACACCATGACTACCACCGCAGAAGCCCAGCAGACCGACATCACCGTCAACGCCTATCTGCACGACGAGCAGTACCGTGAGACGGAGACGGCTCCCGTGAGTGATCTGTATGCCGACACGTACCGCTATCATACCGTGGCCGAGCGAGACACGCATGCCGATGATGTTCGCGGCCACCATGTGCAGAAACAGGCTGACGGCTCCTTCGTAGCCAACACCGACCACATACTGATAGACCGTCAGGACTTCAACGCGCCCATCAGCTACTCATTTGCCGACGGACAGCGTATGTGGTACCAGCGTGTGCCCGACCACTATGCCGGACAATACACCACGAAGGATGCTCAAGACAGAGATGTCGTCACTTACGACTTCAAGGCTGGCTGGGAAGGCATCAGCCTGCCGTTCAAGGCCGAGATAGTCACCACCGACGTGAAGGGTGAGATAACACACTTCTACAACAATTCGGGTAAGAATGACTCGGGTCATGAGTACTGGCTGCGTGAGTTCACGGGAGGCGTCACGCCAAAGGCTGGCGAAAGCGGCGTCTATACCGCCAACTTCCTATATCCCGATGCCAACAGTACGGACGGTGACAAGATCTACACCAACACCTTCCTCTGGGACTACTACTACTCGCACAATAATATCAAGCGGGCCGATGGTAACACCACGGGTGAGGACCTGAACAGCGATGAGTATCAGGAGAATGACGCCAACCGCTTCTACTACAAGAAGGCTCATACCTATGATAATTATCCGCGCATGGAGGGTGCCGTACCATACATCATCGGCTTCCCCGGACAGCGTTACTACGAGTTCGACCTGAGCGGTAACTTCGAGGCAATGACGGCCTACTCGCTGGTTCCTGAAATCCTGCATCCCGACAAGTTGGATGCTCAGACCATCACCTTCGCGTCGAAGCCGGGCGAAACGGTCATTGAAGTCAGCGACAATGCAGCAAGCGTCAAGTATGGCGACTACTCCTTCGTGCCCTGCTACCTGAACAGCCCGGATGTCACGACGGACAATCACGCATTCCTGCTTAACAACCGAGGTGACGGCTATGTGGAGAACCTGACAGCCACCACAGCGGCAGTCAGCGCCTTCCGTCCGTACTTCGAGGCACCGGCTGTAAGGACTGCACGCGGCATCACCCGCAGCATCGTCTTCTCTGACAATACGAACGACGACCTGCACGGCATCCTTGAAAATGGCAACGGCTACGATACCGGCAAGCTGACCTTCAGCACCGGCCGTAAGACCATCATCGCCACCTCTACGCTGAGGCACGAGGCTCCCGTCACCATCCACAGCACCGACGGTATCGTCATCGCAGCCTTCAACATCCAGCCCGGCGAGACCATCGAGACACGGGTCAACCGCGCCGGCGTCTATATTGTAAACAACAAGAAAGTAACGGTGAAGTAGAAGAACGATGAACAGCATAGGTCTGCAACATACACAACAGGGAGAAATCATCCTTTACCAGCCCGATGAAACCATCAGGCTGGAAGTGCGGTTGGAGGATGAAACGGTGTGGCTAACGCAGGCTCAGATGGCATTACTCTTTGGTCGTGACCGTTCGGTTATAGGTAAGCATATCAGCAATTGCTTCCGTGAAAAGGAGTTGGATGACAAAGTGGTATGTGCAAAATTTGCCCAAACCACTTTGCATGGTGCCATGAAGGGAAAAGTTCAGGTTCACGATGTCACATACTATAACCTCGATGTCATCATTTCCGTCGGTTACCGTGTAAAGTCTGTTAATGGCACACGCTTTCGCCAATGGGCAACCTCTGTTCTAAAAAGATACATTTTGCAAGGGGCAGCCATCAATAAGCAGCTTCATTTTGTGAAAGAAGAGATTGACAATCGATTGGCCAAGCACGACCAGCAGATACAGTCATTAACGGAGAAAGTGGATTTCTTTGTCCAGTCAGGAGTCCAGCCATTGCAAGGAATATTCTACGACGGACAGATATTCGATGCCTACCGTTTTGTAAGCGACTTGATACGCAAGGCAAAATGTAAAGTCATTTTGATAGACAATTATGTTGATGACACTGTGCTGACGTTGCTTGACAAACGCGACGATGGGGTGACATCAACAATATACACACAACATATTAACCAGCAGCTCCAATTAGACATCGACCGTCATAATGCCCAATATATGCCCATTACAGTAGAACGCTTCCAGCGTGCCCATGACCGATTCCTTATCATTGACGAAGAAGTTTATCATATTGGAGCTTCCCTTAAGGATCTGGGCAAGAAATGGTTTGCATTTACTTTGATGAACGAACTCACTGCAACGGAACTGATACGAAAAATAAATGAATAAACAGATTAAATATAATGTACACGATATGAACAACAACATGACACGATATGACGAAATGACTGGTGGAAAACCAGGACGTAGCAGAACCCTTGGTTCCTGCGGGCTGATGCGCATGTTCCTGCTACTCATGGTAATGACGACAATAGGAGTCGGAGAAATGTGGGGAGAAGAGCCTATAACAATAACCACAGATGTTAATGGGAATAGTACTATTCAAGATAACGAGAAAGTATTGTATTTGATTCAGAGCTTTAACAATGAAGCATTTTACATGAGAAACGACACCAGGAACGGCTCCAAAAAGAATTTAAATACATCAAACATTGTTACCACCAATTCAGAATTCTATTTTTTGGATGCTGACATAATCGAAGGAACACAATACTACTATATCGTTCATAATGGAACGGGAAAATATATTCATGTCGCTAGTGCAGCCTCTGGACAAGCACTTATTTATGATAATGCACCAGCTGCAAATGCTACAGATGACACTAAAGACCTATATCGATTTAAAATCACAAAGAACGACTCGCGAGACGCATATAACATTATTGCCAAGGGTAGCAATCTTTCTCTGTTTAAGAAGAATGGAAATAGTGACGGCGCAGTTATAGAACTTAATAGCGCCGATGATGAAAAATCTTGCTGGAATTTTATAGCAAAGACTAATTATTCGAAACCAGCAGTACCGTTCTCTCCATCTTCTTTGAATGGAGCCAAGCATAAATATTACATTCAAAACAATAAATATCCCGATTATTATTTGATTTCAGGTACGCCATATGTTACAACGAATACTAAAACGGACGAGAATAAGGCAGACATGAAGTGGTATTTCGTGAAGGCTCCAGCATCTGAGACTGACCCTTATATGAACTATTACTATATTATCCACGCACAAACAGGCAAGTATTTGCGTTACACAAAAGCGACCAATACGGAGAACTCTGATCAAGCTGTAGAATTATCTGATTATAATTCCTTAGAAAATGATAGATTTTTGTATATTATTGTACGTGGTTCTGTTTCTGGAGAAACGTCGACTACTTACTGTATTGCGCCATATTTACCGAGAGTAACAAGGGTTGATAATACAATTTCATTATGTTATAAAACAGGTTCAGTGGATGGCGGCGGTAGTGCTTATACCTATGCTGGTGTATTCAAGGAACGAGGTAATAACAATTTTACTCACTGGAACTTTATTTCTGCCACATTAGGTTGTGAAGCACCAGATATTGGATATGCTGATAATGGAAAAATTCAAGTTACCTGTGAAACAAACAATGTTACCATTTGGTATACAACAGATAATTCAGACCCGACTGATGAATCGAACGGGAGTCGTCAGCAATATAACGAGACAAACAAAATTGAAGTCACTGAAACGATGACGGTTGTTAAAGCATATGCTGTTGACCCAGATGGCATTTTAGCTTCTTCAGATGTCACAACCTTCACCCTGACAGTTGACGACCCTGTTATCACGTATGATGCTGCGACCAACAAGGCGATGATTAGTTGTACCACCCCGGGTGCTACCATTCTTTATACTACAAGCGATGGAGAACCAACTAATCTATATCCTACCGGAGGTATTCCGTTAGCCATAGGGGACGAGACCATCAAGGCTATTGCCAAGAAAGGTGGTGTGGCATCTACTCCCCCCGTCACTTATACTGTTCTATTCCAGACCACTGTAGGAGAAAACAAACGACCATACATTATCCAGAGCAGGCAATGTCAGTTCTACAATTTGATTCCGAATGTGACTGTTGATGAGAATACAAAATATGTGAGCACATTGAACGTACCATGTACTACTATGGCGTGGTATTTTGAATATGCAGAAGAAGGCTATTATTATATTGTAGATGCAAATGGATGGTATATGTACTATACAACAACTGACAATTCCAGCAAATACATATACCTTAAAAGTACCTTGAGCAATGACAATCTTGACAACTTCAAGTTCCAAATCACGGCTCATGCTTCCGGAGGTTTCAATATCATTCCAAAAGGACAGTCCACGCCCGTTAACAAAGCAGATTATGGTAATAACGATGCAGGTCTTAAACCTGCTAAACTTGGTGGAAGTATAGGTGACAACACGTCCCGTTGGGATATTATTCAATATAGTTTGACTAATCTACCCCAATGGGTAGATGCCCCATTTGACAATGTGTCAGACGACAATCATACGTACTACTACAAGATTATTTCCGTCAGCCAATCGACAAAGCCTATTATCTTGAACAGTTCAGACCTAATACGAAGTGAAACGCCAACAGAAGGGATTGATGAAAAAACCATGTGGGTTATCAAGAAGGTCGGTGCAGCTGATGATGATAATGACCTATTGGACTTTTATACTTTCCAGAATGTCTTTAATGGAGAGTTGCTGTATTATAACGGTAAAGGAAGAAATTGTACAACATCTGTTCTTCAGTTGGGTATGCCAGAAGGCGCTATTGAGGCATGGTCGCATTTCGTAATAGTCCAAACAGAAACTGGATACAACATTATTCCTCGTTCTATTATTGATAATACAAAAGCAATCAACACTAGCAGCGCAAATGAGGGATTCAACTGTTTAAACAGAAGAGGCGGTAATGATGTACTTGGAACTTATTATGATGACGGAGGCGGTTCGCGCTGGACGTTTAGCAAAGTTGATTTCTGCATGCCTCCGTTCTTCGAGGAATCGGATGGGAGCATCACCATCTCCTGTGACACCAAAGGGGCTGAGATACATTACCTGACTAATGGCAATGACCCAACGGAGGCTTCCACACTTTACAACAACGACACATGGGATTCTTCTGACCAAGTGCGTGTCAAAGCAATCGCAGTAGTTAAGGATGGTGAGACGGTCACTGCTTCTTCTGCAGTCGTCACCTTGCTCAACAAACCCGACATCACGCTGGAAGCAGGATCATACGAATACAACGGTGCTGCATGGGAGCCGTCAGTATCATCGGTGTCGATAGGAGAATCAGGAAGTGAGACCACTGCGCCTACTTCTCCTGCAACATATACGACAGCATACATTAACAATATCAATGCCGGCACCGCCACCGTCACCCTTAATGATGTAGAAGGAGATTCATGGTACATTTTGAACGGTTCTACAACATTCACCATCACCCAGAAAGCTATTACCATCACCGCAGCCAGCGACACGAAGGGATATGACGGTACGCCACTGACCAACGACGGCTATACCTATAGTCCTGCGCTTGCCACTGGCGACAGCTTCGAGAGCGTCACCATAACCGGCAGCCAGACTGACGTAGGTAGCAGCTCTAACGTGCCAAGTGCTGCTGTCATCAAGAACGAAAGCGACGATGATATGACCGCAAACTACAACATCACCTACGTTAACGGCACGCTGGTGGTCACAGTAAGGTCTATTGGTGACGGAACCAACCCTGCATTGGGCTTTACTATCAGCTTCGGAGATGGGAACACCTTCATCTTGAAGGATGGCGAAATCACACTTACGCCAACCACAGATTATACGATTGACAGCGAAAGCACGTCCGCATCTGGCAAATACTCCACCAGAACTATCAGCGGTGCTGGTAACTATACTGGAAGTTTTACAATCAGGAATGCCTTCGCCCACTTCACCACCGATGCTAACCGAAATGAGTGGTCGGCCACCTTCGTGGCTGAGAGCGCAGGTGTAGGTGACATCGGCCACGCCCTGCCCGACGGCATCACGGCCTATATCATCACAGACATTGAGGGCAACTGGGCCATCCCGGAGCCGCTGGACTATATCCCTGAAGGTGTACCCGTCCTCCTCTTGGCAAACGAGGAGAAGAACGGCTTCCTGATCGAGGATGCAGATGGCGACGACGTTACAGTTGTTACCCAACCACAAAAAGACAACAATATGCTGAAAGAGGTGACAGACGACCCTTCGAAGCACTTCAACACCAAAGAAGTATACCTGCTCTATAACAACGAGTTTGTCTTTAACAAAGAGGGGTACTTGGCAAAGGGCAAGGTATATCTTGTTAACCCTAACTATTCCGCTCCTTCTCCTTCCCCTTCCCGCTTGCTCATTGCCTGGGGGCAGGCCACTGGCATCGACGACGCTCACCTGTCACCACTCACCTCACACCATTCAGCATGGTACACCCCCGACGGCCGACGCCTCAGCGGCAAGCCGACGAAGAAAGGCCTCTACCTGAGAAACGGGCAGAAGGTCGTGGTCAGGTGATCTGCGATTTATACGAATGAAACGAATTAACATGAGAGATATGAAAACTGGAAGAAACATAAGGACAATCATTTTGATGCTCGCACTCCTCATGGGTGCATTCAGCGAGGCATGGGCCATAGGACAGGGGGATATCATCATCGAACCCCCTACAGATGGTAGTGTCACGTTCAAGAGTATTACAGAGATAACCGAGGAATCCGTTACAACGGGATGGAAGGTCACCCTCACCGTTACACCAGCCTCGGGCTATTACATCAAGCCATCAGACATCGTGGTGGAGAAGCTGGTGGGCACCGGCAAGGCCAATGCCCGTCAGCGGCGTGTACCCACTATCACCGACCTTATTCAGGGAAAGATGTACACGGAAAATGCTGAGCAGACAGCGGCGAATGAGATAAGCATCGTTTCATCGCCCAGTTCCGCAGACTATGTGTTTACTGTTCCTAATGACTATGACGGGGTATATGTCACCGCCACGTTTACCTCATTGACAGAGGGAAATGTTATCAGGATAACCAGTAGCACCGATCTGGGAGAGACCCCTGACCTGACAAAAGACTACATCCTTGTGGAAGATGTGAGTGCCTCAGTGGTGGCTCATCTTTCATCCGGCACATTCACCGGCACCTTCGACGGTGGTATGTATACCATCAATGGCCTTGAACAGGCTCTGTTCAATAAAGTAGATGGCGGCACGGTGAAAAATGTCATTCTTGATAATGTCGTTATCAGCAGCGGTACCAATGTGGGGGCCATCTGCAACGAGGCAACAGGAAACTCTCGTATCTATAATTGCGGTGTGCTGGCAACAAACAGTACTGCAACTACAGATGAGGATGGCTATACCTCCATCACTTCTTGCAGTAGCAGCATCTCAGGTACCGGCTTTGTTGGTGGCATCGTTGGTCTGCTTGACGGCAGTTCACGCGTCATCAACTGCTTCAGCTATGCCGAAATCAAGGGTGGAGATTTGGTCGGAGGTATTGTGGGTAAAAACGCTGTTGCCACAAAGTCAGCATTAGCCAATCTCAAAACGATGATAATGAACTGTATGTTCTATGGCAATATTACGGGCGGAAAATCGAAAGCACCCATCTACAATGGTGAGACTATCTCGAATGTGGGAAATACAGGTGTGGGTAATTACAACTATTTTCTTGCCGATGCCACCTTCACCGGCGGTATTAATACTTACAACTGTGCCCTGATGGCCGAGAGGCGTTTCCTACAGCGCTTCGAGTTTTACCGCCACCTGCTGAACGGCCACCGCGAGCTGGCCGGCTGGTGGGCAACGGGCACCTTCAGCAAGACTGAGATGGCCAAGTGGGTGATGGAACCCTCGCAGTTGGGCACTTCCACGCCTTATCCCATCCTCAAGGTTCAAGGCAAATATCCGTCAGTGGTGAATTACGATGCGAAGAACACACCCAACACCACGGAGCGCAATAAGGGTAGGAAGCTCGGTACGCTGAGAGTGAATATACAGATGGGCGATGGCGAACAGTACAAACGCCCCACTGGAGCCGCCATTATCACTTCGTCGCTCACGCTGAACATCCTCGACAAGGATCCCGAACATTTCAACTTCAACTATTATAAAGTACAGCTGCCATACTACAACGACGTAGGTACGAAGAACTACACCGGCAACCGCGTGGTCACGGGTTGGAAAATAACCTCCATCACCGGCGGCACACCGGGTTCCTACACGGAGGGAGCTTCAGCCTCAGCAAACGACGAAGGTGTTATCACCTCCGCCCCCTACAACTTCGCCGACCGCAACTGCACCGACAAGGACAAGTACAGCGTGAGTAAACGCGTATTCAACCAGGGTGCCTACTTCGACGTGCCCGATGGCGTAACAGCTATTACTATAGAGCCGTATTGGGCCAAGTGTGTCTATCTGGCCGACCAAAATGCTGACAAGGTGTATGATGGGAATATGAGTTCAGGAACAAATGTTTCAAATGTCGGCGGCGGGCAGATATACACCAACGGCAACAGCTATTCCATAGCAGGAGAAAATCAGGTGGTTTACACCACCATGGGCAATGCTATCTCAAGTTCGAATAGTACAGGACTTTTTGTGGGGGTGACTGCGACTAATCACACCGTTTATGATTATGCCGTGGTGCTTGTAGGCAATTATCATCATTATGGCGACTTGGAAGCCAATGCCGACAAGCCCTACACGGTTACCTCTATTGACCTTGATGGTGACAATGAACCCGACTACTCCTATATCCTGCGCTTCGACGCTCGCAAGAAAGTGCATCCGGTGCGTGTCGACTTCCTGAATGTTCCAGGCCTCGGCATGGCGCAGAAGTCAACTGGCAGCTCGGGTTCCTACAATTTCGGCATCATGCAGCCAATAGACTGGTTCGAGGTGACGAACACAGCCCTTTTCCGCGTGACACAGTTGGAGTATGAACATGGGGAACGCAAAGCCAAGCCCCTCATCCTACAGGGCGGAGTCATCGAGCAGTGGGTGAGCGGACAGAGCGGCGGCAACGGGAGATTGACGACATACATCCATGTGGGCAGCAACGTGTGGTTCAAAGAATTCCATCTCGGTTGCCACCAGGATGCCACATTGGTCACTAAGCACCCACCCGTGTCGGTGACAGGTGGCGACTATAATGAATTCTATCTCACGGGACTCTATTCTGCAGCAGGTAATTGTGACGACAACGCCGAGTGTTATATTAACGGCGGCCGATTCGACAAAGTGGCAGGTGCTGGCATCGAGGGTATCGGTCATGCAACAAATCATACAAATGGTAATATCGTCTGGCAGATACAGAATGCCGACATCAATGAGTTCTACGGTGGCGGTATCAATGCCTCTAAGCCTATCGAAGGCAGCATCACGACGGTCATCACCGGTAGCCATGTCAAGCGCTTCTGTGGCGGCCCCAAGTTCGGCGACATGAACCCTGGCAGGACCGTCATCACTACTGCCACCAACTGCACCTTCGTCTCCTTTTTTGGTGCGGGCTATGGTGGCAATTCATACAACCGTGCCGCACCAGGTAACTTCACAGGTCAATCTAATTACAGCTGGAACGACTGGATTGCCGGTACGATTAAAGGCAACGTTAAACCTACAGGCAGTTCGGTAGCAGGTGACTATCCAGGCAATATCACCTACGAAGGATACAATCAGGAGTACATCTCGGCCTTCGGCGGTGTTTCAACCCGCTTCGACTACCAATTCCTGCCACAGTCAGACAACTTGAATAACGTGGGGCGCCTGTTCATAGACTTCGTGAAGTTCTCCCTGGCCACCACCCACAACGTCACCTCCAAACTGACGGGCTGCACCATCACGGGCAACTTCTACGGTGGTGGCAGCTTGGGAAAGGTGAATGGCAATGTCACTTCAACCCTCACGGACTGTACAGTTCACGGCAGCGTGTTCGGCGGCGGCTATGATGCCACCCGACCCACCGTGGAGGTGATGACTGCCGGATTCCTTACTCCGCCAGAGTATAATACGAACACAGGTGTCTTCATCCCTGCAGCCAAACCATACAACACTTCTATAGAATACACTTGGGAGTATCGCGCAACCGTTGACGACACGGACACAGCCATTGATAAAAATAATCATATCCTTTACACCACGGCAGACCTCACCACCCTTGGACTGGTGACTGGAAACGTGGAACTGAACATTTCGGGCAACACACTGGTGGAGGGTCAGGCTGTTGACTACGAAGGCAATCCGACTGGTGGTAACCGCGGCGGTGTGTTTGGTGGCGGCGACGCATCGGCTGTCGCGGGCAACACTACTGTGACCATCAATTCCACAGGCCTGCAGGATGGAGCCTCATATAATGCTTACTGTGTATATGGCGGTGGTAATGTTGCCTCTGTAGGTGGCAATACAACCGTCACATTGCAAGGCCAAACCATCGTTTCCAGCAACGTCTTCGGCGGCGGCAACGAGGGTGCCGTCAGCGGCAGCACAGAGGTTAATATACAGGAGTGACCATAAGAAGCAGGAATTCACGGAAAAGTTTGGAAGGTCGATGAACAACACAGGGCGCAACACAGGTGAAATTGTAATGTACCAGCCTGATGAAACCATCAGGTTAGAAGTGCGACTGGAGGATGAAACTGTATGGTTGAACCGTCAGCAGCTGGCAGAATTGTTTGGACGTGATGTCAAGACAATAGGAAAACATATTAATAACGCCCTCAAAGAAGAATTAAGCAAAGTCCCAACTGTCGCAAAATTTGCGATAGTTCAAATGGAAGGAAACAGACGTATAACCAGAACCATTGAATTCTATAATTTGGATATGGTCATATCCGTTGGTTACAGAGTTAAGTCTGATAAAGGAATTGAGTTTCGTATTTGGGCAAACCAAGTACTGAAAAATCATCTGCTCCGTGGTTATTCAATCAATTACCAAATGCGCCAATTAGTACAAAAGGTTGACAAGCAACAAAATGCAATTCAAGGCATTAGGGAAATCCTTGCTGACCATCAAGAAAAGATTGACTTCTTCGTACGGACAAACCAGCCGCCCGTGGAGGGTGTGCTGTTCGAAGGGCAGATATTCGATGCTTATAAACTGGTGGAAGCACTCATTAAGTCCGCTAAGCGAGAAATCATTCTCATAGACAATTACATTGATGCCTCTATCTTCGACTTACTTGAAAAACGCGAACAAGGTGTGGATG
>JAEEGL014522137.1_pt1 | contig 14391 bp, 15 predicted proteins | sample 9134231 | NCBI WGS metagenome assembly JAEEGL01 (sample SAMN16246548, study PRJNA631951) | gut metagenome | biome: gut microbiome; feature: rumen; material: fiber-attached | host: Bos | place: Iran: Karaj | collected 2018-10
CTATGAAGGAGGCCTCAACAAAAGAGGCGAGGCCGACGACACCCGCACCCCCCAGCAGAAGGCCGCCCTCCTCGCGCTCCTGAAGTCATTGAAGCACACCCACCCTGATGCCACCATCCTAGGCCACCACGACCTCCCCGGCGTCACCAAGCGCTGCCCCTGCTTCGACTGCTCAGAGTACGCCACCCTCTAGTTACCAGAACGTCCCTTCATGCTGAGCATGAAGGGACGTTCGTCTATAAGTGAGAATGCCGCTCACGGAGTACCATAATAGAGCACACCCTCTCTTCACTTGTAACATCTATCGTTTCCTGAATCCCAAGAACTCCTGATAATCACGGATATAATCTTCCTTCTGATACACCTCAGAAGCCAAGACCATGCACACAGCACCAGAGGAGAAATCACCAAGGTCCCTCCAAAGCCCTGGTTTGACATACAACCCCTGATATGGTCTGTTCAGGAAAAAGCTACGTTTTGAGCTGCCATCATCCAGCGTCACAGTGAATGATCCCGAAGCAGCGATAATCAGCTGTTCCAGTTCTTTGTGAGCATGAGCTCCACGCGACTCTCCACCAGGGACATCGTAAAGGTAATATACGCGCTTTACGTCAAATGGCAATGTAGCACCATTCTCAACCACCGTCAAGTTTCCCTTGCGGTCACTGTGGTGCTTGTCAAGCTCCACTATCGAGCAGTCAAAGACACTATATTTCGCCATTTTTCTTCATCTTCAGGAATTGTTCATAATCGCGAACATAGTCCGCAGCTGAATAGTGCTCAGAACCAAACTCAAGCGCCAAAGAGTTCGTCGAGAAATTCTCCATGGTACGCCATAACCCTTTGGGGATATACAAGCCATAGTACGAACGATTCAGGCAGAAGCGCTTTTTGTCTTCTCCGTCATCCACCACCACATCAAATGACCCAGACAGAGCTATCACCACCTCCTGGTTTTTACGAAAGGCATGGCCTCCCCTATCCTCTCCGCCCGGCACGTCATAGATCCAATATGTCCGCTTGATCTCAAATGGGATATGATTATTCTGTTCCACAAACGAGAGATTCCCACGAGCATCCAAAAATTTAGGTAGCTCTATAATCTTAACATCATCGACACTTGCCATATTTATTTCCTGAATGTATCAGAATCAATCTCTTCTTTTTTTTCGTCAATCACCCGTAGCAGATATTGGCCATATTGATTCTTCAGCATCGGCTTGGCTATCTCACGCATACGCCCCTCACTAATCCAGCCATTGCGATAGGCAATACCTTCCAAGCAAGCGACTTTCAGCCCTTGGCGCTTTTCAATAACTTCAACAAAGGTGCTTGCCTCTGCAAGGCTATCATGAGTACCTGTATCAAGCCACGCAAAACCACGACCAAAGACCTGAACCTTCAGTTCGCCATCTTTCAGGAACTCCTGGTTGACAGTTGTTATCTCCAGCTCTCCACGGGCAGAGGGTTTGATGTGCTTTGCCACATCTACGACCTTATTGGGATAGAAGTAAAGACCGACGACAGCATAGTTGCTCTTCGGCTCCTTGGGTTTCTCTTCGATGCTCAAACAGTTGCCTTGACGGTCGAATTCAGCCACGCCATAACGTTCGGGATCCGACACCCAGTAACCGAAGACCGTCGCTTTCTTGTTCTCCTCCGCGTCGCGCACAGCATTACGCAACAGCGCAGTAAAACCTGCACCGTAGAAAATATTGTCGCCTAGCACCAAGCAAGCGCTATCACCGCCAATGAACTTCTCTCCGATGATAAAAGCCTGTGCCAAGCCATCAGGACTAGGTTGCTCTGCATACTCGAAATGTACGCCATAGTCAGAGCCATCGCCGAGCAGACGCTTGAAGCCCGGCAGGTCATACGGTGTAGAGATAATAAGAATATCCCTTATGCCAGCCAACATCAAAGCCGAAATAGGATAATACACCATCGGCTTATCATAAATTGGCAACAACTGCTTACTAACACCCTTGGTAATAGGGTAAAGTCTTGTGCCAGATCCTCCGGCGAGTACTATTCCTTTCATATAGATTAAATGTTGATTTGTTAACCATTTATGTTGCAAACTAATGCTATGTCACTCTGTCTTAAAGAGATACCCACTAGCATAATACCACAGCTGCTTGTAGATGCTGTGCTGGTAGATTTCTTCGTACTTCCAACGATAGCGGAAGAGGTTTTTGATGATGTGCCAACGATTGTGCCAGCCACCCTCACCTGATCCAAACACATAGTCATCGTCGTAAAGGGTGCTCTGAACGATTCTCTCAGCATAAGGGCTGCTTATCGTGATTAATGGGTTGGTAATACTGAGCCCTAAGTAATCAACACAGATAGCAGTTGCAGCATCAGCAAAGCGCCGCAGGTGATGACGCTCGCAATAATCATAGAACGATGGCCAGTCCACGTTGTCCTGCTCCTTCTGAAGGAACATCGCCCAGTCAACGAGCTGCTTCAGCTTGAGTCCTTCCGAAACGAAATGTGCACAGGCATGATAAGTGAGGAACATCGCCGTCCACTGCACAGGAGGAAACACCACATTACCATAAACCATGCGCTCGGCTCTGCCGCTTTGCTCTGCAAAGAACCATGAATCATCAACCAAAAGAGCATTCTCGAGTTCTTGTTCCAACAGCTTACCACGTTTTCCGTCGCGAGTATGAACGAAAAACTGATGATTCTCGAAGGTCTCTCCTTGGTAGCTGATGACAGAGTGCTTATACCAACTCTCGTCGACCTTGGCTCCTATCTCACGAGCAATGTCATTACCACGGGCATAGTCCTCAAACAGATAGCAGTCGATGTCACCTGGCGAGCGATGCTCTGGATGGGGAAAGAAGATGGCATTGGCCTGACCTTTCATCACCAAAACCCTGCACCCTCGTTTTGTCCACTCAGTTGCCATTTCATTCATCACCCTCTTTTGTTGACTGTTACGTTGTTCAACGCTCATCATGAGGGCTGACCAACTCAGGATATATTGTCGCCACCAGTTCTTGTCTATATCAGGGACAATACGCTCTGCGCCTTGAGAGGAAATGACAGCATTAAGACCATCGAAAACAATCGCCGACACCCCTTGTTTGTCAGCCATTGTTCTTATCGCCTGCCAGTCCTTCTTCGCCAGCTTTGAGAATGCTTTGGCATCTGCTTCAGAAGGAGGCTTCGTCTCCAAGCCGATACGCAATAGCTCAAAAAACAGATCCATAAGCCCTAATCAATAAACAATAGCCAACAAACAATAACCGATAAGCTCTAACCAATAGCAGCTTCTATCACTTTTATCTCCTCTTCCGCCAATTTCTTATAGTCAAACCGCTCAGCCACCTTTCGCACACGTTCGCACATTCCCTCATAGTTGGCCTTAGGCTGTTCAGCAAGTATACGAATTGCCTGGGCAAAGTCTTCGGGTGTCTCAATGTCCCGAGCTATGCCTAGGTTGTTGTCTGTAATCACATCATCATAGGCAATCCTGATATTGCAGACAACAGGTTTCCCTGCCGCAAGATACTGGAACATCTTACCTGATGAGACACCCATATAGCCAAAGCCCTTCTCATAGGTCATCACGTTGACCGTGGCCTGGCTGACCACCCATGCACACTCTGCAAGAGGTATACGTTTTTCCTTGAAATGAACATTTTTGATGTGGTTGGCCACTACATACTGCTCCAGTTGTTCGCGGTGAGCGCCATTACCATAGATGAAGAACTGATACTTCTTGTCGTTCTGTAACAATGCAGCCGCATCTATGAATGTCTGAACGTGGTTGGCATAGTTGATGGTTCCCAGATAAACCACCTTGAAACAATCTTTGCAATTGATATCTTCATCCATCCTAGGATAGGCATCACGGTCATGGTCGAATTGCTCTAAATCTATGCCATTATTAATATAATGTACGTGAGCCATGTCAATCTTGCCCCCCTTCTCAGTAGTCCAGCCTTTACACTTCAAGTAGGTCAAAGCACCGGGAATGGTAAACACCAACTGGTCGGCATGCTCGTAGATCCAGCGTTCTATCCGATAGAACACTTTCATCAAAGGGTTCTTGCGGGATACCATCCCGAAATTGGCAAAGTTGTCGGGCCACAGGTCCCACACCTCAGAGATATATTTCGCCTTCACCTTCTTCGCTGCCTTCACGATGGGATAGTCGAAAGGGGCATGCACATTGTGCAGAATCACATCGGGCTTCTCAAACTCCTTAGCATGCTTCTTGATGGTCTGCGCAAACTTCCAGATGGAATACATCCGCTTCAGCCCATTACCCACATAATGCGGAGCACGAACATGCACATAGTCGAACTCCCCATACTGCTTGCGCTCAAAGAGAGGTGTGCTCTCATCACCCTTGTAGTTGGCATTGAAGGTTATCACCTCATATCCAGCCTTCATAAAGTAATGCGCGAACTGAGTATACCGTGGATTAGAAATCTTATCAGGATTCCCAGTATAATAATTTATGATCCAAACTCTCATTTTTTATCTTAATATGATTCAAGATTCATGATTCAGGGTTCAAGACGCTGTTTCAAAATTCATGATTCAGTCTTCATGTTCTTCAGTCCTGTAAGTGGGCTTTCTTTAAGTGACTTGATGAATTTTGAAATTGACTTACTCAGGTTGACACAATCACTGTATAGTCTTTTAGATGTTTCATTGTCGAGAAAGCCAATATCAGAAGCCCTAATGATTTGACTACGCACTTCACCACAAGAGCCTTTGGCAATATATAGGAAATTTATGAACTCCTTATTACCGTCTCTCTCAAACCCTTCAGCTATGTTATCCATAACAGAACCAGCCGCAGCACGTATTTGTTGCACAAAACGAGAGTCTTTATTAAATTCCCCTGTCTTTGTGATAGCATAAACTTCTTTGCATAAAGTCCGAGCCATCTGAAAAATAGCTAAGTCTTCAAACTTTTGAGCCTTCGCCATATATGACCCCTGAATTCTGAAACTTGACACCTGAAACCTAAAACCTGAAACCTGAAACCTAAAACTTGAACCCTAAAACCTGAACCCTGAAGCCTAAAACCTGAACCCTGAAACTACTCAAACTTATTAATCAAGTTTACCACCTGTTCCACTTCGTTAAGGCTTATCGCCGGACCTATAGGCAGACTCAGTTCCTCATCTGCAATTCGCTCCGTAATTGGCAACGACAACTGCGGTGTATTCCATTCTGCCTTGGCATAACACTCCTGCTTATGTGGTGCAATAGGATAATGAATTACTGTTCCCACACCATTCTGCTCCAGATAATCATGCAGCGCATCACGTTTACCTTCACCCACCAAGACCGGGAACAGATGATAAGCATTCTGCTCATCGGGAAGCAAATCAGGCATCGTCACCAATGGATTATTAAGATGCTCATAATAATAATGGGCCACCTCCTTACGATGGGCATTATCCTCTATTAGATACTTCAGCTTCACATCCAGCACAGCTGCCTGTATCTCATCCAGACGACTATTTCGCCCGGTATATTTAAACACATACTTCTTCTGCGAACCATAGTTAGCCAACGCCCGAACAGCTGCTGCCAGGTCCGGATCATTTGTCGTCACAGCACCACCATCACCTAGAGCACCAAGATTCTTACCAGGGTAGAATGAATGGCCGGCAGCATCGCCGATAGAACCTGTTATTCTTCCATCGGTATTCATGCATCCGTGTGCCTGTGCGTTGTCCTCAATGAGTTTTAGGTTGTGCTTCTTGCAGAGAGCACCAATCTTCTCCGTATAGGCATTACGTCCATACAGATGAACAATAGCAATGGCTTTGGTCTTAGGGGTTATCAGCCCCTCAATCAGATCGTCATCGATCTCTAAGGTGTTCGGCTTCGGCTCACACAACACTGGCTTCAGCCCATTCTCGGTAATAGCCAGAATTGTCGCAATATAGGTATTAGCAGGGACTATCACCTCGTCTCCCAGCTGCATCGCCCCCATTTCGATATATGCACGGAAAATCCAGATAAGCGCATCCAACCCATTGGCACACCCTATACAATACTTTGTACCTATGAAGTCAGCATAGTCCTTTTCGAACTGTTCGTTTTCCTTGCCTTGAAGGTACCAGCCTCCGTTCACGACTCGGCTTACAGCCTCGTTAATCTCGGCCCCGTGCAAGGCCGTTACATCTTTTAATGATAAAAATGGAATCATTATCTAAAAATAATTTAAGTTCTTGAGATCTGTCGTTTTTGTCAAACTATTCGTCTATCTTCCTGTAGAATCGTGCTGGGCTACCCATCCACAACTCTCCCGCAGGTACATCCCTAGTCACAACTGAGCCTGCAGCAATCATTGCTCTCTCGCCTATGGTCAGTCCTGGCAGAATGACCGAACCAGCACCGATAGAAGCGCCTTTGCACACTTTGGTCTTTATCAGCTTCCATTCCCTGTTTTGAGAGCGAGGATACATGTCATTTGTAAACGACACATTGGCACCTACCATAACGTTGTCTTCAAGCGTTATGCCATCCCACACCTGCACGCCACACTTTATGGTGACATTATTTCCTATCTCGACATCATTCTCTATCAGCACATTGGCACAGATGTTACAGTTTTCTCCAATTTTGCAGTTCGGAAATATCACACAAAACTGCCATATCTTTGTGCTCTCTGGGACATTCGGATTCATGCAATCCGCCAATCGGTGTATCATGTTCTTCTAAAAGCTAAAAACTCGTTGTAATCTCGTATGTAATCCTCCACTTTGTACACATCGCTTGCCAGCACCATACATACAGCCCCAGATGAGAAATCATCTAAGTCGCGCCATATTCCAGGTTTTATGTATAATGCTTGATAGGGTCTGTTCAAAACGAAACTCCTCTTCACGTTTCCATCATCTAGCGTCACCCTGAAGCTTCCGCTAGCAGCCACAACTAACTGGCTTAACTCCTTGTGGGCATGTGCCCCACGGCTTTCTCCACCTGGCACATCATACAAGTAATAAACCCGCTTCACATCAAACGGCACTGTATCACCATTCTGTACCACTGATATATTTCCCTTCCGGTCGCTATGATGCTTGCTCAACTCTATCATCGAGCAGTCATAAACATTATATTTTGCCATCTTGCTTCAACTTCAAAAAAACATCATAATCTCGCACGTAGTCTTCGGCATCATAGTCTGTAGAAGAAAGTATCAAGGCAAGAGAATTGGTTGAGAAATTCTCCATCTCCCGCCACAGCCCCTTAGGCACATACAGACCATAATATGACCTGTTCAGAGCAAACGCTTTCTTCTCAGTTCCATCATCAAGGACTACATCAAAGCTCCCCGACAATGCCACAATGAATTCCTGATTCTCGCAATAGGCATGACCACCTCGGCGCTCCCCTCCTGGAACATCATAAAGCCAGTAAGTACGTCGGATAATGAAAGGAATATGATTCTCTTGCTCCACAAACGACAGGTTGCCCCGTGCGTCAAGGAATTTAGGAAGATTGATTATCTGTGCATCCATATTTATAGTCTTGCAATAACATCATCAATATACATCTTCGCAGCTTTCTTGTCTGTAAGTCTTTTTGCTGTATCAATAGCTTTTTCAGAAATAGCTTGCCGCTCTTCAGACGTCATATTATTGATGCGTTTGATAATTGAGGATAGTTCGTCAGCATCGCCAGCCTTACAGAGGAAGCCATTCTCGCCATCGACAATAACGCCATCAAAGCCCTCATTTCTCGATGCTATTGTGATACAGCCTCTTGCCATGGCCTCCAAATATACCAGTCCGTATGCCTCGCCACGACTAATCATCACCATACAATCCGCATTGTCGTATTCACTCACAATCTGGTCACGAGGAATCCTCCCTTTTATTATCACTTGTCGCTCCAGATTATCAAGCTCCATCTTCTCTCGGATGACAGTCAACTGATGTCCTTCTCCTACGTATGTCAGCTGGAATTGTCCGTCTGGATATGCTTTGCACAAGGCATCAAGCACTTTCTCGGGATATTTGCGCTCAATCATTTCACCCACATAGACAAAGTTATGTAATGAATTATTAAAGCAGTGCGCGTTACTTTGAGTGACATATTTCTCTGGGATTCCTGAGTAACAAATAAATGATTTTTCTATCTCACCTACAGCACCTTCAAATTTTTCCTTTACAGACTTACTGCGGAAGCCCCACATGTCTATGTCACGAATAAGTCCTGGTAATCGTTTACCATAGACATTTTTCATAATTGTAATGTCGCCATGCATCACAATACAAGTTTTTGCGTCTTTGTATTTCTGTTTTAGCAGACCCGACAATTCTATCTGAGGATTGGGGAAGTGTCCGATGATAACATCTGGAATGAATGATTCATTTTCACAATTCTCAATAATAGTATTGACAGCACTTCTTACTGTCCTTGTTGAGAATCCCTTGTGTGGAATCAACTTGAACATAGGGAGACGCATCACAGAAACACCGTCCATAGTGTATTTTTTTACCTGATTGTCCCTGTGTGTATAAACGACTGCACCTGTTTTTGCCGCAATACGTTTACGATTCAGCTTGGCTAACCAATAAAAGAAATGTGGAAAGACGGCCTGAATATGTATTACTCGCACTTGATAGCCCATCTTTACCCATTCTCGGGTAAAATAATGGCATACAGAAGTCCCGTGATTGCCTTTTGGCAAAGGATATATCGTAGAAATAAGAAGAATGTTCATTTTTTTGTCTTGATCTTCCTTTTGTCCAACGAATTAAGCATTTTGTATATCAAAACTGACTTTGAAGGGAATATCATTAAAAGCAAACCTTCCAACAAATAAATCAACCTTCCTGAAAAAACCAAATGTCGATATAGTTTTTTGTTCTTGCACATTTCTTCTGAGAATAACTTCATGTCCAACTCGGACGTTTGGACTATATCATGTAGAGATGCATTAAATGTTGCCGTTATGATTTTATGAAAAAGACTTTCCGCATCACTATTGTCCTTGGCGAATTTATGAAGTCGATTCATTATTATAATTCCGTCGAAGGCTTTTTTGGGATTTACCGTTCGAGTAATTGAATTTGGATTTTGATATACATAATACAAAATGTCATTAATGGAAGAAATCCTATTTGCAAAGTAGTAAGCCCTTGGCTTAAACTCATTGTCCTCATGGAATATTCCATTAAAGAAAAAAAGGTTGTTTTGTATTAGGAAAAGTCTTCTATAAACAGCAAAAGGTGCACAATACTGAATATTCTTCTCTAAAGCTGTTTTCCCTGTGAAAACTGACGTCTCATCTGAATAAGAAAACCTACGAATACTTCTTCCATCAATAATATTAGCAGAACAAATTTGAAGCATGTCAAGCTTCCTTTGTAGACAGACAGACGTAATTTTCTTAAGACAGAATTCCTTTATCCAATCATCTGAATCAACAAACCAAACATATTCACCAGATGCATTTTTAAGACCCGTATTACGTGCGGCACTTAATCCTTGGTTGTTTTGAGAAATAATCTTTATGTTATTATGCTGTAATGCGATTCTATTGACAATTTCTAAGCTTCTATCTCTTGAGCCATCATTCACAGCTATTATTTCATAAGATTCCTCTCCAAGATCCTGATGGAGGCATGACAAGATACATCTTTCTAAATATTTTTCCACATTGAAAATGGGCACAATTATTGAAATCACTATCATTTTATCTATTGCTTAAGTATAAACTATATAATAAAGTGTAAATAGAAGAAACGAATCCTATATATAAAGATAATCTAACACCTTTTTTTGCAATGCCATTATCGTAACAATAAGCAAGAAACACGCACAAAGGAATAATTGAAAAGTTTAGGAATCTATAATAGATAATATACGTATTGTAACCTAAATCAAAAGCAAACAATGAAGCACCACTTATAATAAAAAAAGTAGCAATCGTAAAGATTTTAATATTCCTTGGGAAACCATGAAACGATCCAGATGTTATCGTTTTAAATATTATGAATAAAATTAAATAATAATTTCCTATAATCAATGCGTCTTGAATAAAAGCACCAATACCATTATGTTTACTTGTAAGATCAAGATACTTTTGTGCTGACTTAACGTCAATAATTGTTTCGTCTACATCCAGACTTAAAAAACTATTTAAATAAAAGCCAGCAAAAGCAACAAAGACAATGTAAACAACTCCAAACATGAATAGTTTATTTTTGCTCATGTTATAAAAGAATAGAGCTGCTATTATCATTGCGATTCCAAATAATGACGATTTATGAAAGAAGAAGGAAGACAAAACAAGGCATATTCCAAGTAAAAAGGATAATAGTTTTGCTTTAGAAAAGGGACACGCCAATAAAGAAAGGCCATAAAACATAAGTGCCATGCCACAAGATACTCGTGCGTAAGAAAACCACAAAATAGATATGGCCATGTAATAAAGCAACGCAACATGAAAACGTATAGAAAGGCGTTTAAAGGTTAATAGTATTAGGATGTTACCAGCACCCCATAATAATAACCTGAACAAAAAATAGTTGGAAACTAAATTCTGAGCAATATAAGTGTAGATTTCTTCCATGTGGGTATAATACCCTGTCTGCAAATCATAAAATTCTTCTGAATAATGGTGATAATCACCACTCCAAATTGGGAAAAGGCATATAATGAATGTTCCTAAAACGCAAAAATACTTTTTGCTATTTGGCATTCTTACCTTATCTATGACATTATAGAGCATATAGTAAATGGTGCCATAGAGGAGTATATATAAAAAGATGAAAAGTGTCATGTTATCTTTTTGTTTGATTCACTTGTTTTTTAACAACCGACAATACAATATCTTTTTCTTTCTTTGACAATGCTAAATAATAAAAGAATAATGACGAAAATAATATAGAAGATAGAGATATCAAAATCAAACGCATAAAACCCTCATTCATTAAAAAGTGGAGAACCACTGGAATAATTGAGGTTAGCATTGCCACCATAAGCAAAGGAAATACCACAACTTTCAAATAACTAATAAGAGAAAACTTGACAATATTATGAACAATTATAAGACTTACATATTGCATTAATGCAGTTAATAGTAAACAAATCCAAAAAGCCAATTCAGGGGCACCCCCATATGATAAGGCAATATATGCCGCAGGAATCGTTATAAGAGAAATAAATCCGCCCCAAACTTGATAATCTCGCATTTGCCCAGATGCGTGAACAAGTGACGACAGTGCTGAATTCATATTGCTAATGGCAGAAATCATTAAGACTATTATTACAAAAGAATCTGTGTGTTCGGGAACATTACCCCCGAGCCACAAACGCAGAATATAGTTTGTTTCTAATAGGATAGGGCATCCAAGAACTATATATATAACAATACTGATTTTTGACAGTCCGAACATCAGAGAAATAGATCTTTTGGTGTTATTTTGTGCATATGATTGAACGATCTGAGGCCTAACAGAAGTACTTGCACTTGCGACGAATCCTTTAAGTGCTGATGAAACTTGATACGCAATAGCTCTTGCTGCATTTACAACTGGACCGAAGAACAAGTTTATTACCATATTCAAACCCTGCTCTCTCATCATATCAGAAAAAATACCAAAAATATTCCAACCCGAAAAAGAGAGCATAGATTTAAACATATCCTTCTTAAAAGATCTTAGCCATTTTAGCTCTATAAAATTTTTTTTTGAGTATATGAAATATGCACATAAATTAAAAACTGTAACAGAAAATATTAAAAAACCATAGAGAATAAGATGGTCCACACTAAAAAAGGGCAAAGATAAAGCAATTAATAATTTCAGAACAGAATCGACAATAGAAATCAAAGCAAAGAAGTCCATTCTCTCATGAGCCATAATAGAAGCCACATAAGGCGACGATAGCAAAGAAAAAACGAATGAAAGAACAGATAATTGATAAATAAAATTAGCTGCTATGATACGATCAGGTGGGATAACCATTTTTACATTAACATACCAAAGCCCAAAACTTTCGGTAAAAAGCAATAATATCACAATTATACAAAACTGAATTATCAGGGAAGTATTGTATACCATACTTGCGCCATATTCTCCGTTTTTCCCTAACTCATAATTATAGAATCTCTGTATACCATTTGAAATTGAATGATTTAAGAATGTAAACATACTAACAAAGCCGCACACGACATTGTAGATGCCGAAATCATCAACCCCTAAGCCCTTCAACACTAATCGAGTAGTAAAAAGATTGATAAATAGTACAATTATCATTCTTATACTTAGAAAGAGAGTGTTTTTGGCTATTTTAGAATTCGAACTAGCAGAGTACATAATAAAATTTAATTACCAATTCCGTGATAAGTTGCTTTCACATCCTTCCATTCAATCTCTTTTGGCTTGAAATGAGGATCAGGGGTCATATAATTTGATCCATAGCAAGCGACTAAAATATCTTCGGCGTTACTAAACACAGGAAGAGAAAGACCCTCAAAAGGAATATTTTTATAATTTCTTGTGAAAGGCAAAAAATCAATTAATGTTTTTATTGCGCCTGCTTCATTCATTGAAATCCTCAATGTTGGATAACCATTGAGAGGCCTAAACCAACATATATAATTCTTTCCATTCTCAGATGGGAAGACATAAAAAATATCTATTGATACAGAATTGTATTCATAGGATTCTTCTCTGCCATATTTCCCATTTTCAACTAGCATCCATCTTGTTAAACGAAATCCGCATTTTTCTAAGCTTTCCTTTACACCTTTGTTTATGGAATCTGACCACATGAACACATCTAAATCGGCATCATGTTTTATAAACCCCTGTTCTCTAACAGCTCCAAGCATTGTACCATAAGCTAGACTATATTCTAATCCATTTTGCTTCATACAATAATCAAACTTCGCTATCGTTTCTTTTGCATTTTTTAAATATGAATTGCGTCGAGACTTATAATAACGATTATAAAAGATTTTATGATATAAAGGCTTAAGATATCGCTTTAATGCTGGATATTTGTAGCTTATGTAATCTCCAAAATTTCGGATTCTTTTGTTTATGTCAAACATTTCTTGTAATTATTTAAGTATTAAACAATATCGATATAATTAATAATATTCATTTTTATTCCCTTCTTGGTGGAAGTCTCATATAACACCTTTCTGTTTTATTAATAAGTTTACATCCTTAAAAAACGACCAGATCATCAGAATAATGATGATTCCTATAGGGAATGCAGCTATGATGGATACAGACTGAAGTCCATACATAGAGTTCTATGAAAACAGCAATCCGATAGGAAAAAGGATGGAGATATGACAGCCTAAAGGCCACTGATAGCCTGTTAGGCTCTTCATTGCCCTCATAAGTTTGATACTAGGAGTATAAATAAACCAAAACAGGTATGTCTATCCCTCAAAGTTTAACTTACTCACTTTTGGGCTTATACAATGTAGCCATAGTAACCCCACTGAGAATCAATATTGCACCGACAAAGATATACCACGACAATGCTCCAGAGAAATATTCGGGGAAGAATAATGACAGGAACAACGAAAAGGCAACACCCCAGAAGGAATATGAAACATTCAAACATAGAGCCTTGGCTGCACCAATATTGTCAATGGCAGTGTACCAACAAAGGAATGAGTACATTCCTATGGCAGCTGTTATTGCAAGAAGAATCCAACATGGTGCATAAGAGAATACAGCAGAAAAACCTTCAAAAGCAGAGCCAAAGCCTCCAGCAAAGATAGGAGCGACGACAAGGAGGTAAACTAGAGCGGAAGTAGTATATCTAATAAGTAGTCCGAGTTCTGGATCTACCACACCTGCCTTCATACCATATCCACAAACCACTCCCTCGGATGCCCAGCCAATGGCTGTTACCAGCGCAAACATGATACCTAACGTAACATTAACATTTGTATCTTCAGAAGGAGTCCAGCCAATGATGATGATACCAATAATGCAGATAATAATACCCAACCATGTCTGAACACCAGTTCTTTCTTTGAGGATCCACACAGCTAGGGCTGTACCCAAAAGAGGATAGATTGCAGAGACACTTGTTGTTAACGCTGCTCCTCCCACAGCAATACTAAGTGTGTAAGTGGTCATTGCGAGAGGACCACCCAATAAAGCGCCAAGTGCACAAAAACGTCCATCTCGTGTCTTAATAGCTGGTGACAGTTCCTTCAGTCGTCCTTTTGCACCCATATAGAAATACAGCCATATAGCTGCAATGATGTCATGCAGAGCACTGCATATTACTCCTCCTGCTGCCAAAAGAACAGGATTCTCTACAAATGGTGCCATCACCATGACGACACCTAGCATTACTGCGTCAAGGCCCCATGTGATGCCTGACATAACACCGCCAAAGTAGCCTTTGCGGGGATTC
>JAEEGL014964542.1_pt1 | contig 14391 bp, 11 predicted proteins | sample 9134231 | NCBI WGS metagenome assembly JAEEGL01 (sample SAMN16246548, study PRJNA631951) | gut metagenome | biome: gut microbiome; feature: rumen; material: fiber-attached | host: Bos | place: Iran: Karaj | collected 2018-10
CGACGTCAGACGTTCTGCTGGCAAATCCAGTTCATAAAACTTTCCCATCCTGTCCAGTTTGATGGCATTCCATCCGCCCTTATTTGGGGCAAACTGTACATAGCGAGGCAATCTTACTGTCTTAAGCAGGTTCCTCAAACCGTCTAAAGTTAATATTTCACAGATTCGATAGTTGTTCTGAGCATAGTATGCATTGAGATGATTATACAGAGGTTCGCTTAGATGCATAGAGTCAACATTGGCATATTCTTGCAAATCATGTACTAATAACCACCCATCCGATGCCTCATAACTTCCTGTCAGTTCTATATCTTCTTCACCTGAGTATGGTTGAAAGTGTCCCGAATAATACAGCGTTTCTATTGTGCGTCTCTGCTGTATCTCTTCGAAGTGGATGTCTGGTGTTGCAGTTATTCTAAATCTTTTAGGATTATAAACATATAAACTTCCCCGTGTTTCATACACAATCATCACTTCAGCCTCTTCTTTCCTTGGTGCGCCTTCCACAAAAAGTTTCTTCATCAGCCGCAGGGCTGTAGTTTTTCCACACCCATTGTTACCCACGATAGAGGTAAGCGAATAGATACCTGCACCCCAAAAAGTATTGGGTATACCACTTTGATTGCTTGAGATCTTTAACTCTCTTTTCTCCATCTTAAACCTATAACGATGGTCAAATGAGAGTCCTATATTGTTAAGGACTCCAAATGAAAATATGTGTATATAACAGATGTGCATCATTCTTCCATATTTTTTACTATACTAATTCACTAGGGGATACTACTTACCTTTATTAAACGCCAAAGTTACACAATTATATTCAAAATAAGTATCTTATATCCACTTTTTTAAGAATTCTTACGCCAATCATCACATTTTCATCTAAAACGCCCCATATAGTAATTCAAAATACGCCACTCATAATGATCTAACGATATACAACCTCCCCACAAGCTTGTATATATACGCGCGCTCCACCCTTTCGGTTAATCCTTTGGAGATTAAAATACAACACATTATAATCCCGATTACAACATAGCACCATTCATGCCACATACCTGTCCCCTGGCAGGGCGAACCTGTCCCTTGGCAGGTGTGCCTGTCCCTGTGGCAGGCTAGCGGCCCGATATTAAGATAAAGTAAAAATATGAATTACATTATAAAGACACCCAGCGCTACAAAGCTGAAGAAAGAAATCATTGATTGTGTTTCTTGTAAAGTGGATGCCAATGGCTAAGGTATAGCCACATGGCAATGTGTGGAAACAGATGCAAGTGAGAAAGTGTTGGTTCATACAACTGACCAGTGGGCAGAAAAAGGTTGTATAGTTATCAAGAGCGACATAAGTCGCAACGAACTGCAAGTCAGATTCCATTATTGGGACTCATGTGCCGAAAGAGATAATGCAGATGATAAGTATATGCTTGGGCGATTCACCGAACTCATTCTGGTTCATTTCTCTTATTTCGTTGATAAAATTGTGATTGAATAGAATAAACTGCCGTGAGGCGGCACCAATAACTCGAATATAATTATTAAAATACAAAGATATGAATATTGCAATTGTAGGAACAGGCTACGTAGGTCTGGTAACAGGAACTTGCTTTGCAGAGATGGGCGCACATGTTACTTGCGTGGATGTCGATGCACAGAAGATTCAGAAACTTAAGGATGGCATCATGCCCATCTACGAGCCAGGACTCGAAGAACTAGTTAAACGTAATGTAGGTTTTGAACGCCTTAAGTTTACAACCGACCTTACCGAGGTTCTCGATGATGTTGAAGTTGTATTCTCAGCTGTCGGTACGCCTCCAGACGAGGATGGTTCAGCCGATTTAAAATATGTACTGGCTGTAGCTCGCCAGTTTGGACAGAACATCAACAAGTATACCATCCTTGTTACTAAGTCAACCGTTCCTGTGGGAACCGCCAAAAAGGTTAAGGCTGCCATTCAGGAAGAATTGGATAAACGTGGTGTTGATGTTCCTTTTGATGTAGCCAGCAATCCAGAGTTCTTGAAAGAGGGTGCGGCTATTAAGGACTTTATGAGTCCCGATCGCGTAGTTGTAGGAACAGAGAGCGAAAAGGCAAAGGAGGTTATGACTCGCCTTTACAAGCCATTCCTCATTAATAATTTCCGTGTAATCTTTATGGATATCCCATCAGCCGAGATGACCAAGTATGCAGCCAATGCCATGCTTGCTACACGTATCAGCTTTATGAACGATATTGCCAACCTCTGTGAGCGTGTTGGCGCCAATGTGGATAGTGTTCGCAAGGGCATTGGTACCGACTCTCGTATTGGTTCCAAGTTCCTCTATGCCGGTTGTGGTTATGGTGGCAGTTGTTTCCCTAAGGATGTTAAGGCTTTAGTACATACTGGTATGGATAATGGCTACCACATGGAAGTTATTGAGGCAGTAGAGCGTGTAAACGAGAAACAGAAGTCGATAGTATACGATAAGATTATCAAGGCCGTTGGCGATGTCAAGGGTAAAACGATTGCCATTCTTGGTTTGGCCTTTAAACCCGAAACCGACGATATGCGTGAAGCCCCCGCCTTGGTGGTTATCGATAAACTTCTGAAAGATGGTGCAACGGTTAGAGTATTCGATCCTATTGCAATGGAGGAATGCAAACGTCGCATTGGCGATGTTGTTACTTATTGCACAAATATGTACGACGCCGCTGATGGTGCTGATGTGTTTGCACTGATGACCGAATGGCGCCAGTTCCGCATGCCATCATGGAATGTCATCAAAAAGGTAATGGCTGGCAATGTAGTTATTGATGGCCGTAATATCTACGATCGCCAGGAACTCGAGGAATTAGAATTTGTATATACAAGAATTGGAGAAAAATAGCTTCTGGATATAGTTATGAAAGTCGTATTGTTAGCAGGTGGTTTCGGATCTCGCATTAGTGAGGAGTCTGTTTTTAAGCCAAAACCGATGATTGAGATTGGCGGTATGCCTATCTTGTGGCATATTATGAAAGAGTTTGCCTATTATGGGCACAACGAGTTTATTATTTGTGCTGGATATAAGCAGGAATATATCAAGGAATGGTTTAGTAACTATTACTTGCATAACTCTGATGTCAGCTTCGATTTTCGGAATGGAACAAATGAAGTAACAATACATGAGAGCCATCCAGAACCCTGGAAAGTCACAGTTGTCGATACTGGCTACAATACAATGACCGGTGGACGTATTAAAAGAATACAGAAGTATGTAGGCAACGAAACCTTCATGTTAACATACGGAGATGGAGTTTGCGATGTTGATATTAATAAACTGGTAGAATTCCATAAATCACATGGTAAGAAGGCTACACTTACGGCAGTGAAAATAGCACAGGATAAAGGTGTACTCAACATCGGAGGCGATAATGCTGTTCGGTCATTCCGTGAGAAAAATCTTTCGGATGGTGCACCAATCAATGCTGGGTACATGGTATTAGAACCATCAATATTTGATTATATCGAAGGCGATGATACTGTATTTGAACGAAAACCGTTAGAAAGCCTTGCTAAGGAAGGTCAGCTGATGTCATATATTCACGAAGGATTTTGGCAATGTATGGATAATGTTCGCGAAAAGTCAATGCTAGAAAAACTTCTTGCAACAAATAAGGCTCCTTGGAAGAAATGGGATCGGGTGATACCTAATGTTCCTGATTATAGTAAATAAGAAAAATAACAAATATGGCAAAAAAAGAAGAACTTAAAGCTCAGATTCTTGAGCTTACGCGTGAGTATTATAAGGAGGTTCATGCCCAGAAGAAGGATTTTGAACCCGGTAAGTCATTTGTTCACTATGGTGGCCGTTACTTTAATGATGAAGAGATGGTAAACCTGGTGGATTCATCGCTGGACTTCTGGCTAACCCAAGGTCCTTGGACGCATAAGTTTGAGCGTCGTTTGGCTGATTGGCTGGGTGTAAAGTATTGTGCTGTAACCAACTCTGGTTCTAGTGCCAACCTTTTGGCATTTTATACGTTGACCTCTCATAAATTAGGCGACCGTAGAATTAAGAAAGGTGACGAGGTGATTACTGTTGCAGCAGGTTTCCCCACCACCGTTACGCCTATTATTCAGTATGGTGCTATCCCAGTGTTTGTGGATGTTGCACTTCCTGGATTTGATATTGATGTTAATCTGTTGGAAGCTGCTTATAGCCCCAAGACCAAAGCAGTGATGATGGCTCATTCACTGGGCAACCCCTTCAACCTGAAGGCAGTGTTGGCTTTCTGTGAGAAGCATAACCTTTGGCTTATTGAGGATAACTGTGATGCCCTTGGCTCTGAATACACCATTGATGGCGTAACCAAGAAGACAGGTACTTGGGGACACATTGGTACAAGTAGTTTCTATCCTCCACACCACATGACTATGGGTGAAGGTGGTGCGGTTTATACCAACGACCCATTGCTGAACAAGATAACACTATCTTTCCGTGATTGGGGACGTGACTGCTGGTGTGCATCAGGTGTGGACAACACTTGCCGTATGCGTTTCACTGGTCAGTTTGGCGAGTTGCCTCAGGGGTACGACCACAAGTATGTATACAGTCACTTTGGTTTCAATCTGAAGATTACCGACATGCAGGCAGCTGTTGGTTGTGCCCAGTTGGATAAACTTGATCAGATTGTGGCTGCACGACGTGCCAACTATCAGATGTTGTATGATGGGCTGAAAGATGTTCCGGGATTGATTCTTCCTGTAGCCGAAGCTAACAGCAACCCTTCTTGGTTTGGTTTCTTGATTGCCGTGAAAGAAGATGCAGGCTTTACCCGCAATGAACTGACAGGTTATCTGGAGCAGAACAAGATTCAGACTCGCAACCTGTTTGCCGGCAATCTGACCAAGCATCCTTGCTTTGACGAGATGCGTCAGACAGGTGAAGGTTATCGCATTGTTGGTGAGTTGAAGAATACCGACTTTGTGATGACCAACGGCTTCTGGATTGGTGTATTCCCTGGCATGACTAAGGAAATGAACCAATGGATGATTAAGTGCATTTCTGATTTTTGTAAATCACATGCAAAGTAATTATGAATATAGACGTTTTCAATAATTTCTATAAAGGCAAAAAAGTCCTTGTAACCGGCCACACCGGTTTCAAGGGCTCCTGGCTCAGCATCTGGCTCCATGAATTGGGAGCTGAAGTAGTGGGCGTTGGTCTTGAACCTTACAGCGAGAAAGACAACTTTGTCCTATCTGACATTGGCAACAAGATAAAAGCCGACATCCGTGCAGACATTCGTGACGGTGAGAAGATGAAGGCAATCTTCCAGCAGTACCAGCCAGAGATAGTTTTCCACCTTGCCGCACAACCCTTGGTACGTCTCAGCTATGTAATTCCAGTTGATACATACCAGACCAACGTGATGGGAACAATTAACATCATGGAAGCCATTCGTGCAACGGAAAGCGTCAAAGTGGGTGTGATGATAACCACCGACAAGTGCTATGACAACAAGGAGCAGATGCGAGGTTATAAGGAGGATGATCCCTTTGGTGGTTACGACCCATATAGCTCCAGTAAAGGTGCTTGCGAGATAGCTATCCAGAGCTGGCGCAGGAGTTTCTTTAATCCTGAGGATTTTGGAAAAAAGCATCATGTGAGCCTTGCCAGTGTTCGTGCCGGTAATGTGATTGGTGGTGGCGACTGGGCTAAAGATCGTATTATCCCTGACTGCATCCGTGCGTTGGAGGCTGGTAAGCCCATTGATATCCGCAGCCCGAAGGCTGTGCGCCCTTGGGAACATGTGCTGGAACCCTTGAGTGGCTATCTGCTCCTTGCTCAGAGAATGTGGGAGAATCCAACTGAGTATTGCGAGGGTTGGAACTTTGGCCCTGAACAGGAAAGCGTACTGACAGTTTGGGAAGTTGCAACAGCTATGATCAAGAACTTTGGCTATGGCGAGCTGAAGGATGTTTCAGATCCTAACGCTCTGCACGAAGCCAACCTTTTGATGCTTGATATCACAAAAGCAAAGACTCGTTTAGGGTGGAAACCCAGATTGGATGCTACACAATGTGCTATCTTAACCTCGGATTGGTATAAACGTTATCAAAAGGAAAATGTATACAGTATCTGTGTTGATGAAATAGAAAAATTTATACAATGGAAATATTAAAGACTCCATTTGAGGGACTATTGGTTTTGCAGACAGTGAACTTTCAGGATAATCGTGGCGGATTCCAGAAGTTGTTCAATTACGACTTCTTTAAGGAGAATGGACTTGACTATGATTTCAAGGAGTTCTACTATTCTGTGAATAAAGAAAATGTGGTGAGAGGCATGCACTTTCAGACGCCTCCCTTTGAACACACCAAAGTGGTTTATGTGAGCAAAGGTCGCATTAGGGATGTTGTAGTGGATATCCGGAAGAATAGCAAAACCTACGGCAAATGCTTTTCCATTGAACTAGATGACCAGAAAGGGCAGTATCTGTACATTCCTAAAGGTTTTGCGCATGGTTTTGTGTCGTTAGAAGATGGTAGTATTGTAAACTACGCACAGACCACATGTTATGCCAAGGATAATGACTGTGGAATAGATGCAACATCCATTGGTTTTGATTGGGGTGTTGAGAATCCTATCCGTTCTGGTAGAGATCTGACATTTGAGAAGTTAAACGATTTTAAATCACCATTCTAATGAAAATATTAGTAACTGGAGCAACGGGGTTCATTGGCACTAACCTTACCCGTGAGCTTAGAAAAAATAACGAATTGTTCATACTTGGGCAGTTTGAAGGAGATCCTGAAAAATTGGGACTTCCTGGCATAGAAATGACTGATGACATTCAGCGATTGGCTGATTATATCAAGTCAAACGAGATAGAGGGTATTATTCATCTTGCGTCACTTTACCTTACCGTGCATACTCCTGAGCAGGTAAAAGAATTGGTGCTATCCAATGTCTATTTCGGGACAGCTGTCCTTGAAGCCGCATCCTTGGCAGGAAGCGTTAAGTGGTTTTTGAATACGGGTAGTATTTGGCAGAATTATAATGTAAAAGGTACAGAATACAATCCTGTAAACCTTTATGCTGCCACTAAGCAGGCTTTTATTGATATGGCTAAATATTATAGCGATGTGTTCGGAATCCGTTTCTGCACACTGAAGCTTTGTGATACATATGGTCCAAACGATACACGTAGAAAGATTTTTAAGTTGTTCAAGGATTATTCGGAGAGTGGTGAGTTGTTAAAGATGTCTCCTGGTAATCAGAAAATAGACCTTATTTACATTACCGACATCATTGCAGGTTTTACCCGTCTTGCAGAGTTGCTTGCTTCAGATGCTAAATTAGGTGATGAGTATGTGCTTACGTCTGGGGACCAAATTCCTCTTAAAGAACTGGCTCATCTGTTCTGTAATGTATCAGGTAGAAAACTGAACATAGAATGGGGTGGGCGTCCATATCGTGACAGAGAAGTGATGGTGCCATGGAAAGGAATACCTGTACCAGGATGGAAGGCTGAAATCAATGTCGAAAAAGGGATCCGTCTATTCCTTGGAGAGGGTTAAGAATAATAAATTCAGAAGGACTATTGAAATAAGAGGTATGGTTATACATTCCCTGTCTTCTATTGGTATTTAAATCATCGAAAGGTTCGGAGAATGGGACTATCTGTGGAGTGATTAAATTCTAATAACTGGATAGGAGTGTAGTATTTCTTTAATAAAGCGTTTAAATGTATATTTACTTGTTATGGAGATAAAAACTTCAAAATCAGATATAATTTGGAGTTATATTGCCCAGTTTCTAAATCTGGCGACAGGATTAATAACCTTACCTGTAATCCTTAAGATGCTTAGTGCTGATGAGGTTGGTTTTAATTATATTTTAATATCGATAAATTCTATTGTAGTCCTTTTTGATATGGGCTTTTCTGGACAGTTTTCCAGGTATCTAACTTATATATTCAGTGGAGCTCAAACAATAGAGAAAGAAGGCATATCTGCAGAATACGATGCAGAAATTAACAAACATTTATTAGCGTGTACTATTAAGACCGCAAAGGAAATCTATAGGGGGTTATCATTGATAGCCATATTAGGGCTAATGATCTTTGGAACTTTGTATGTATATAGAGTAACTCAAGGCTTTAAGCTTGTTCAGCACGCATTTTTAATATGGGCAATATTTTGTAGCTCATCATTTTTCAATATTTATTTCTTATATTTTAATGTCTTTTTACAAGGAAGAGGTTTTGTCAAAGAGAGTAAACAAGCACAAATTTTGTCAAGATTATGCCAGATAGTAATTACCTTTGTTCTGTTGTTTCTTGGCTATGGATTGTTGGCTGTTGTTATCGCAAATTTTATAGCGCCCTTTGTTTTACGACTGTACGCGCATAAGAAATTTTATACAGAAGAAATAAAGGAAATTACAACTTATGAAATAGTAACAAAAGAGGAGGTTAAGAAGATATTTACAGTACTCTTTTACAACGCTAAAAAAATGGGAGTTATTTCGATATTGTCATCTGCAATTGGCTACGCTTCTACTCTGATTATTGGTTTCTATTTGTCATTGTCGGATGTTGGATCTTACGGTCTGTTAGTACAATTAACAGGTATTATTACTGCAGTGGCCATGGTTTGTTTTACAAGTCTAGTACCTAGGCTATCAAGTTTGATGGTTCGAAAAAACTATGAAACGTTAAAAAAGGATTTCGGTCTTTCCATGTTGTTCTTTTATGTAATTGTTGTGTTGGGAGGTATTGCACTTTTATGTGTTGTGCCATTGATTAAATGGTTGAATTTTAATACTCAACTTCCCTCCCTAATAATTATAGGCTTGTATTATATATATTCTGTTACCGAGAAGAATCAAGGACTTTTCTCACAGTTATTTCTTTTGGGTAATGATTTGAGGTTTTATTTGGCCGCAATATGTACCGGAGTTGTTTCGTTCATCGCTTTATGGCTTAGCTTATATCTTGGATTTGGCTTAATAGGAGTTGTTGCTTCTCAAAGTATACCTTTATATTTGTATTCTGCATGGAAATGGCCATATGAAGCAAAGAAAGTGTATAAAATAAATTTTTATTACGACTTGATAGTTAATCCAATTAACAGAATAAAAGAATTTAAAAATGAAAGAAATCTTTGATTATAAAGATAATATTACTCCAATAAAAAGTATTCCATCTATTAATATATACGGAGTAGATAAAGAAAGAGGAACCGCTCGCCAATTTACCATATGTATACCGACATATAAAAGAGTGGATGCTCTATCAGAAGCAATTCTGAGTGCTATAAATCAGGTTGAATATGACGATTACAATGTGATTGTAGTAGATAATAATCCTGATAGAAATGATGAAACGGAGTTGTTTATGCTTAAATACAAAGAGCACTCCAAGATAACCTATTACAAAAACTCACAGAATGTGGGTATGGCAGGAAATTGGAATAAGTGCTTGATATTAGCGTCATCCGACAACGTTGTCCTGCTTCATGACGATGATGTGCTATCCCCGTATTCTCTAATTGCATTTAATTCCGCATTAAATAATATTAATAGAAACTGGGCTATGGTTAAACCTAATCTGAGAAAGTTTTCAGATTCAAAAGAGCTCACTTTTTCTAGACCTTCAAATGCTCGATTAATAGAATTAAAATCTTATGATTTTTTTGACGGAGATGGAATTGGGGCGCCAACTTGTATTTTAATGAATAAGAAAAAAATTATTGAAAATGGCGGCTATGACTCACGATATTATCCTTCTATGGATTATAAGATGACGTCAAATTTAATTCTCAATAGCAAGTTATATATATATTATAGCAGGACTGAAGTGGGTGGATATCGTATTGGTCTTAATCAGAGCTTATCAGAAAAGACTATGGATGAATATTTCGAAATGCGATATAAAATAGGCGGCGATTTAATGAGGTTGTATGGAATCCCTCAGTTTTGTATAAAACTATTTCAGTCTATCAGAAAAACGCCGCAAGTTCATCATATTACAAAGGCATATAAATTTTCAGAATACAAATTTAAATTAGATAAGAATTTCTTTCATCTTGGTGATAGTATTAGCGGATTATTGTATCATACGATCGACTTAATCTATAGCGGCTTACATAGAATTCATTCGAAGACAATAACAAATATATAAAAAAATGAGCGTAAAAATAATTGCGTATTATCTTCCTCAATATCATCCATTTCCTGAAAATGATGAGTGGTGGGGTAAAGGATTTACAGAATGGACAAATGTTGGTAAAGCTAAAGCTTTATTTAAAGGACATTATCAGCCCAAAGTTCCAACAGAGTTGGGTTATTATGATTTGAGATTGCCTCAGGTGGCAGATGAACAGGCGAAACTTGCCAAAGAAGCTGGCGTGTATGGCTTCTGCTACTGGCATTATTGGTTTGGTAAAGATAAGGAACTAATGGAAATGCCATTCTATAGGATGGTGGATAGTGGTAGCCCTGATTTCCCGTTCTGTCTTGGTTGGGCAAATGAGAGTTGGATGTCTAAGCAATGGAGCAAAAACGGTGTAACAGGTAAACTACTTATTGAGCAAAAATACGAAGGTATAGATGATTATGATCACCATTTTTATAAATTGATCAAAGCATTCAAAGATCAAAGATACATACGTATAGATAATAAACCGTTCTTTTTGATTTATCGCCCTCTTGAGTTTGAAGATATTTCTTCATTCATGGATAGATGGAACACTTTAGCTAAAAAGGAATTATTATCAGATGGATTTTATTTTGTTGCACATGCTAGGAATGAGAAAGAATGCGACCAACTTCGAAAAATGAAGTTTGATGCAATTAATATTGGACCAACTACACGTTTTTCGCAGCTTTCACAAGGATTAAATTTATTAAGATTAAAAAATAAAATCCACAGATTGCTAACAGGATGCCCGAATCTGTTAGATTATAGGTATGTGATAGCTAATCTCTGGAACGAGAAGTATGAAGGGAAAGATGATGTTCTTCCGACTCTCATTCCTAATTGGGATCATTCACCTAGAGGAGGTCGCAACTCTTTGGTTTTTGAGAATTGTACTATTGAAAATTGGGCAGATCATGCAATTAGTATTATACGGAAAACAAAGAATAAAGATAACAAAATTATTATGCTTAAGTCGTGGAATGAATGGGGAGAAGGTAATTACATGGAGCCAGATGTAAAAAATGGCAGAGGATATATAGAAACACTGTCGAAGATTTTGAAGAGTTTTGATTAATGGATTTGTTACAAGTCACATGTTTTCTAGGGTTATTTCCTGCACTATACCCATTAGGAAAACTGATTCATAAAAAAGAAATAAACCTTTTCGATCTGATTATTCTGTTCCATACATTAAATTTTATGGCTGTGCCATTATGGAAAGGGAATATAAAAAACTGGTCTGACGAGGGGATTATTTCAGTATTCGTGTACTATATATTATTTATAGTATTATTGTTGCTTTTTGATATTCATTGGGATAAGAGATTTAGAGAATGTACAAATCCAATTAACATTACTCGTTATTTGCAAAATTTTAATAACCTTAAAATTTCAAAAGTCGGCACCTTTTTATTAACGATAATTTTTTTAGTGGCTATAGTTTATTATATGCCTAGGGCTACTTATATTTTGGAACTGGAAGATGCAGGAGTTGAATTGGACCCTTCGGAAAAAACTTCGACATTTGTTTTTGGAAATATTTTTAATGTCACAGGTATTGTTTTAACGCTACATTTTGTATATGGATTAAAAAATAGAAAGATAGTAACAATCGGAAATCTATTTTTGGGGATATATCTAATATTGAATTTATTTTTCCCTCGACGCATCTTTATTCTTTTAGTATTGCAAATTTTTCTTTGTGTCTATGCAGTTAAAAGAGATGCGATAACAAAAAAACTAATTTTTTATTCAGTTGTTGTCGCCATGTTTTTATATTTGGTATATTTCCCGTTTTATAACATTATGAGACAAGGGGCTTATGAGGTTAAATTTAATCCCAATGAACCAATTGAGTCGATGGGGCGTTTGGCATCTTATGCATGGGATAACTGGGGAGCAATGAGTGTCGATGCAACAGATGCGAGTGATGAGCGCAGCCTCAACTTGTACGATGCTGTCTATGACTTGATGAAATATGAGAATCCACCTATGAACGGTGAACTAACAAGATTAGCAATTGATATAGCAATTCCTCGTATTCTTAATCCCCATAAAGCTGAAGGTTCTCAGCCTGTGTTAGAAGAAATGACGAAGCATTATAAAGATCAGGCAGATTCATATCTCCTCGTTGCTTATGGAGAATTCCATTTTATTGGAGCATTATATGCCTTGCTCCTTTTTGTAATTGTTACTTTCTCATACTTGTTTTATGGAGCTTTGTGGTCACAGTTATTTCATAGTTATATGCCCAAAATCTATGTCACGTTTATTTGTTTTGCATTAACATGGAATGTAGAGGGAACAATAGATTCGTTTCTACCTTGGTTTTTCTCATCACTTCCTTTGCTAGTGATGTTAGTGATACTAGAAAAAAAGAAGATTATTGAAATAAAAAAAACGTCCAGTTGTTAAGTTCCTGATAAGTTTAGGCTAGCTCGTATATAAACCTATAATAATAACAGTTTATTATGATTATAACAAAGACACCTTTCCGAATGTCATTCTTCGGAGGAGGAACAGACATGCCTTCGTTTTTCAATACATATGGCGGTAGTGTTATCTCAACAACTTTCGATAAATACTGTTACGTAAATGTAAGACATCTCCCTCCTTTTATGCCATACATCTCAGAGTTGGTATATAGCAAGTTTGAGAGAGTGAATTGTATTGATGAGATTGTACACCCCCTTATCCGCGAGTGTATGCGTTTGCATGACATTCATGAGATCAGACTAACTTACGAAGGTGACTTACCTGCGCGTACAGGATTAGGTACGAGTAGTACATTCGCAGTAGGTATGCTAAATGCTTTTTGTGCACTGAAAGGCAAAATGATGAGTAAACATCAATTGGCAGAGGAGGCAATACATGTTGAACGTGATATATTGCAGGAGCATGGCGGTTGGCAGGATCAGGTTGCCGCAGCCTATGGTGGTTTAAACCGCATTGATTTTGCTGACAATCAGTTCAAGGTTACTCCAATCATTATTCATCCTGACAGGAAGAAAGAACTAGATGACAATCTAATGTTGTTCTATACAGGTGTTCAGCGTTTCTCATCGGAAATTCAGGCAGATACATTTGCAAAGCCCGTCGACAAAACAAAACAACTGCTTGAAATGCTGGCGTTGGTTGATGAAGCTCAGGCTATATTGACAGATAAGAATGCAAGTTTAAATGAATTCGGAAAGCTTCTTGATTACACATGGAAACTTAAACGAGGCACTGGCAATAAGGTAAGCAATAATTCTATAGATGAATTGTATGATAAAGGTATCAAAGCAGGTGCCTTGGGCGGCAAATTGTTAGGTGCAGGCGGTGGAGGCTTCTTACTTTTCTATGTTGAGAAAGATAAGCAAAAGAATGTTTTAACTGCTCTTGATGAACTTATGCACGTACCTTTCCATTTCGAGAGCGAAGGTTCTACAGTTATACATTACAATCCTATTGTGTACATTCCAAGAAAAGAAATAAAGTTAGATTAATATGAGTTATATAGTAACGGGAGGAGCAGGATTCGTAGGCTCCAATATGGTAAGAACATTGAATAAGTACGGCATTAACGATGTCGTTATCGTGGATAATTATGATGAAAGTAAAATGCCTAATCTTTTGGATTTGCTCTTTACAGATTATATAGATTATAGCGATGGACTTGAGGCTGTAGATAAGAAATTAAGAGCAATATCTATTGAAGGAATATTTCATATAGGAGCAGATGCAGATGTCCTGGATTATAATCCAAAACACATGATGTTGCTTAATTATGAGTTCTCTAAAATGTATTGCAAGGTAGCAAGCGATAGAAAAGTGCCATTTGTTTATGCATCATCGTCTGCCGTATATGGTAATAGCAAAACCCAGGATGCTGCATCTGAAAATGTGTTGCCTCATAATATATATGCATGGTCTAAATGGCTCTTTGACAAATATACAGTTGCAAATATGAGTACTTTTGGTGGCAGAGTAATGGGCTTCCGTTTCTTTAATGTTTTTGGTTGGGGTGAATTCCATAAGGGTAAGAATGCCAATATCGTTTATCGTTTCTATCGCTATTTGAAGGATGAAGGCAAAATCCCCTTGTTTAAGGGAGATATTATACGAGACCATGTTTATGCAGAGGATGTTACAGAGGTGCTTTATCAGGCAATGATAAACAATCAAGTTAAGAGCGGTATCTATAACTTAGGTGGCAACCATCCTATTTCTCATTTAGAGATA
>JAEEGL015873032.1_pt1 | contig 14391 bp, 8 predicted proteins | sample 9134231 | NCBI WGS metagenome assembly JAEEGL01 (sample SAMN16246548, study PRJNA631951) | gut metagenome | biome: gut microbiome; feature: rumen; material: fiber-attached | host: Bos | place: Iran: Karaj | collected 2018-10
AGTATCAAAAAAAAGGCAGTATGTAGCACTTTTTAGGAAAAACTCTTGGTGTTTTAAGAAAATATGCTTATTTTTGCAAACTGTAACAATTGGCAGTGACCTGTGCCCGCCGGGCCGTGTGCACACCTCCGGGCGGGAGGTGTTGAGCTGAAAAGCTTCTGGCTGTTGGGGTTGATAAAGTTAAGCATACGCATCTATTTTATTATTTAGAACGACAAAATATTATCTTTAATAACAAAAAACGAGAGAGAATTTATGGAAAAAAGAAGAATCATGACATTGCTGGCCGTGCTCTTCCTCATGGTGGGAGGTGCGCTGGCCCAGACGAAAGTCAATGGTACCGTAGTATCTCAGGACGATGGAGAGCCGGTCATCGGTGCCAGCATCATCGTGGTGGGTACCAATGTAGGTACAGTGACTAACGCCAGCGGACAATTCTCGCTGACCTGTCCAGCAGGAAAGAACGTGCTGCGTATCACCTACGTCGGCATGGAACCTCTGGAACTGACAGCGCGTCCGAACATGCGTATCCTGCTGACGAGCGACCAGACGGCCCTTGACGAGGTCATCGTCGTGGCCTATGGTACGGCTAAGAAGAGCGCCTTCACCGGTTCGGCCGCCGTGCTGAGCACTGAAGACTTGTCAAAGCACACTGTGGCTAACGTTACCGATGCCCTCGTGGGTTCGGTGCCTGGCCTGCAGATTCGTGGCGCATCGGGTGCTCCTGGCTCTGGCTCGGGTAGCATCAACATCCGTGGTATCGCCTCAATGTACGCCGGTACAGACCCGCTGGTCATTGTCGACGGTGCTCCCTACAGTGCCTCGCTGACCAACATCCCCGTGGAAGACATCGAGTCGGTCTCTGTGCTGAAGGACGCTGCCTCTGCAGCTCTGTATGGTGCTCGTGGTGCCGCCGGTGTGATCATCGTGACGACGAAGAAGGGTAAGAGCCGCGACGCACAGATCACTGTTGACGCCAAGTGGGGTTCTAACTCACGTGCTATCCCCGACTACGACGTCATCAAGAATCCTGCCCAGTACTATGAGGTGTTCTACAACCAGCTGGACAACTACGCCAGGAACGTGGGCGGCATGGACGCTAACGCTGCCAATGCATGGGCCAACAAGACCATGCTGGACCAGCTGGGCTACAACGTCTACGCCATTCCCGAAGGCCAGAACCTCGTGGGTACCAATGGCAAGCTGAACCCCAACGCTACGCTGGGCCGCGCCTACAACTGGAACGGCGAGACCTATTACATGGCACCCGACGACTGGACTGACATCGCCTACAACAACTCGCTGCGTCAGGAGTACACCGTCAGCGCCAACGCTGCCAACGACCGTGGTTCATTCTACGCTTCGCTGGGCTTCCTGGACGAGGATGGTATCATCCAGTTCTCAGGCTACCAGCGCACCACCGCCCGACTGAAGGCTGACTATCAGCTGAAGCCTTGGCTGAAGATGGCCGCCAACATTGGCTATGTGCACTCGAAGACCATCTCCAACCCGAACCTGACGAGTGACAGCTACGGCTCGACGAACATGTTCTACTATACTTCGCGCATTGCACCTATCTATCCTGCCTATGTGCGCATCATCGATCCCGTCACCAAGCAGCCCATCATCCGCACCGACGACAATGGCAATATCCAGTACGACTACGGTGTGGCAGCCACCAACTACGGTGTGGGCCGTGGCTTCCTGCAGACTGGTAACCCTCTTGGCTCGAACAACTACAACAAGATTTACACGTGGGGCAACCAGCTGCACGGCAACTATGTGCTCGACGCACAAATCACGAAGCACCTGAAGGCCACGCTGAACAGCACGCTCACCTTTGGACAGACCAGTTACTCTGACTATGAGAACGCCCTCTACGGCCCGAAGGTAGGTGTGAACGGACAGATTGTGAAGAACCAGAGCAACACCCTGCGTCAGAACCACATCCAGACGCTGAACTACGCCAACCTCTTCGGCAAGCATGAGCTGACAGTGCTGGCCGGTCATGAGTGGTACGACACGAAGACCCGCTACCTCTATGCTGAGCGTACCGGTGGTTTCTCAGCTGACATTCCTGAGATCAACGCCTTCGCTACCATGTCGGGCTCGAACAGCTATACCACCGAGTACAATGTGGAAGGCTACTTCGGCAACCTGCAGTACAACTACGACAACAAGTACTTTGGCTCGGCTTCCTTCCGCCGTGACGCTACCTCCTACTTCGCCAAGAAGAACCGTTGGGGTTCGTTCTGGAGCGTCGGTGGAGCATGGATCATCTCGAAGGAGTCCTTCATGGAGAGCACCGCTGACTGGCTCGACCAGTTGAAACTCAAGGCATCTATCGGTCAGCAGGGTAACGATAACATCGGCAGCTGGGCATATATTGACCTCTACAGCCTGTCGAAGGCCACCGACACCCAGATGACCCCGACCTTCTCCCGCATCGGTAACCCCGAAATCACCTGGGAGACCACCACTAACTTCAACGCTGGTCTGGAGTGGAGCCTTTGGAAGGGACGCCTCACTGGTAGCTTCGACGTCTATAACAAGAAGATTACCGACCTGCTCTTCTGGCTCTCCGTGCCTGAGAGCGCTGGCTCGCGTGGCTACTACGGCAACATTGGCGACATGCGCAATACCGGTGTCGAGCTGGTCATCAGCGGTGACGTCATCCGCACCAAGGACCTGACCTGGAACATCACAGCCAACCTGTCGCACAACTCCACGAAGATTACCAAACTGCCTGAGACGAAGATTGCTGACAACGGCGGTTTCTATGAGAGCAGTTACTGGTACGCCGTCGATGGTCCGATGTACAACTACATGACCTACTCCTATGCTGGTGTCTACAATGAGAACACCTATAAGCTTACCGGCGACGAGAAGTTTGACCAGAGCAAGGCTGGTCTTGCACTCTACTGGTACGACAAGAACCTGACAACGAAGAAAGACCCTACCACTGGCGAATACTACGCCGATGCTAACGGTAAGCCCCTCAACCCCAACGCAACCCTTAACGAGGAGACGGGCAAGTGGGAAGGTGTCACCAACGTGGTGAACAAGCCCGGTTCAGAAAAGACAGGTGCCACTACTGACATCGGTGAGGCACAGCGTTACGTCGACGGCTCTATCCTGCCGAAGGTGTTCGGTGGCTTCAGCACCACCCTGCGTTACAAGGGCATCGATGTGAGCGCATCCTTCGACTACCAGTTAGGTGGCAAGGTGTATGACTCTCAGTACAGAGGCCTCGTAGTCCCCGGCACCAGCGCCAGCGACGCCGGCAGCACTTTCCACAAGGACGTGCTCAACGCCTATTCGCCCACCAACACCGGCAGCGACTTCCCGCGCTGGCAGTATGGCGACAACTATGCCGCCTACGGCAGCGACCGCTTCCTGACCAGTGCCTCGTACCTCAACTTCCAGTCGTTCACCGTTGGCTACACTCTGCCCAAGAGCCTTATCAGCAAGATCGGTATGCAGAGCATCCGCGTCTACTGCTCGGGCGAGAACCTCTACTTCTGGTCCAAGCGCAAGGGCTTCGATCCGCGCCAGAGCTACGACGCCGTGAAGTCTATCAACACCTACTCACCCGTGCGCACCATCTCGGGCGGCATTCAGCTGACATTCTAACCAAAAAGGAGGAAACAAGAATATGAAGAAAATACTATCCATACTGGCTGTGGCAGCCACGCTGACAACAACCAGCTGCGTCGAGGAAATCGACCCGCAGAACAGCACCATCACCATCGACCAGGTGAAGAATGCACCGGGCGCCTTCAACAATGCCGTGTCGGCCATCACCGCCACTCTCTGCGGAGAGTTCGTCTATGGTGGCAACAGCAACACCTACCTCTACGATTTGGGTCTGCCCTCATTCTACCTCATACGTGACATCCAGGGACAGGACGTCGTCTACGTCTACCAGAACTGGTACACCTACTGGTACACCGTGCAGTACATGGGACCGTCCTACCGCTTCGCACAGATTCCCTGGACCTACTACTACGGATGGATCAAGAGCTGCAACGAAGTCATCAGCATGGCCGGCGAGCAGCCTAGCGACGACATGAAGGCCGGCACGGGCATTGCCTATGCCATGCGCGCCTACTACTACATGGACCTGGCCCGTATGTATGCCCAGAAACCCTACGCACTGGCCAAGACGGGTGAGGAGTCTGTCAGCGTGCCCATCGTGAAGGAGACCACCTCGTTGGCTGACCTGGCTCACAACCCCCGTGCCACCAACGAAGACATGTGGGCATTCATCCTCAGCGACCTCGACAAGGCTGAGACACTGCTTGCCGGCTACGAGCGCAACGACGTCTACACGCCCGACCAGAGCGTGGTCTACGGTTTGAAGGCACGTGCCTACCTCGAGATGGAGGACTGGGCCAACGCCGAGAAGTATGCCAAGATGGCCCAGAACGGCTACTCCATCATGACGCAGGACGAGTACACTGACTGGAACACTGGCTTCAACACACCTAACGGAGCATGGATGCTGGGTATGACCTACAAGGCTGATGACCCGCAGATCCTGCTCAACGACGCTGACTCCAGCTGGGGCTCACTGATGTGCATCGAGATTAACCCCAACGTGTCGGGCTGCGGCTATGCTGCCAACTACGGCCAGCCGTTCATCATCGACCGTCACCTCTATGAGACCATCCCCGTCTCTGACTGCCGCAAGAAGTGCTATGTTGACTTCGCCATCGACGATAACATCGAGATTGCTGACGAAGACGGCGTTCCCACTGCTGAGGGCTTAGAGGCTCTGAGTGCCTACTCGAACCACCCCGACTGGATTATCAACACCGGTCTGTCAGCACAGGGCTACGGCAAGGTGGGCGGACTGCCCCTGAAGTTCCGCACCGCTGGTGGTGAGGCTGGACGCGACAACCAGTATGTAGGTTTCGTCGTTGCCGTTCCCATGATGCGTGTGGAGGAGATGTATCTTATCGAGGCCGAGGCCGCCGGCATGCAGAACGAGGCACGTGGCATCGAACTGCTTACCGCCTTTGCCAAGCATCGTGACGCCGACTACGTCTACGGCACACACAACGAGCCGTACTACAACACCAAGACCTCCAAGTTCCAGAACGAGTGCTGGTGGCAGCGCCGCGTGGAGTTCTGGGGCGAGGGACTGGCCACCTTCGACATCAAGCGTCTGCAGAAGGGCATCATCCGCAGCTATGCAGGCTCTGACCATACCGACGGCTACCGCTACAACAGCGAGACCACTCCCGAATGGATGAACTGGTGTATCGTGCAGACCGAGACCAACTACAACTACGACTGCACCAACAACAAGGATCCTAAGTATCCTGGTAAGAACTCTGAGGAGTTTGTCTGGTAAGTTTTGAGGCATAACCAATAATAAAGAAATAGCATTATGAAGAAATACTTTTATAGTTTGTGCATAGCCCTTGTCGCCGCCACTGGCTTCACTGCCTGTTCCGACGATGACGACAACTACCAGTGGGCTTCCGCCGAAGGCCAGCAGGTCTACTTCGCCAATGGCCTGAGCTCAAAGATTGAATTAGCCATGAGCGGCTCAGAGTTCAACGTGCCCATCCGGCGCGTGAAGAGCGACGATGCCATCACGGTGAGTCTCGCTCATACCGACACGACGGGTTTCTACAACGTGCCCACCAGCGTCTCCTTTGCTGCAGGTGAGAAAGAGGCTGTCATCAAAATCGGTTATGACAACACGAAGATGATCTATGACAAGTTCGTGCCCGATACCATCAGCATCGCCAGCACCGACATGACCTCGCCCTACGGCTCCTCCGTCTACGCCTTCAGCGCCGGTGCCCTGTCACCTTACAAGGACCTCGGAATGGGTTCCTACTACGACGGTTTCTGGGAGTTCACGAGCAAAGTGTCCATCAAGCAGAATACCGAGAATCCCAGCGTCTTCCGCATCTATGGTGCCTACGATCCCGTCGACGACGGTAACCAGGACGACTATCTCGAGATACGCATCCTCAAGCCCGGCGATGTGATTGGCGACATCACCGTCACACAAAGCGACCTGGTGTTCTGGGCTGAGGACTTCAACAGCGGATACCATCATACCAACTACGATGCTGACGTACTTGTCATCCATCCCTACGGCTTCTCCAATACACATGCAGAAGAATTCTGGTTGTTCAATCGCGTTCTGGAGTATCAGGAGAATGGTCTGCCCGGTGAGATTCAGCTGGCTCCGCGCTACTACATGAACGGTGTGGGCGGATGGAACTACTCGCAGAGAGACGGCATTGTTGACATCATCTTCCCCGGCTTTGCCAAGAAGGACTTCTCCTTGGAGGTTACCACGCTAGGCGTGATGACTGACTGGGAAAAGAATGCCTCTTTGGCACTGAACGCCACCTTGGGACCCGACGCTACTGACGTCAGGGCCCTCGTGCTGGCTGCCGATGCTGACATTGATGCTGCCATTGCTTACCTCGTTAGCGAAGATGCAGAATACTCGGCCATTGAAGAAGGCGTGAACTACGTGCCCATCCCCGAGGGACTCAATGGCAAACTCGCCGTTCTTGTGGCCGTCTTTGACGAAGGTCAGTTGAAGGAATCCACCACCAGCAACTTCGAATACTGGGGCGGCGGTGCTACTCCGTGGGAGACCATCGCCACGGGTGACTATCTCTATACCCAGTTCTTCACCGACGATGACGACAATCCACAGACTGACCCAGGCTTGGAACTGCAGTACAATGCTGATGAAGACACCTATCGCATCCTGCACTGGGGCTACGATGTTGAATTCGCTTTCAAGCTCGACAAGCAGACCAACGCTGTGGTCGTGCCCCAGCAGTACGTCGGCTACACCCATAGCAGCTATGGCGATGTATATGTGATGGAGTCTGACCTCTACGCCGCTGCCATTGACGGATGGGATGAGGGCGATAAGAACGACGGCCCCAGCTACTATGATCCCGAAACGCATACCTTCCACTTCATGGTGGCATACTTCGTCTCGGCAGGTTACTTCGGCCACGGCGAGGAGACCTTCACGCTGACACCAGCCCAGGCACGCGCCTTGGGTCTTGACAAGCAGAAGATGCCGGTGTACAACACCAAACTGGTTCCGCTGAAGCGGTCTTACGTAAAGCTGTTCTCTGGCAAGTTCTTCTCAAAGGAACTGCTGTCTTTCTGACACCGAGCAATTCCCAACAGTAAAAATAGGCGGCACTCTCCACTTGAGGGTGCCGCTTGTTATTTACTGAGTCTAAAGTCTCTCAACACTAAACACTAAGCGTTAGAGCCAGCAATGGAGACTTTAGCGTTTAGTGCTTCGCTAACTATTGCGTAGCTATTGAGGCTACCGTGCCACTGATATTATCGTGCTACTGGCGCTACCGTGCTACTGGTGCTACTGTGCACCGAAACTATCGTGCTACTGGCGCTACCGTGCTACTGATGCTACTGGCGCTACTCGCCGCAAGAAATTCCCCATTTCATCGGCTATCTTATGGTCTATCTCTCAACCATGAACGACTTATGTGAATAAGAGGCCGAGTTATGACAGCCAGGTGTTGAGTTATGTTCACCAGGCATTGAGTTATGATAGCCAGGCGTTGAGTTACGCGAATAAGTCAAGGAGTTATTCTCATAAGTCAACGACTTATTCCCATAACTCAATGCCTGGTGATGATAACTCGGTGCATGATATGTAAGTCACAAAATAAGGTGTCGGTAGCACCATTCCGAGTGTTGGTGCTACTGATAATTTCCGATGAAATGGGCTTTTTCATGCGTTCGGTAGCACGAGTAGCTTCTTCCTTCCTATCTCTTCTGCTTGAAGAACTGCTGCATGAGCTGGCGGCACTCTTCTTCCATGATGCCACCCTCGACTTGCGCTTTGGGGTGCAGGGCGTGAGGGGCGTAGGTCAGGAAGCCACGCTTCTCGTCGCGACAGCCATAGACCACATGGGGCACCTGCGACCAGCCCAGGGCGCCTGCACACATCACGCAGGGCTCGGCGGTGACGTAGAGCGTGCAGTCGGTGAGGTACATGCCGCCCAGGTCAGTGGCAGCCATAGTGATGGCCTGCATCTCAGCATGGGCGGTGGCATCGCCAAGGGTCTCCGTCAGGTTGTGGGCACGGGCAATGATGCGGTCCTTACAAACTACGACGGCGCCGATGGGCACCTCGCCATCGGCCAGGGCTTTCTGGGCCTCGGCCAGGGCTAGGCGCATGTATCTCTCGTGGGGGGTGGGGCTAGTGGGGGTCATGGGGCTGGTTGATCTTATGGGTTTTAGGCTTGGTACAGTTCTTTGAGCACGCTGACGGAGCGCAGCTCAGGGAAGCCTGGCACGTGCAGGCGGTAGTAGAGCAGCAGAATCTCCAGGATGCGGTTGCGCTCCATGCGGTTCAGGCGGAACAGGTGCATCGTGGGGAAGTCCATGCGCATGAGCAGCAGGATGCGTCCTGCCTCCTGCGGCATCAGGAAGTCGGCATGAAGGGGCGGGGCAGGGCAGAAGCTGGCGGCGCGCAGGTCGAAGTAGTCGCCCCGCGTGTCCAGATTGGGGAAGAAACCCAGGAAGCGCGCCGTGCGCATGAGGAACACCAGGTGGAAGTTGGCGTAGCCGTCAGGGGCGCCATCGAGCCACTCCACGGCCGAGCGTATGTAGTCGAACAACGGCTCATTGCGTTGCTCGTCCCGGAGTGCATGGTAGAGGAACTCAGCCACGAAGAGACCGATGGACAGCTTCCTAGCATCGGAGTAGAGTGAGGGCAGGGGGATGAGCAGCGCTGCATCGCGGATCTTCTGTAGCTGCATTTGCTGCCGCACGTCGCATTCCAGCTGCAGCAGTGTCAGCGCCTGCAGGTATTGCTTCTTTATCTTTGAGCGTTCCGAGCGCGGTGCGGGCAAAATAAACGACAGCCGTCCATGTTCGCGGGTGAACATGTCGGCTATCATTTGTCTTTCGCCATATTTCAGTGCATGCAGCACGATGGCCTCGGTCTTTACTAACATTGAGATTTGAGATTTGAGGTTTGAGATTTGAGGTTAGCTGAGTCTGACTTTAAATCTCAAATCTCAAACCTCAAATCTCAAATCACAGCTTAGAGTGAGATGTCGCAACCAAGACCCAGCACGCGGTTGGTGCGGGTGAAGGTGTCATTAACGCCTGCCGTGGGATAGTCCTTGCGCTCATAGTTCTCGTAGCTGGTCGAGAAGTAGGCGGCCTTCAGTGTCACCACGTTGCTGAGCTTGTAGTTCATGCCAAAGCCCAGGCTGTAGCTGTTGGTGACAAACGACATGTCGTTCATGTATTCGTCACTCAGGCCGTAGCGTGTCAGCTGGCCGCCGACGGAGACCGTCAGACGGTCGGTGACGTCCCACTCAGCACCTGCCAGAAACTCGTTGGTGTTGTAGTCGAGCAGCTTTTGCGTGTTGCCGTACCAGTCAGCATCCTTGTCGAAGTAGTAGTGCCAGCCCAGGTTCAGGCGGATGTCGTCGATGGGTGACCACTGAGCGCCCACGGTGAGCAGTGCCGGCTGGTCCTCGTTCACCGATTCGCCGTCGCGGAACTTGTTGACGGCCGGTATCTCGCTGGCCTGGTCAACGGTCGACTCGTTCTTCATTCTCATCTGTGTCTGGAACTCATACTTGGCAGCGAAGTTCCATCGGCCCAGGCGGTAGTCGATGCCCACCACCGGAGCGATGCCCAGGCTGGTCTGGTTGCAAAGCAGGTTCACGCCCTGTGAGTATTTCTGCAGCTGGTCAATGTTGGCGCGCGAGCCCTGCAGCTGTGTCTGCTGGCCCTGCAGCTGCTGCTGTGTGGCCTGCAGCTGTGTGCGCTGTGCCAGCAGCTCAGCAGGAGCCGTGGCACCGGCAGCCTCATACTGGGCGATGCCGGCATTCACCTGCTGCAAGCCGGCATCCACCTGCTGCAGTCCGTTGCTAATCTGCTGCAGTCCGGCATCCAACGTTGCGGTGGCATCGCTGAGGAAGCTGCCGAAGTCCACATAGCCGTTGCCAGCCTTCTTCACCATAATGTTGCTGATCTTTGCCTTATAGGTGGCATCGCCGTAGAGCAGGCGCAGTCCGCCGTAGATGGAGAAGTCGTTGTTGACCTTGTAGGCCGTTCCCAGCTGCAGGCCGAAGTAATACTGGCGCCCCTGCATGAAGCCGTTCATATCGTAGCGCTCGGCACCCAGCGGAGCCAGCTGCTGGGCGATGGTGCCCACAACGCTCTCGAAGGAGCCCAGGCCGTCGTCGAACTTACACTTGCCGCCGCCGCCAGGTACGCTGAAGTTGAACTGGAAGCTATAGTTGCCCTTGTTCCATGCAGCCTGGATTGACGGTATGATAGGAGCGTCAGCTACGCCCTCGAAGGTCTTCGTCATCTGGTCGTTGTTTTTTGCCCCCAGCTTAAAGACAGGGTTCGTCGACGTGATGGTACGCGTCTGGTGAGCGTACTGCCAGTTCAGACCCAGGTGGAAGCCCTGAGGCAGGAATGCCACACCAGCGGGGTTGCTATAGACGCCATCAAGACCGATGGCGGCATCGCGTGCCGGGTTGCGGAGGAAGTCAATGCTTTGGTTGGTGTTGGTGAGAATGCCACCTGCCGTTGCGGTGGTGGCTGTTGCTGCCAGCAAAAGGCTGGTCAGGAGTGTCTTTGATTTCATATCCTTAAAACAATGCTTTGTAAAATCGGCTGCAAAGGTAAGCACTATTTTTAAAAGCACACGCGTTGTGCGCCCGCACTTAAGGATAATTAACAAAAAACTTGCGCATTTTTGCACAAAACGTGCAGTTTGCGCAGAAAAGCGTTGCGCATTTGCAGAAAAAATGTGCAAAATAAATGGCGCTAACTGATGGTTATTCGCGCAGAAATCATTACCTTTGTAACCAAAATAATTAAACTAAACAATGGTATGATGGCAAAGATACTACTGGCCACCGCGATGGCCACGGCTGTGCCCGTTGCTGCACAGGAGAAGATGGCCCAGCTGGAGCAGCATGCCAACGACATCATCAGTCAGATGACACTTGAGGAAAAGTTCTCGCAGTTGATGAACGAGACACCCGGCATTCCCCGTCTGGGCATTGAGCCTTACGACTGGTGGAACGAGGGTCTGCACGGCGTGGGGCGCAGCGGCAGGGCTACCGTCTTTCCGCAGCCCATTGGCCTGGGTGCCACCTTCGACCCCGACATGGTCAGGCAGATAGGCGATGCCATTGCCACCGAGGCCCGTGCCAAATATGTGGTGGCCCGTCGTAACAAGAACTACGCCCGCTATACGGGCCTGACGTTCTGGAGTCCGAATGTGAATATCTTCCGCGACCCGCGATGGGGGCGTGGCATGGAGACATGGGGCGAGGACCCTTTCCTGACCGGCACCATGGGCACCGCCTTCGTGCGTGGTATGCAAGGCGACGACCCCGTGTACCTGAAGGTGGCAGCCTGTGGCAAGCACTTTGCCGTGCACAGCGGACCGGAGGCCACACGCCACGAGGCCAACGTGTCGCCATCCAGGCGTGACCTCTGGGAGACCTATCTGCCAGCCTTCGAGATGCTGGTGAAGGAGGGCAAGGTGGAAATCATCATGGGTGCCTATAACCGTGTCTATGGTGAGAGCGCCTCGGGCAGCAAACTGCTGCTCACTGACATCCTGCGCAAGCAATGGGGCTTCAAAGGGCACATCGTCAGCGACTGTGGCGCCGTGACCGACATCTTTGAGGGACATCACATCGCCAAGAGTGAGGCCGAGGCCTGTGCCATAGCCATTAAAGCCGGCTTGAATGTAGAGTGTGGCACGTCGTTCCGTGCCTTGAAGGATGCGCTCAGCCAGCAACTGCTCACCGAGGACGACATCGACAACGCCCTGAAGCCCCTGATGATGACCCGCCTGAAGCTGGGCATCATCCACGACGATCCCGACTGCCCGTATAACCATGTTGGCGAGGAGCAGATAGGCTCCAAGGAGCACATCGCCTTGGCGCGACAGGCCGCCGTGGAGGGCATGGTGCTGCTGAAAAACCAGAACGGCGCCTTGCCCATTGACAAGAACATCCATACGCTGTTCGTTAGTGGTGCCGGCGCTGCTGACGCCTTCTGGCTGATGGGCAACTACTTCGGCATCAGCGACCGCTATTGCACTTATCTGCAGGGCATCGTGTCGAAGGTGAGCAACGGCACCGCCGTAAACTACCGCCCCGGCGTCTTGGAGAATGCCCCCACTCGCAATGCCATCAACTGGGCCGTGGACGAAGCCGCCGGTGCTGAGAAGTCCATCATCGTCATGGGCAACAATGGCAACCTGGAAGGTGAGGAAGGCGAGGCCATCGACTCTGAGCGCGGCGACCGCGACAACATCAGCATCCCTGAGAGCCAGATGAACTTCCTGCGCCAGGTGTGTCGTCGCAAGCAGCAGGGCGTCATCGTCGTCCTTACCGGCGGCAGTCCCGTCGACGTGCGCGAAGTGTGCCAGCTGGCTGATGCCGTCGTTATGGCCTGGTATCCCGGTCAGGAGGGTGGCTATGCCTTGGCCGATGTGCTCTTTGGCGACGAGAACTTCTCTGGCAGACTGCCTGTCACCTTCCCTGAGGACGGCGACCGTCTGCCCGCCTTTGACGATTACTCCATGCGCGGGCGCACGTATAAGTATATGTGTGACAATATCTATTTCCCCTTTGGCTTTGGTCTCAGCTATGGCCATGTGGGCTATTCCAACCTGAGCGTACAGGCTGACAAGAAGACGGGCGCAACCGTGACCCTGCAGCTGACGAACCAGGGTGACCGCATCGTCACCGAGACACCTCAGGTGTATGTGACGTCCCCCTCTTCCAGCCCGGACGGACAAGGCGACGCCCTACAGCAACTGGTGGCTTTCCGCCGTGTCACTGTGGCCCCTGGCCAGACGGTCACTGTCAGCTTCGACATTCCCGTGGAGCGCCTGATGACCGTACAGGACGACGGCACGAAGAAGTTGTTGCGCGGCAACTATACCATCACCGTGTCCAGCGCCGCCCCCTCGCCCCGCAGCGAGGCTCTCGGCGTGGAAGCACTGTCGGCCAAAGTAAAAATCTGATGTTTTTCTTTGCTATATCCCCGACTTTTTGTAACTTTGCCAACAAGTTGGCGAATTTACTCCGTTTCGGAAGAAAAAATAAACGAGTTTATTTTGTCCTTCTCTCGACTTTTTGTAACTTTGCACTCGAACTAATCGAAACAAACAAGAAATGAAGACAAATTATGAGCTGCGCTATGCGTCGCATCCTGAGGATGCGCGTCATTATGACACTACGCGACTGCGCCGTGAGTTCCTGATTGAACCGCTGTTCGTGGCTGACGAGGTGAATATGGTGTACTCTATGTATGACAGGATGGTGGTGGGTGGCGCCATGCCCATGGCTGAGGTGTTGCCATTGGAGGCCATCGATCCACTGAAGGCCCCCTTCTTCACTACCCGTCGCGAGGTGGGCATCTACAATGTGGGCGGCATGGGCACCGTCTATGTAGGCGACGAGGCATTTGAACTTGACTTCAAGGAAGCGCTCTACATAGGTCGTGGCGACCGCGAGGTGCGCTTTGCCTCGGCTGATGCCGGCCATCCTGCGCTGTTCTACTTCAACTCTGCCACCGCCCATGCTGACTATCCTTGTCGCAAGGTGACGAAGGCGGACGCTGTGGTGGCTCACATGGGTAGCCTGGAGATGAGCAATGAGCGTAACATCAACAAGATGCTGGTGAACCAGGTGTTGCCCACCTGTCAGCTGCAGATGGGCATGACGGAGCTGGCACCGGGTAGCGTATGGAACACCATGCCCGCCCACACGCACAGTCGCCGCATGGAGGCTTACTTTTACTTTGAGTTGCCCGACGACCAGGCTGTCTGTCATTTCATGGGCGAGCCACAGGAGACGCGTCACCTCTGGATGCACAACCATCAGGCCGTCCTCTCGCCCGAATGGAGCATACATAGTGCCGCAGCTACCCATAACTACACATTCATCTGGGGCATGGGCGGCGAGATCCTCGACTACGGCGACCAGGATTTCTACGCCATTAAGGACCTGAAGTAGGTGAATGTTTTGAAATCTGGAATAGGCGTCGCAGACAAAAATTTTTTTTCACCAAATAATTATTATCGTAAAACAGTTATGGCAAACATTTTTTCATTAGAGGGTAAGAACGCATGGATTACCGGCGCATCTTACGGCATTGGTTTCAACATCGCCAAGGCTTTCGTGGACGCTGGTGCCAAGACCATCATCTTCAACGACATCAACGAGGCTGCTCTGCAGCGCGGTCTGGACAACTACAAGGAGGCCGGCATCGAGGACGGGAAGGGCTACGTGTGTGACGTAACGAAGGAAGACGACGTGAAGGCACTGGTGGAGACCATCCATAAGGAAGTGGGCCAGA
>JAEEGL017231413.1_pt1 | contig 14391 bp, 12 predicted proteins | sample 9134231 | NCBI WGS metagenome assembly JAEEGL01 (sample SAMN16246548, study PRJNA631951) | gut metagenome | biome: gut microbiome; feature: rumen; material: fiber-attached | host: Bos | place: Iran: Karaj | collected 2018-10
GACGTGCCGACCGTGCTCTGGAACGGCATGGTGGCGGGCCTCGTGCCGTTCGCCATCAAGGGCGCGATCTGGTACCAGGGCTGCCACAACATGCGCGACGGCGAGGTCTACACCGACAAGACGGTGTCGCTCGTGCGCGGATGGCGGCGCGAGTGGGGCCAGGGCGATTTCCCCTATTTCCTCGTGCAGCTCGCGCCATACAGGTACAACAACGCGAAGGACACCGCCCTCCCCCGTATGCAGGAGGCCCAGGCGCGCGTGCCGGAGAAGGTGCCCAACAGCGGTTACACCGTGATCAACGACGTGGGCGCCGTGAACGACATCCACCCGACGGACAAGCGCACCGTCGGCATGCGCATGGCCGACCAGGCGCTCGACCGAGTGTACGGCAAGTTCACGCGTCCGTGGCGCACGCCCACGCTGAAGGGCTACAAGGTGGAAGGGAACGCTATGCGCGTGTCGCTCGCCGACGCGGAAGGGCTCAAGACGCGCGACGGGCTGCCGCCGAACGAGTTCGAGCTGCGCGGAATCTGCGGCGCGTGGGTTCCTGCGCAGGCGAAGATCGAGGGGACGGACGTGGTGCTGACGGCCGAGGGCGTGGAGGAGCCGCTCGCGATGCGCTTCGCCGCCTACAACGGCTCGACGCCGAACCTCGTGAACGGCGCGGGACTCCCCGTGGGGCCGTTCCGTTGCGGCGCGCCCGTGCCGATGGGCGCCGCCGAGAAGCTGCCGGAGCTTAAGGGCATGACCTGCGTGCAGCGCTACGACATTCCGGTGAACACCGACTTCGCGCGCAACCCGCCGAAGACGCTCGCCACCAAGAGCGGAGTGAAGCGCGTCGCCTATCTCCTTGAGCTTCAGGACGCGCGCGGCGACACGACGTTCGCGATGGCGGCGATGGACGCGTTCGCGCCGACGAGCGACGGCCTCGTCCTCACCGCCAAGCCGGGCGCGCGCCGCTACCGGCAGCCGGTCGCCAACCTCACCGTGCGCGCGAACACGTCCGTCGTCAAGCCGCTGACGGACTCGCCGAACGGCTTCATAGAGTTCTACAACTGTTCATACTCGGCCAAGAAGATGGATACGCCTGCGGGCGGCGACGACAAGCTGTTCGACTTCAACGACACACCCACGCGGTCCTCGGGTTTTGGCTATGGCTGCCTGCAGGTGCATGACCTCGCATCGAAGAAGACGATTTTCTCCTTCAACCACTTCAACAACGCGAAGGTGGCATGCGACGTCGGGATCGGCTCCGCGGAGACGGGAAATTCGGACTGGACATTCTCCGCGAACGCCGCCCAGTACAAGGCCCGGCGCGTGTCAGTTTGGGTAAAGTGATATTTGCCGTTGCGTTCGGGCGCGGAAAATTGTAAAATACACTGACCTGCGAAGGAAAGGCTTGACATGCATATGACAGTTTTTAAGAAAGTCGCGTTTGGCGCGATGGCGCTTGCCGCGTGTGCGGCGTTGTCTCCGGCGTATGCCGAAGAGGAGGCGGAGGCGAAGCCTGCCGCCGAGGGCGAGTCCGCCGACGGCCTGCCTGTGATCGCCGCGAAGCCGGAGAAGTTCTTCTTCCCGCTGGTGCGCTGCGCCAGGATCGAAGGCTGTAGCGTGAAGGTGATGCGGCCTAACGCCGACTGGGCGGACGCCGAGGAAGGGCGGTACTATCCGCTCGGCTCCGCGTTCCGCGTGGAGATGGCTGCCAACGCGGTGGCGAGTGCCGAGTTTGCGTTCGGCGGCAAGGCCGTGTTGCGAGCGACGAATGCCGTGGAGTTCGCGACTGAGGCGATGGAGATCGGCGCGACCTCGCGGACTGTCCTCCTGAAGGGCGGGCGCTTCGCGCTCGACCTGCCGCGCACCATGCCAGACGGACTCTTCGCGGTCAAGGCGCCTTTCTTCGCATGTTCCAATCTCGCGGGCGAGAGTGTGTTCGACTACGTCAAGACTGGAGACGGCGACGAGGCCGTCATACGGTGCGTGACCGGGTCTATGGCGCTCGAGGGCAGCCACTACAAGATCGCGCGTATGGGTGCCGCCAACCAGGTGCGCATCCGTACGACTGGCGACAACCTGTTCACCTCCCTGCGCGGCGAGAGCGGCGACTACACCGTGACTCTCGACCAGGGCCTGATTCCCGAGAAGAACTTTGAGACTGGCGAGGTGAAGAACGTTACGAAGTTCCTGGACTTCTCCCTTTCGCCTCAGTGCGCGATCAAGATCTTCCGCAGGAAGGCGGCGGTGGAGGGCCGCATGATCGTGTCGACAATGACGTTCAACCCCGCCGGAGAGATACTCAACCGTTGCGCGTACGCGGAGGATCGCGCGAACGTGAACACGGGAGAACTCGTCGTGCCGGACTCGATTCCGATGCCTGAGAAGGAAAAGGCGAAGGACGCGGATGCCGAGGCCGAGACGGTCGAGAGCGTGGACGCGAAGCCTGCGGCGCCGGCTGCGGACGATTCCGAGGACAAGGGCAAGGAAGAGAAGAAGACCGAGGATTCGGACATCTGATGCGCTCGCTCAGATATTTGTTACAGGTACAAAGCAGAAAGACAGGATAGGAAAGTGGTTATTCATCAGTTCAATCGCCTCATTCGCAACAAGTGGATATGGGGCGTGTTCGCGATAGCAATCTCGGCGTTCTTTGCGTTCGACTTCCTCTTTACGGGGCGTGGCGACGAGCGGGGCGTGGCGGCAGGGACGCTCGGGGAGAAGGAGATATCGGCCGCCAAGTTCCACGAGGTCGCGGACGAGATTCGCAAGCTTGGGCGGCAGCGCGACAACTCCATGCCGAGCCACGAGGTCAACCGTCGCGCCTGGGAGCGGCTCGCCGCGCTCGCAGCGGCGGAGGAATCCCACCTCACGGCGACCGACGAGGAGGTTCAGGACGCCATTCTCCGCATGCCGGATTTCCAGGAGAACGGGCAGTTCAGCAAGCTCCGTTACAGGCAGCTGCTGGACTATATGCAGATCGATCCCAAGCAGTACGAGACCGCAATCCGTCATGACCTGACGCTTCGCAAGCTGGGCGCGGTGGTGTTTGGCGGCACCTCGTGGGCTTCGCCCATGGAACTCGATGGCGACTTCTACGACTGGACCGACAAGTTCACCGTGCGCATAGCCACGTTCGTCGACAAGAAGGCGAACGAGGTGAAGCTGGACGACGCGGGAGTCGAGGCCTACTACAAGGACAACACGAACTCCATCGCCATGCCAGACTGCATGACAGTCAGTTACATCAAGTTTCAGGCCGACGCGCCCGCCCGCCTCGCCAAGTTCTCCATTACGGACGACGAGCTGCACGACCACTACGACGCCAACCTGACCCGATTCGAGACGAAGGGGACGAACGACGTCACCGTCACCAAGCCGTTCGAAGAGGTGAAGCCCATCCTCGAAAAGGAACTTCAGCTGATCGCCTCTATCGAGTGCTACAGGTCGAACATCCTTGATCGCGTGTTCGCGGACCTTTCTGCTGAGTCGATGTCGAATATGCTGCAGAAGATCGCCGCACAGGAGAAGCTTGAGGTCAAGACGACGCCTTTGTTCACTACGGAGAGCGGGAAGTTCGTCGAGGGCTTCATGACGCGCGCGGAGAAGATACTGCCCGACTGCGAAGAGTTCCTCGAGAAGGCCGCCGCGCTGGACCCCGAGATGGCCGACCAGCGTTATGACGTGGCCGTTGGCACGAATGCAGTATACCTGATTGAGCGCGCCAGCTTCGTGAAGGCGCACGTGCCGACGTTCGCCGAGGCCAAGGACATCATCCGCCCGAAGGCGCTGGCCGACGCCCGCGCCAAGGCGTTCAAGGCGCGCGTGGACAAGGAGCGCGCCCTTGCGGCGGCCGAACTCGCGAAGGGCAAGCCCTTCGACGCGAAGTTCTTCGCGGACGCGAACGTGTCCACCTCGCTCACCTTTACGGCGTCGCACCAGGACCGCACATTCCCCAACGCCTCCACCGTCATCCCGCAGGCGATCAAACTCGACAAGGGCCAGCTCTCGGAGTTCATCCCCTCGCCAATCGCCGGGCACGGCCTGATCGTCTACGTGGAGAACCGCCAGCCGAATCCCGTCGAACAGTCCCAGAAGTGGGTTCGGACGCAGCTTCGCTCCGAGCTGGGCGGCGCGGCGTCTGCCTCGCGGTGGCAGGACTGGTGCGCATGGAACCTGAAGCGCATGGGCTTCACGACCACGCCCGGAACATCCATCGAAGCTCCGAGCGATGAAGATTCTGTGGAAGAAAATTGATCCGGCGGCCCAGTTGCCGTCATATGCCCATCTCGGTGACGCCGGGATGGACATTCGTTCCGTGGAGGAGCTGACGATTCCGCCCGGCGGCCGTGCGCTTGTGCACACCGGCCTCGTCATGCAGCTGCCGCCCGACGCCGAAGCCCAGGTACGTCCGCGCTCTGGCCTAGCGCTGAAGCACGGCGTTACCGTGCTGAACGCGCCCGGCACGATTGACGCGGGCTATCGGGGAGAGGTCGGGGTAATCCTCGCAAACTTCGGCGACGCGCCGTTTGTCGTCGAGAAGGGCATGAAGGTGGCTCAAATCGTCGTGGCGCGCGTTGAGCAGGCCGAGATCGAGGAAGTCCTGGAGACGGACGACACCGACCGTGGAGCCGGCGGCTTTGGCTCGACAGGGCTTTAGGGGGGTGCATGTTACTAAAGATAGTCCATTACGGGGATAAAATCCTGCGCGAAAAGGCGCGTCCGGTGCCGGCGGTGACGCCGGAGCTGGTGAAGTTCGCCGAGGACATGGTCGCGACGATGTACAAGGCGCGCGGAGTGGGCTTGGCTGCCGAGCAGGTGGGAAGGTTGGAGGCTGTCTGCGTTATAGACGTGCCGGAGTCCTGCGAGGAAAACGACGAGACTCGCACCTTTAACGCGGCCGTCAAGATGCCGCTCGTGATGTTCAACCCGATCGTCATCTCCACCGAAGGCTCGCAATCCGGCAAGGAGGGTTGCCTTAGTTTTCCAAAGCTTGGCGGGACCGTCGTTCGTCCCGACCAGGTGACGTGCCAGTATACCGATATCAACGGGATGCCGCAGATCATCACTGTCAAGGGTTTCCTTGCGCGCGCCGTTATGCACGAGACGGATCATCTCAACGGTGTGCTGTACGTTGACCGGCTGAGCGCCGTGGAGAAGCTAGAGATGGCGGACAAGCTCCGCCGTATGGCGCAGAAGAACGGCGGTAACATGTAGGGAGCGGTATGGCGGCAGTTGTTTCATTCTGTGCGTTATGTTTCCTTCTTGTCTGCGGCAAGGCGATCCGCACGATGACACCTTTTCTGCGCAAGCTGTATCTGCCGTCTTCAATTATCGGCGGTGCGCTCGGGCTGGTTATCCTCACAGGCGCCGGCAGCCGCATACCCGCCGAGTGGCACGAGGGGTGGAAGGCTATTCCGGGGTTTCTCATCAACATAGTATTTGCGACGATGTTCATCGGCAAGCGTTTCCCGAATGTCCGCAACACCGGTCGCGCCGTCGCGGAGCAGTTCTGCTTCGCCCAGATCATCGCATGGGGCATGTACGTGGTGGGACTCTTGCTTTCGGTATTTGTGTTCACGCCGTGTTTCGGGGTGCATCCTGCGTTCGGCAACCTGCTCGAGATCGGATTCGAGGGGGGGCATGGCACGGTGGGAGGGCTTACCGAGACCTTTAACGCGCTTGGTTGGTCCGAGGGGAGCGACCTTGGATATACGATGGCTACCGTTGGGATGATAATCGGCATAACGGTGGGAATGACGCTCGTCAACTGGGCGGTGAGGAAAGGATACGTGGCCAACATCCGTACCTTCGACGAGTTGAGTGCGGTCGAGCAACGTGGGTTCTACCCTGCGAACGCGCAACCGCCAGCCGGAAAGCAGACGGTGCTGTGCGACTCCATCGATTCCCTGGCGTGGCATCTCGCGGTGATCGGCCTTGCGGTATTCGTCGGCTACGGGCTCAAGTCGCTTCTTGTCTACGTGGGGGGATTCCTTCCGGACGGCATTCGAGAGCTTCGCATCATCGAGTCTATCCCGCTTTTCCCGCTTTGCATGCTGGGTGGGCTGTTCATACAGATGCTGCTTGTAGCTACCGGCCTCGACTCGCTCGTGGATCGCGGGCAGGTCAACCGTATCGGCGGCGCGTCGCTCGACTTCCTTGTGGTCGCTGCCGTGGCGACGATAAGGCTGGATTTCATCCTCAGGTACTGGCAGCCGCTTGCGATACTCGTCATTGCTGGCGTTGCGTGGTCGCTGTTCGGCGCGTGCTGGCTGGCTCGGCGCATGTTCGGCGAAGACTGGTTCGAGCGCGCCATAGTCGAGTTCGGGCAATACACCGGCGTGACCGCGACAGGCCTTCTCCTGCTGCGGACGGTCGACCCGGATTCCAAAACATCGGCATCTACCGTGTTCGGTTGCAAGCAGCTTTTCCACGAGCCGCTGATGGGAGGCGTATGGGTCGCGATGTCGGTTCCGCTTGTGTTCAAGCTCGGTCCCTGGCCTGTCATATTTATCAGCGTGGGGGCGGTAGTCCTCTGGTGCGGAGTCTGGGCGATTCTCTCCCGTACGCGTCGTCGGTAGGCTACTTCTCCACTGGCTAAAACTCGTCAGGCAGGTCAATGCGCATCGTGCGGCTCTTCATCGCGTCGGAAAGCCTGTCGTCAATGTTCGGGGTGGGATCGACCTCCTCGTCGAACATCAGCGCGTCGATGCGGATCGTGCGGCTCTTGAGCTGGGCCGGGTTGAGATCTTCGATATCCTCGACGGATACAACTTCCTTCTGCTCGCCGTTGCCGTCGGAAGCGTAGGTCGTTCCGGGTTCGGAGGTCGACGGCACCAGCAGGATCGCTCCGCACGCTGGACATTCGGCCTCGTATCCCACAGCCTCGCCAGGGGCGATGATTTCCTGCCCGCACGTGGTACACTTGAAGGAAATGGCATTGTCGCCGGTGATGGGCGTTTCAACGAATCCGTCGGCGTCCGGTTCCTGCGCGGCGGCGGCCTCTGCGGCCTTTCTCGCTTCCTCTTCTTCAGCGGCCTTCCGTGCGGCCTCTTCCTCAGCGGCTTTTCTCGCCGCCTCGGCTTCGGCGACCTTCCGTGCGGCTTCTTCGGCGAGTCGCCTTGACGCTTCCTCTGCCTCTCGGCGTGCGGCCTCTTCCGCCGCCCGGCGGGCTTCCTCTTCTGCCGCTAGTCGCGCGGCCTCTTCGGCGGCCTTCCGTGCGGCTTCTTCCTCTGCGGCCTTTTTCGCCGCCTCCTCCGCAGCCCGACGAGACTCTTCTTCTGCGGCCCGTCGCGCGGCCTCTTCCTCGGCGGCCCTCCGCGCGGCTTCTTCGGCGGCCTTTCTCGCCGCTTCTTCCTCTGCGGCCTTTCGCGCGGCCTCTTCGGCGGCCTTGCGAGCAGCCTCCTCAGCGGCTTTTCTCGCCGCCTCTTCCTCTGCCGCCTTGCGAGCCGCTTCTTCAGCGGCCCTACGAGCCGCCTCTTCCTCCGCCGCTTTCCTTGCCGCTTCTTCAGCGGCCCTACGCGCCTCTTCTTCAGCTGCCTTGCGTGCGGCCTCCTCCTCTGCTGCCTTTCGCGCGGCCTCCTCGGCTGCCTTTCGTGCAGCCTCCTCGGCGGCTTTTCTCGCCGCCTCTTCCTCCGCCGCTTTCCTTGCTGCTTCTTCAGCGGCACGACGCGCTGCTTCTTCAGCTGCCTTTCGTGCGGCCTCTTCCTCCGCGGCTTTCTGCGCTGCCAGAATCGCCGCTTGACGAGCCGCTTCCTCCTCGGCGGCTTTTCGTGCCGCTTCTTCCGCTGCCTTGCGAGCTTCTTCTTCCGCGGCCTTCCGCGCGGCTTCCTCTGCGGCCTTCCGCGCGGCTTCCTCTGCGGCCTTTCGTGCGGCCTCCTCGGCGGCGGCCTTTCGTGCGGCCTCCTCGGCAGCTTTCCTCGCCGCTTCTTCAGCGGCTTTACGTGCAGCCTCCTCTGCGGCCTTTCTCGCCGCTTCTTCCTCTGCGGCCCTTCTCGCCGCTTCTTCAGCGGCTTTTCGCGCGGCTTCTTCCTCGGCTGCCCTTCGCGCGGCCTCTTCGGCTGCCTTTCGCGCGGCTTCTTCTGCGGCCTTCCTGGCTGCCTCCTCTGCAGCCCGACGGGCCTCTTCTTCGGCGGCTTTTCTCGCCGCCTCCTCTGCTGCTAGGCGCGCGGCTTCCTCCGCCGCCTTTCTTGCCGCTTCCTCTGCAGCCGCCCTTTCGGCGAGAAGGGCCGCGTATGCCGCCTCCGTCATGGGCGCCATGCGCGGCGCGACCGTCTCTTTGGCGCGCTTCGACAGCAGCACGCGCAACGCATCCCGCTCCGGCAGCACGAGCTTCTCGCCCGTCATGGGGTTGCGCACTGTGCGCGGTGCGCGACGCACCACGTCGAACTTGCAAAGTCCCGGCAAGATGAAATGGTTCGCTCGCGCCTCGCGGTATGCGATCTCAATGATCGCCTCCAGCGCGGCACGCGACTGCCGTTGCGAGATTTCCGCCCTAAACGCCAGTTCCTTGATCAGACGACTCTTCGTGTAAGCCCGCTTCTTTGGTGCCTGTTCCATTCTGCATCTCCCAAAAGGTAAAAGGTATCGGATAAATTAAAGCACATATCATGCCAAAAGCCCCATGGGGCTGGCATGGTTTCTGCTCATATTATGGCAAAGAGGTTATGCGAAATGAGACTTTGGTTTAAGAAACAAGACAATGCGCAAGAGTCCGCCCCTGACAAGGCGGAGGAGATGGTTGCGGTTTCCGCAACAGATATGGCGGGACAGGTAGCCCCTGCACCAGCTGCTCAGGCAAACGTGGCATCGGCTTCCGTTCCGGCGCAAGCGGCGCCGAATGTGCCTATCCGCCCAAAGATGGGGCAGAAGGCTCTTTACTATCAGATGATGAACTCCATATATGATGCGGTGCTGATTTTGGATGACAACGGGCATGTGGTGGATTGCAACGAGCGCGTTCCTTCCATTCTTGGACATTCGCGCGAAGAGTTGTGGGACGAACCTGTGGGTACGCTAATTCCTGGCATTACGCCACAGATTTTCGCAAAAATGAAAAGTAGCCTCCACGGGAACCGGCGCGTTCTCATTTCGGCCCGTTGCCACCGCAAGGACGGTAGTACTTTCCATGCCGAAGTCGGCGCTGGGCTGATAAATCTCACAGGTGAGAATCTTGTCTTGACCGTTCGCAATATTGAGAAACGTGCGCCAATCAAGGCGATCGTTAGGCGCAACGGCTAATGCGATCACGCGGGACGAATGCGGTCACGCGGGACGCGTGACCCTACCTTTTCCGTTGGCGAAGCCAAAGGAAAAAGAGGATTATGGCTATTAGGATTACGATTCCGAGGCGAACGTGGCGGAAGGTGGCTTCGGGGTCGGAAGGGGGCGTGCCGGGTTCCGGCTGGAGAGTCTGCGCCGTGATTTCTGTTGTGGGCTGATCGTCAAGGTCGGATGTCGTTTGCTGTTGTGCGAGAAAGGCGGGATGAACCTCGCGGCCCTCGGCGATCGCCTTCGCCTGGGCCTGACCTTCCTCCACGTCGCGCAATTGCTGCTCGACCTTCAGGGATATGTCTTCGTTTGCCTCGATCATGGTAGTAGAGAGGTGATTTCTGTGCTAATTTGAGATCTCGCGCCAGGAAAGGGTCTGGGGGGGCTGGGAAGCGTCCATCGGCAGGCCGATGTTGCCGTCGAAGCCGGAAAAGAGACGGTGGTCCCAGTTGATCTTGAGCGCACCAGAATAGATCATCGCCTCGTTGCGGCAGACGAGCGAGCCGTTGATGGTGCAGTTGCCGATATGTCCGATTATGCCGTGGTTGTTGTACATGACTGCGTCGATGCGAGTGATGGTCGGCTTGTAGCTGGAGCCGCCGTAACCGGAAGTCTGCGTGTCGCCGCAGAGGTGCTGGACGAGCTTGTCGGGGCAGACGGACTCGTAATAGTGGCGCGTTTGAGCGTCCGTCATGGTGGTGGTGGTCTTCAGTACGCGGCGGCCATTTTCCATGACCCATTCGGTCTTGGAGCTTACGTTCACCTTCTTTCCACCGTCCTTTTGCGTGTAGTCGCCGCAGAACGTCGACTCGTTGGAGGTCCAGCCGTATTCAGTGGTGCGGGGATAGCCGATTGTGTTGTCGGAGGGATCGCAGAGATACTGTTGGACGTACGGGCCGCTTTTAAGGTAGTACTGGAGGCTGTTGGAGTTGTTGGCGCCCAGCCAGGAGGAGAGAGTGTAGTCGCCCATGACGATGTTTCCTTTGGCGGCAAGGCCAAGGAAGTCCTTGCTGGCGTTGGCCTTTTCAGTGGCTACGGGGGTCGTGTCTGGATGGTTCCAGCTGGGGGGATTGACATACTTGATGTCGCCTGCTATGTGTATGTTGCGCCCGGAGTAGATGGTGCCTTGTCCCTTGACGTAGCCTTTGATGATTACGTCCGAATCTACGACGACGGGGCCGTTGAGGATGATCGGATTGGCTTGGGTACCTTCTATTACGAGCGCGCCGTTGTCCGAGAGTGCCGAGTTGCCAGACGGGCCGACGCCGTTGTAATGGGCGTTGATGGTTCCGATGGAATACGACGTGATGTTTCCGTTCGCGTCCAGCTTGTAGGCGATGCCGCCTGAGATCTTGCCGCCGGATTCCTGCGCGTACGTGACGTAATCGCTCAGTTCGGAGATGTATGGCATCGTGAGTATGTCCTGATATGGATGGAGCCGTTCGGCTATCGAGACAGTAGGGTCGTATCCGCCGCCGTAGTAGTCGCCGCCGTTATGTGTGGGGGTTGTGGGGCGTGCGGAATTGCCGCAGTTGTTCCAGTAAGTGGTGAGATTTTGCATTTTGCCAGTGTTTTCGATGGAGCCTATGACGTTCAGCTCGTCGTTTTTGGCGGCGTAGGCGTGTCCGTTGACCGTACAGCCCGAATCAAGGTAGAGGTTGCCGTTCGCGCGTACGTCGCCGTTGGCGGTGATGGAGCTGCCCTGGAACCAGCCGTAGTTGTTGACGAAGTAGGCGTTGTCGAACACGCGCGAGCGCATGAGAGCGAATCTGATGCGTTCCTCTACGGTAGACGCGGACTGGGTGCCGCCTGGGTTGTTTCGAATGGCCGTCGCGCGGATGGTAACGACGGCGGCGGGCTGGTTTGAGATTCGCCCTGAGTGGTGGATGACTGGCGTCACCACGCATCCGTTGATGTTTGTGGAGGCGGGGAGCGTTACGGTGTTCCCGGATCCGATAGTGGAAGGCGCTCCGGACGAATAGCTGTTGAACCAGGTGAAGGCATTGCCGCTCATGAGGCCGACTCTGGCCGTGCTGCCGGAATAGGCGTAGAAAGCCTTGTAGATGTCGCGCTTGGCGGACTCGATCGCGGACTGCGCTGCGAAGCGGCAGACGGAATTGCCGAGATGGACGGCCGTCATGCGCGTTGTGAAGGACACGTAACTCAGCACGGCGGCGATTGCGAGCGAGCAGACGAACAGCAGGATGATGGCCGTCGGCAGGATGAATCCGTGTTTTGGAGAAGTCTTCTTCATGGCGATTCTCCTCATTGCGGCAAAAGGATCCAGGACGTCTGGCGGACGGAATCTTCGACGGGGCTGCCGAGTTCAAGCCTGATGCGCGGCAGGTCGACGGTCTGGGACCAGTCCTGCATTTGCAGGAAGCCGCTGGGTGTGAACCATTTCAGGTTGGCGGCGGTGTGTGGCAGTCTTTCGTTGAAGAAGTTGTTCTCGCGCCAGATGATTCGGATGCGGTCTGGCTTGTCGTTGGCGGCATCGTTGTCGAGCGTGGGCCACGTCATCGTGATTGATGCGGCGTCGGCTGTGGCCCTGCCGGTGAGGAGTCCGCTGTTTAGCCCGGGGCCGGCGCGGAACAGGAGCTTGTCGCGCAGCTCTCGCATGGCGAGGGTGGATTCCGCCTCGGCCATGGTCAGGCGGAACATCCTGTGGCAGAACAGGAACATTCCGACGAGCGCGAGCAACACGATCGTGGCGATGGACGAGGCGACCATCGTTTCTATGAGCGTGAAGCCGGATCTGTCGGTTCTTGTTGCCATGTCAGTTCGTGGTCCTGGGGATGTTGCAGCGGAAAACTTCGTTGGAAATGGTATATGCGCCATCCGGCCCGTATCTCAGCGTGACGGCGAGCAGCTTGCCGTCGTTGCCGTCGTTGATGGGCGTGACGTATTCACGGTAGGCGTAGGAAGGCGGGTCGTCCAGCGAAGCGGAACGATAGGGGGAATTGCTGTCGTCGGTATTCTTTTCCGGCACGAGCTGTCCTACGGTGGATCTCATCTGATCGTAGTCGCCGTAGAACTTTCGCCACAGCAGGTCGAAGGCGACGTTGTCGGCCCGAAGCGCCTCGGCGTTCTCATGTGCGACCTTTCCGGCGACGGTGAAGGCCTCGAGCGTGGCAAGCACGGCAATCGCGGTCAAGGCTCCGGCGAGCATGACCTCTAGAAGCGTGACGCCAGCGCGCGCCTTCCTTCTGTCGCCGCAGCGCATGGCTAGGCCTCCCTGGGCGCTTCGCCCTCCTGCTGGTTGAGAGACTCGTCCGCGAAGATGCGGTCGAGTGTCGTTTCCATCGTTCGCGGGTTCGCGAGGAAGAAGCGGCAGGGGGAGCCTGCGGCGGACTCCACCTGCTGCTTCAGCGCGTCGTCGAAGGGGTTGAGCGTGGCGACGAGAAGGGTGTTGCCGATCTTGGCGAAAGGAAGAACGCCGCGCACGCGCACGATCGAGTCGGGGAGCGTCTGCGCAAGGTCGTTGTCGATATTGTAAGCCTCTAGCGGTATGGGAGGAGTGCTCGTCTCGTCGGCCAGCGAGGCTGCAGCCGCCTCTGCGGTGGCAGTGTTCTCCTTCTCGATCTCGGAGAGGGTGGAGACCAGAAAGCATCCAGGCACGTCCGCAAGCGCCGTAAGGCGATCCTGGATGGCGTCGGCCTCGGACTCTCCGATCACCTTGCGTTCTGCGAGATGCCGTGCAAGCTTCTTCTCGGCCTTGATGGCGATGTATACGGCGGTGGTCGTCTTGCTGCCGGTAGTTGGGGCTGCCAATGCTGCGGAGTCCGACGCCTCGGCGGCCTTTTGGGGACGGTGCGCCGCGCGAATGCGCAAGATGGCCGCCCGTGCGTCCGGCTCGGTGTACTTCTCCAGCTTCTCGACGAGTTTGTCGGCCTCCTCGAAATCCTTCTCCTTGAGCAGGACGCCGGCGAGTGAGACGAGCGCTCGACGTTGCTTGTCTAGCTCGCCGATCTGGCCATATGCGACGCAGAGGAACTGCAGGGTGACGCGGTCGTCCGGCGTCAGCTGCAGCATCTTCTCGAAGTAGGCGATACCCTCCTCGAGCTTAGGGTCGAATTTTGTCGTCTCTTCTGCCATAAGCGGTTTGGTGGTTCGGTGGTTTGTTATGTGTGGAGCGCAAACAGCATATTTATTATTAGCAGAAGACGTGCCAACGCATGGCATGGTTTCTGCTGGTCATTGCTTGATGCCTATCATTCTTCCCATAAAGAAATCGCGTGCTCGCTACGCCAGCTTCTCTGACGTGTTGCTGAAGTTCAACGTCATCACGGCGCAGAGGCTGGAGGTGGTGGCCGAGGAGGCTCGGCTGGCCAAGCAGCCGCTGGAGCGTTATCTCGTCCAGAAGAATCTGGTCGATCCGGCCGCGTTCACGTTGGCGGCTGCGGCGTATCTCAACATGCCGCCGCTCTCGATGCCCGAGAACTTCGTCTGTCCGAAGGAACTGCTCGGATCCAAGCCTCTTGCCTTCTGGATGAAGGCGAAGGCGGTGCCGATGATCAAGACGTGCGGTCGGCTTACGATAGCGTTCGCGGATCCGTTCGACCTGCCGTCGCAGGAGGAGGTGACGCGTGCTGCTGGCGGGCGTATCTGGTCGTGCGTGGCGTCGGAGAAGGACGTGATGGAGGCGCTCGGGCGCCTGAAGATACAGGAGGATGCCGCAAATCCCGCCCTCGCGATGGAAAACATCATGAAGGGGCAGGACGCCGAGATCGAGTTCACGTCCGCAGAGGAGAAGGAGGACACGATCGACGCCTCGGCCGAGTCCGCCGGCGAGGCGCCAGTCATCCGCATGGTGAACACCATGATGATCGAGGCGCTCAAGACGAAGGCGTCCGATATCCACTTTGAGGCTGGCGAGAAGACGTCCCGTCTGCGCTACCGCATCGACGGAGAGCTGGTAGAGCGTCCTGCGCCGCCGAGGGCCCTGCACTCGGCCGTCGTCTCGCGCATCAAGATCATGTCCAACCTCGACATCGCCGAGCGCCGCAAGCCGCAAGACGGCCGCTTCAAGGTGAAGGCGCTTAAGAAGGAGGTGGACGTACGCGTCTCCATCCTTCCCACGGTGCATGGCGAGAAGGTGGTGATGCGTATCCTCGACAAGGCGAACCTCGC
>JAEEGL010048055.1_pt1 | contig 14390 bp, 14 predicted proteins | sample 9134231 | NCBI WGS metagenome assembly JAEEGL01 (sample SAMN16246548, study PRJNA631951) | gut metagenome | biome: gut microbiome; feature: rumen; material: fiber-attached | host: Bos | place: Iran: Karaj | collected 2018-10
ATCTGATTTAGTGGAGTTGTAATATGATAATAGAGAACCCATACAGCCTTGAGGGCAAGATAGTACTTGTAACCGGAGCAGGAAGCGGGATAGGACGTGCCACTTCAATTGAATGCTCTAAACTGGGAGCGACAATGGTTCTGGTTGACATTAACCCGACCACTGTCCAGGAAACATTGGGCATGCTTGCCAATCAGGAACTGGAACATAAGTTTTTTGTCTGCGATCTGACCAATGACAATGCTCTTGATGAGCTTGTATCAAATGTTCCTGTTTTGACAGGCCTGGTGAACAATGCAGGGATCAACAAGCTGCTTCCCCCCAAGTTTATAAACAGGGAGGATGTGGATAGGATATTTAGCATTAACACATTCGCTCCAATCTTCCTGACACAGAAACTGTTGAAGAAGAAGAAAATCGCTCCAGGCGCTTCAATTGTTTTCACATCGGCATTGGCTGGTGTTTTCTCGGTATCTCCGGCCAACAGTATGTATTCAGCTTCCAAGGGTGCAATCAATGGTTTTATGAAAAACCTGGCACTTGACCTGGCCGACAAGAAGATACGTTGCAATAGCGTGAATCCTGGCATGATTGAGACTGACATATTGCGTCAGGGCGCTGTCTCAGCCGAACAAATAGAGGAAAACAAGAAAAAGTTCCCGCTTGGACGTTGGGGCAAACCTATTGAGATAGCACGTGGTATAATCTATCTGCTGTCCGACGCTTCGTCATGGACGACAGGAAGTACCTTGGTGATAGACGGTGGTGTGTTACTGGCCAGATAAATCATTGAAATATGAATAATCCGTTTTCCGTATCCGGCAAGACCATCCTTGTTACGGGTGCAGGCAGTGGGATAGGGCGTGCCACATCGGTTGAATGCGCCAAGATGGGGGCTAACGTTATAGTGACCGACATAAATAGCCAGTCACTTGAAGAGACACTATCCATGCTTGATGTCAGCTGTGGCCAAAAGCATTCATTGTTTGTGGCCGACCTCACTAATCAGGAGAAGCTTGATGAACTGGTTGAGGCCATCCCGGTAATAGACGGACTGGTAAGCAATGCCGGTATCTCAAAGGTATTACCTATACAGTTCCTGAATGACCAGGACTTTAACAGGATAATGGATATCAATGCCTTTGCTCCCATGTATCTTACGCAGAAGATATACAAGAAGAAAAAAATCAGCAAAGGCGGTTCCATAGTGTTTACAGTGTCTATAAGCGGTGTATGCATGGTTTCCATGGGTGGAGTCATGTATGCCGTATCAAAGAATGCCCTGGACGCTTTCATGCGTAATGCAGCACTGGAATTCGCTGCTAAGAACATTCGTGTGAACAGTGTGAATCCCAGCCGTGTGAATACGAATCTCATAAAGAACAACAATTCTTATTCACAGGAGGACCTGGCTAAGGATATGCTTACATATCCATTGCGGCGTTATGCCGAGCCGGAAGAGATAGCGTATGCCATAATTTACCTGCTGTCCGACGCTTCGGCATACGTAACAGGTCATTCCCTAATTATTGACGGCGGAAAAACCTTGTCTTAAGAAATGAATGTAATCATCACGGGCAGCAACCGTGGTATAGGCCGGGCCATGGTTGAAGCCTTTGCTGCATCGGGTGCCGATATCTGGGCATGTGCCCGTAAGTCAACACCTGAGCACGAAAACTGGCTGAAAGAGACAGCAGAACAAGCTGGCGTTTGGATTAAGCCTGTATATTTCGAGTTGACAGATAAAGATGCCATCAATGCTGGCATCCAGTCCATCATAGATGACGGACAGCCGATCGATGTCCTGGTGAACAATGCTGGTATCTCCACCGTAGGCCTGCTGAGCATGAGCAAGGTGGAGGACATAGAGAACCTGTTTGCCGTGAACTACTTTGCTATGCTGCGTATCATCCAGAAGGTTTCAAAGCGTATGGCACGGCAGAAGAAAGGCGTGATTATCAATATGGGTTCCATAGCCGGAATTGAACCTCAGGCCGGCAAGATAGCCTACGGCAGCAGCAAGGCGGCTGTTATGATGATGACAAAATGCCTGGCCAAAGAACTTGGTCCTATGGGAATACGCGTGAACGCGATAGCACCAGGTCCTATTGAGACAGAGATGATCCATCAGTATAATGATGATATGCTTGAAAGACTGGCGACTGAGTCAGCTTTGCGCCGTCTTGGCAAGAAGGAGGAGATAGCCCAAGTGGCAGTTTTTCTGGCTTCGGAACAGGCTTCCTATATAAATGGGGAGGTTATTAAGGTGGATGGAGGAAGATAGTCAGTTATCAGTTAAGAGATAATAGATAAAAGTTAAGAGTTAATGCGAAGACCAATTCTTAATGAAGAGGAAATAAAGGCGATGTGCAAGCGCATGAGGCTTCATGCGATGGACATGGCTTTGGCAGCTGGCAACCGTGGCGCTCATGTGAGCGGTAGTCTGTCCTGTATGGAGATCTATGCCGTGTTATATGGCGCCATCCTGAATTATGATATTGACAATCCCTTGTGGAACGACCGGGACCGCTTCATAGCCGGGAAGGAGCATGCCCGATTGGCGGAGTACCCAGCCCGTGCCGAGATGGGGTTCTATCCAGTGGAGGTGCTGAACAGCTATGAGCAGAATGACGGGTTGCTGGTGGGGCACCAGTTGAAGAAGGAACTGGGCGTGGAGTACGGCTCCATGAGTCTGGGTATGGAGATGTCATTTGCCGTGGGCAAGGCTATTATTGCCAAGCAGACCGAGCAGAAATACCATATCTATTGTCTGCTTGGTGATGCGGAATGCGAGGAGGGTTCGGTATGGGAATCATTTATTGCCGCAGCGCATTACAAGCTGGATAATATTACTGTCATCATTGACCGCAATTATATGTCGGTAGATGGTAATACCGAGGAACTGATGGCTCAGAGGAATATGGAGGACAAGATGAAGGCATTCGGATGGGAGTCTGTGACGATAGACGGTCATGATGTCCATCAAATTATAGAAGCCCTGTCTCATAAGCCGGAAGGCAAGCCATACGCCATTATCGCCAACACAGTTAAAGGCAAGGGTGTGTCATTCATTGAGAACAACAAGTCCTGGCATCAGGCTGTCATGAATGAACAGCAATACCGTCAGGCCATTGATGAAATCCAAAATTCATAATCCATGGCTATCAATTCTGCATTAATAAAAGCGTATGCCAAACTGGGGCAGAAAGGTGCCGCCGCCGGTATCGGTATGATGGAGCTTGCCAAGAGGGATCCTGACATGAGGGTGGTAGTGGCAGACAGTGTGGCAATAGCCAGTCTGGACCGTTTCAACACAAATTACCCGGACCGTGTGATCAATGCCGGTATTTCCGAGCAGAGCATGATAGGAATTGCCGCCGGCCTGTCATCGGAAGACGGCAGGGTGGTTTACGCATGTACATACGCTGAGTTCCTGTTGACTAGAGCACTGGAGTTTGTGCGTCATAACCTGGCTTATCATCAGTTCAATGTTAAGGTGGTGGGTAATTCAGCCGGGTTTGCCATGGAGACTCTGTCCATTTCACATTGGGCAACGGAAGACCTGGCGTTTGCCCGGGCTCTCCCCGGAATGACAATACTGTCAGCTGCCGACAGCCTTGAAGCCATAAAGGTGGTGATGGCAGCACATGATGTTAAAGGTCCTGTGTATGTGCGCCTGTCCGGTCTGTTGAATTGCCCTATTGTTTATGACAAGGATTATGACTTCCAGATAGGCAAGGCCAATATCTTGCGCGATGGTGATGATGTGACGGTTTTCGCCACCGGCATGATGGTACGTGAATCACTTGACGCTGCAGAACTATTGGCTGATAAAGGTATCAACTGCCGCGTTGTCGACATGCACACTATCAAGCCTCTGGACACTGAGTGTATAGACCGCGCACTGGCTGATTCAAGGCTGTTGGTATCGGTAGAGGAGCACAGTGTGATAGGAGGGCTTGGCGGTGCGATAGCCGAGTATATGGCCGACAAGGAGAACACACCACGTCTGGTCAGAATAGGTGTGGATGATTTCTTCTGTAAACTTGGTGAATTAAGATACTGTTGGGAGCAGCATGGACTGACCGCTCCACAGATTGCTGAAAAAATACAAAACAAATTAGGATAATTATGACAAACATTGAAAAGTACAGGAATGCCTTCGTTGAAGGTCTTGAGGTTCCGGTTGAAACAGTTGAAGGACTTACGATGGCCGGATGTGACAAATGGGACTCTATTGGCCAGATGAGCCTTATAGCTGTGCTTGAGGATACATTCGGCATTGAGCTGGAGCCTGATGAGGTGATGGCATTCACATCGTTCGATGCAGGAAAGGATATTCTCAAGAACCATAACATTGAGCTGTAATGCTGTTTGATATAGATAAGAAACCTGCATCGGCAGTGGCTGCCATTGATGATGCGGGTGGACAATTGACATACGGCGATCTGGTTGGCTTGCGCGGCAAGCTGACGGGTGTGTTGCCTGAACGTGAGCTGGTGTTCTGCCTGTGCGAGAACAAAGTGGGGGCGTTAGCAGGTTTCTTGTCATTGTATGACTGCAAGGATGTATGCCTGCTGCTCAGTGCCCATATAGACAAGGTTCTGCTCAGCGCGTTGGACGATACATACGGTCCATCCTATTATTGGATGCCGGAGGCAATGGCTGATGAGAGTGGTTATGAAAAGGTTTATGACTACAAGGGTTTTGTGCTCTGTAAGACTGGCAAGAAAGCACCGGCATTGCATCCAAACCTCTCCATGCTGATGACTACCTCCGGCACTACGGGCAGCCCCAAATTGGTACGCCACAAGTACGGCAACATAGAGAGCAATGCCAGAAACGTGGCTAAGGTGTTCGGCTGGACTTCTGGAGAGAGGGGTATAATAGACCTGCCCATGCAATATACTATGGGTCTGAACGTGATAAACAGCCATCTCTATGCAGGTGCCACGGTGTTGCTTATCGAGGCCAACCTGATGAGTCCCAAATACTGGAGTTTCATAAAGGAGCAGAAGGGTAGTAACTTTACGGGTGTCCCGTTCAGTTATGAGATATTGGACCGTCTGCGCTTCAGGCGGATGGACCTGCCGTATCTTAAGACCATGGCGGAGGGTGGCGGTAAACTGCCTGACGGTCTGTTCAAGACATTTGCTGAACTATCAGTTGAAAAAGGGTTCAGGTTCTTTGCTACGTTCGGCACCACAGAGACCTCGGCAAGACTGGCATATCTGCCTCCCAAGGATGCTGAGTCACATGTCGGCAGCATAGGGCATGCGATTCCGGAGGGTTGCCTGACCCTTGTTGATGAAGACGGCAATGAAATAGACGGGGCCGATGTTGAGGGCGAATTACGTTATGAAGGCCCAAATGTGACAATGGGTTACGGAACATGTATTGAGGATTTGCAGAAAGGTGACGAATTCTGTGGAGTGTATATGACAGGCGATCTGGCCAGACGTGATGAAGACGGATACTATTATATTGTGGGCCGCAAGAAACGTTTCCTGAAACTGTTTGGCCTAAGAGTCAGTCTGGACCAGTGTGAACGAATAATAAGCGAGCATTTCAATACGGAGTGTGCATGTACGGGTAATGATGAGCAGATGAAGATTTTCATTACCGTGGAGTCCATTAAGGATGATGTCAAGGCATATATATCCGAGAAGACAGGTCTTATGGCAAAATCATTTTCTGTGAATGTAATAGACAGCATTCCCAGATTCGAATCCGGAAAAATAAACTACAGACAATTGAATTAAGATTATGGCATTCCTAAAGATAGAAAACGTAAAGATTGCTGGCATAGCAGCTTGTGTCCCGCCCAAGAGAGTTGACAATATGGATTCAACCCTTGTTGAAGATAAGCACGAGCTTGAAAAGTATATTGAAACCACGGGTGTGCGTTACCGTTATATAGCCGAGGACGGGATATGTTCATCAGACCTTTGCAAGGCAGCAGCAGAGAGACTGATAGAGGATATGCAGATAGACAAATCCGAGATTGGCTGTCTGATAATGGTGACTCAGACACCTGATTATATCTTTCCGGCAACCGCCTGCATCCTGCAGGACAGGTTGGGCCTTCCGAAGGACTGCATGAGCTTTGACATCACTATGAGCTGCCCTGGATGGATATATGGACTGTCAGTAATGTCTTCGATAATCAGTGCAGGAAAGATAAAGAAGGGGCTTCTACTGGTGGGAGAGACTTCGACTAAAGCCAAATCGCCTTACGACAGGGTGAATCTTTTGGCCGGTGATGCCGGGACAGCCACTATCCTTGAATTCAATGAAACCGCAAAGCCGTTGCTTTTCAGTATGCATACCGATGGCAGCAACTATCGTTCACTGATTATTCCTGACGGAGGCTACAGAAATCCCGTTAACCCATCTTCATTTGAATATTATGAGTGTAATGATGGTATGATGCGCAACAGGACCCAATCAAATATGGAAGGAGCGGATATCCTATCCTTTGCCATAAGTACAGCCCCTCGCTGTATTGACAAATTGTTTGATAATTATCAGATTCCCAAAGATACAGTTGACTATTTCCTGATACATCAAGCCAACAAGATGATAAATAAACTTATTCAGAAACGGCTTAAGGTTGAGGATGAAAGGTGTCCATATAATATTGAAGGATTTGGTAACACTTCGTCCACAACCATCCCGTTGATGATAGTCTCAAAACTAAAGGATACCGTTGCAGGAAAAAGAATTGCGGCTTGTGGATTCGGGACCGGGTTGGCATGGGGTTCCATGCTTTGTGATGTTCAAACTGACATTGTAATAAGCGATCTGATAACGATGCAGTAACCTGTATTTGCTTATCATCATATCAAGTCCGCACTTGCAATAAAATGATATTTCTATGCTAAAGAGGTTATTATTAATAATGGTGGCGATAGCTTTTATCGTTCCATCGCATGTAAGTGCACAGTTGATGAATGTGTTTCTTCAAGACAGTGTACCTGTCTCGTTTGAAATTGGAAGAATAGATTCGGTCTGTTTTTCCAACGAACCGGCTTTTGAAGAAATAACAGAATTCAGATTTAAAGGTTCTTATTCTGTTCCTACTTCGGCTGCATGGGGTAATACCGGCTTTATTCCGTTGGAATATGGCCAGAATGTGACGTACACGTCCGAAGGTCTGAACGATTATTGCTGTGTCTTTTTCAACTCACGACATGAAGCCATATCATTCGGAGAGTATGCTCCAGGTCTTTCGGACCAGAACCAGAAAGCCACTGTGATAACGGAATCCCTTGTGGCGCCGAGAGGAACAAGTTACGTATGCATATACGGCAAGCTGGATACAGGTCATCCATCCTTTGTGCCTTATACCCTGAGCGTGAAGATAAACCGTCTGTATAGGGAAGAGAGAAAACCGGTCCAGAATGATTATCTTGCAGATATTCCGACAGCGAGAGTCATCCAGATGCTTACGGCAGGCTACTCTAACACAGAGATGACGAACAGTGGCCTGATGTCGGACGTCTCACAAATACATTCAAGCGAGGTGACCCAGATAGCCGGTTTGTCTGCTTTTGACGGGCAGCCATGCATAACGATAATAGATGATGATGCATTGGACTTCCAAATCCCCAGCAGTTATGGGGCAACGAGGGTTACTTCCAATGGATATGGTTATTATTCCCTGCTTTTGCCGTTCACTTTATCCCTTGCCGACAGGTACGGTGTGGATGTCAAGGCAGGTCTGGCAGTCGAAGGGCATCGTGTGGGCCTCACCACCTATATGACAGGCAATGACGACTATTCGGAGCTTAATGAGAACGGCAGGCTGGTAAAGCAGCTTAACGAGAAGGTGGGATGGGAAGTGCTGAACCACAGCATGACAGCCCAACTGCCAGTCAATTCTTACGGTGTTGAATCAATTGACTCGGAACTGGCTGGAAAAATCCTTGCCGAGGGTAAATATGATGCTGTCTACTCGTTTAACAACACCATGGTCCTGGACAAGAGTACAGGTAAATGGTATGAGGTGAACAAGGACAAGACAGGATGGGTGGAGCGTGTGCCTACAAACAAATATGCCCAATTGTACTACAGGGATTACGGGACAAGCAACTATCATATAAACCGTAGTTTTGACTTTGACTACAGTTGGGGGGAATGGTTCAGGCGTGCGGATGAACTGGGCCTGCCATACATCAAGGCAATTGTATACAACGGAGGTTCAACATCGCCTTTTACAATAGCCAGCTCAAGAAAGTATGCTGATTTTGGAATCCGTACCCACGTGGACAGTCCTAATGTACCGCCATTGTCAGCGTCGGTCAACCGTTTTACCGTTACAGCCTCATCGGCAGACAACGTACAGGTGGATGCATACAGGAAGAAGATGCTGGATGCTGTGGACAAATGTATAGACCAAGGCGCCTGGCTCGTGTTCATGTCCCATATATATAATCCTTCCATGTATAATGGATATAATGCAAACTGTACATATACAGGTAAGGATGACGATTACCCCACCGAATGGGTTATACCCCTGAAAAGGGATGAGATCCTTACCATGGATCTGAACAACTACTGGGAGAAGCCTCCCGCCAGATTGAACATAAAACGCTGGTCTGAATGGCATCCTGCTCCCGGAACACAGCTGGCAGCGTTCTATGAGGTAATAGAGTATGCCATAACGAAGGGTGTCAGGATAGTGCTGCCGTCAAAGGGATGGGAGACACACGGCAACAGGGTCCAGCTGGGAGTGGACATGAACGGGACACAGCAGATATATAATATAGTGGATAGCTATACCGACGAGGAGCAGTCCTTCTTCACGGTAGGGGCAGACGGAACAATAAGGTATTATTTCAAATGAACACATTTTACAAGAGATTCTTCAAGCGTTTTCTGAGCATAGTCTGTGCTCTGTTAGGGTTGGTGGTCATTGGATGGCTCATTGTCATTGTGGCAGTCGTACTCCATTTCGCCAACAAAGGTGCAGGTGCGTTCTTCCTGCAGGAGCGCCCGGGCAAGGACGCCAAGATATTCAAGGTCATCAAGTTCAAGACCATGACCGACGAGCGTGACGAGAACGGTAATGTGCTGCCCGATGAAGAACGGCTGACCAGGATAGGCAAGATAGTACGTTCCCTGTCAATCGATGAGCTGCCGCAGCTTGTCAATATCCTCAAAGGCGATATGGCGTTCATAGGTCCAAGGCCGCTTCTTCCCTCATATCTGGAATTGTACACCCCGGAACAGATGCGGCGGCATGAAGTCCGTCCAGGCATTTCAGGCTGGGCTCAGGTAAACGGAAGGAATACCATTTCATTCACGGAGCGCATAAAATATGATGTCTATTATGTGGACCACGTGTCCCTATTCCTTGATATTAAGATTGTTTTCTTAACAATAATCAAGGTCTTTAAGAGAGAAGGCATATCTGCCGAGGGACAAGTAACCATGGAAACATTTGATGGAACAAACTGACAGCTATGAGCCATATCTTCAAATTAATCATTTTGATGCTGCTGAATATAATGAGTCCTCCTAAACAGTATTATTGGCTGGATCAGGAGATGATTGATTCAGCGGGATCTTCTATCGTTATATCAAAAGTCTATTCATTATTAAATGATACAATTATTTTACCTAAGAATTTTAATCTTACATTTAAAGAAGGAGGAAGATTAGCCGATGGCGTTATCGTAGGAAATGAGTCTTCAGTAATAGTACTAGGAAGAGAACCTGTATTTGGAACGGGTATTACTATTAAAGGAACGTGGAATCAGAAAGATGTATATGATGAATGGTTCGTGTTCAAGAATGACTCAACGTTTGTTTCAAATGGTATCATTGAGAATATGCTCGCTCTTACTGACGACAATCATCAGACACATATCCACCTGGATGCAGATAGAGTGTATCATGTTGAGTTGCCATACAAGGGGCGTGCAGATATCGCATATAGATTTACTTATATTTTTGAAGGAGGGACCACTAGAAAGATTAATTATGCTGACATATATAAGGAGAGTTTCTCTTTTTTCCGCATATTCACTATTCCGTCCAACACGCATTTGACAGTCAATAACAGCATTGTTTTGATGCCTACTAACCAGGGTGCCTATTTCCTGTTCTGGGAATATGATAAAGAGAATATCACCATTGACGGAAAAGGAGTAATATCAGGTGATGCCAGAAAACATATTTATACCACTCCGTTCATAGGGGATACGTATTATGGAGAATGGGGAATGCTGTTCAATTGCTTTAAATGCAGGAATTTTACTTTCCGCGACATCACTCTGACTGATGCTTTTGGTGATGGTCTGTTGTATCAGGGCGCGTATCAGAAGACCGATAAAGGGGATCGTTGGTCTGACGGATTGTTGATGGAGAATGTTAAAATACGCTATGCAAGAAGAAACGGTGTGGCAATAGGAGCCAGAAATGTTCTAATTAGAAATTGCACTTTTGAATATTGCGGCGTTGATGAGATTAAAGGTACCAGACCTCGCAGTGCAATTGATTTTGAGTCAGACGGTATAAGGGACTACCCGGAAATAGGTAATGAGAATGTTATTCTTGAGGATTGTATATTCCAAAATAATTTCTCTGATGTGACTGCCTGCAGGAATAATCTAGAAGGATATGGTAAAATAGCAACTCTAGTTAGAAACTGTGATATTACAACAGCAGTAAAAATGACTGCTGCAAACTGGATGAAGTTTGAGAATTGTAAAATCGCCACATTTATTCAATCCACCAATGACAGACACATATATCAGTATTGTACAAATCTGGTATTTGAGAACTGTTCCTTTGGATTGGTTGACAGGGAGGTCTTGAATGAAGCAAAAAGACAGAAAGTGACCTATAAACAGTGTTATTTTGAAAAGATAATAGATTATAAATAATAACATTATTGATGTGTTTATGACGAATAATGAAAAAATTGCTGAACTAAATCAGCGCATTGAAACTCTTAAGTTAGGCGGTGGTCCTGATGCCTTGCAAAAGCAGAAAGACTCTGGCAAGATGACTGCCCGTGAACGTATTGAAGCCTTGCTTGATAAGGACTCTTTCCAAGAAATAGGCTTGTTTGTAAAACATACTTGTCAGGATTTTGGCATGGAGAAAAAGACACTGGCCGGTGATGGCGTAGTGACAGGTGTCGGCAGAATTAATGGTGAGCCTGTATGTATCTATGCACAGGATTTCACTGTGTCCGGCGGTTCCCTAGGTTTGGCCCATGCCCGTAAGATTACCAAGATAATGGACATGGCCATGGACATGAAGGTGCCGGTGATAGGCATCAATGATTCCGGCGGTGCCAGGATTCAGGAGGGCATTAACGCCCTGGCTGGTTACGGCGAGATATTCTACCATAACACGATTGCATCGGGAGTGATACCGCAGATATCGGTTATTCTTGGCCCATGCGCCGGTGGTGCCGTATATTCACCCGCGCTGACGGACTATGTGTTCGTGGTGGACAAGGTGTCCAAGATGTTCATTACAGGTCCGGAGGTCATCAAGACGGTACTGGGCGAGGAGATAGGTATGGAGGAGCTTGGCGGTGCAAAGATACATTCAGGAGTTACCGGTAACGCTCATTTCTATGCCGAGAGCGAGACCGAGTGCTTTGGACAGATAAGGAAGCTGCTGTCACTGATACCTCATAGCAATGAAGCACGGAAAGGGACTGTCGCAGCCAGGAAGCCTGATGCCAAGTGTGTCAGTCTGGCCGGTATCATTCCGGATGACCCCAGGGAGCCATACGATGTGCGCAATGTGATAAAGGCTGTGTTTGACGGGTCGGATTTCCTTGAGGTGCACAAGAACTTCGCCCAGAATGCGGTGGTGGGTTTTGCACGCCTGAACGGGGAGACTGTAGGTGTCATTGCCAACCAGTCCATGGTGCTGGCCGGTGTCCTGGACATTGACTCATCGGACAAGATAGCCCGCTTTATCAGGTACTGTGACGCTTTCAACATACCGTTGGTCACATTCGAGGATATGCCGGGTTACCTGCCCGGTGTCGATCAGGAGCATGCGGGTATAATCCGTCATGGCGCCAAGGTGCTCTATGCCTATTGTGAGGCTACTGTCCCCAAACTGACTGTAATTATGCGAAAGGCTTATGGTGGTGGCTATATAGCCATGTGCTCACGCCACATGAAGGCTGATTTTGTGTATGCTTGGCCAACAGCTGAGATAGCTGTCATGGGCCCTGCTGGTGCTGCTGGTATCATTTTCCGTAAGGAAATTAAAGGCGCAGAGGATCCTGAGGCTATGCGACAGCAGAAGATAGCAGAGTATAAAGAGAAATTCGCCAACCCATATGTGGCTGCCGGTTACGGCTATGTGGACGCTGTGATAGACCCGAACGACACCCGTGAGTATCTGATACAGGCTCTGGAGATGTCCAGGCAGAAGAGCGTGGATGCAATAAGGAAGAAACACGGCATTCCCCCGTTCTGATTCACAACCTTAACGACAATTCATTATGGAAGGAAACAGTTTGGAGACATTGGTCCTGGAGGACGGTGAGTATAGGACCGTCATTCCCGGGAACCGCAGGCATGGTGAGCCCCGTCAATCCGGACATGTGTTGAGGTCCGCGATACCGGGGACAGTGATTTCGGTTGACGTGGAGGTAGGCCAGCAGGTGAAGCGGGGTGACTTGCTTTATGTGCTTGACTCGATGAAGATGAACAACAGGATATGTTCACAGGAAGAGGGGACAATAAAGGCATTGTATATCGCGGTAGGCGATGCCGTGGCTAAGAATGCACCTATGGTTGAATTTGAAAAATAACTTTATTATGGCAAAAGCATACGTATTCCCGGGTCAGGGAGCCCAGTTCTCCGGAATGGGCAAAGACCTTTATGACAGTAACAGTAAGGCAAAAGAGTTGTTTGATAGTGCAAACGCTATTCTCGGGTACCGGATAACAGACATCATGTTTGAAGGTACGGATGAGGATTTGCGGCAGACTAAGGTTACCCAGCCTGCCGTATTCCTGCATTCTGTGATAACGGCACTGTGTCTGGATGATTTCCGTCCGGATATGGTGGCCGGTCACTCTCTCGGCGAGTTCTCGGCACTTACCGCAGCAGGTGCACTGAGTTTTGAGGACGGTCTGAAGCTTGTCTATGCCCGTGCCATGGCCATGCAGAAAGCCTGCGAGGCCGCTCCGTCAACCATGGCGGCAATCATTGCCCTTCCGGATGAAACGATAGAGAAGATATGTGCTGAGATAAGCAGGGAAGGCAATGTGGTGGTGCCTGCCAATTACAACAGTCCCGGTCAGGTGGTGATTTCGGGCAATGTGGAGGCCATACATGAGGCATGCGCAAAACTGAAGGAGGCTGGTGCCAAAAGAGCGCTGCCGCTGACTGTCGGCGGTGCATTCCATTCGCCGCTTATGGAGTCGGCACGAGTGGAACTAGCTAAAGCTATAGAGCAGGCTCCGATAACTACTCCGGTATGTCCGATTTACCAGAATGTCGATGCACTGGCTCATACCAGTCCGGTTGAGATAAAGGACAACCTGTTGAAACAGCTTACGGCTCCGGTCCGCTGGACACAGACCGTCAAGAACATGATTGCCGACGGGATGACGGAGTTTGTGGAATGTGGTCCCGGACAGGTACTTACAGGATTGATTGGCAGAATACAGAAATCGATGGAGTAATACACATATTGAGGAGCGACTGTTTGACTGTACGTGTTGTTATCTTGTAAACTCTGCAATATATGTCATCAAGCGTTGCTCCTCAATTCTTTTATAACTATATATGTCGGAAGGAAGAAAGAGGATTTATCTGTGTCTGGCTCACATGAGCGAGACCGGGTTGGAGCAGAAATATATAAAGGAGGCTTTCGATACCAACTGGGTGGTGCCTCTTGGACCGAACGTCAACGGGTTTGAGAAGGATCTGGAATCATTTTGTGGTCAGAATAAGCGTGTGGTGGCTCTTTCGTCGGGTACGGCAGCGGTGCATCTGGCGTTGATTGCTTGTGGTGTCGGGCCTGGCGATGAGGTGTGTGTGCAGAGCTTCACTTTCTGCGCAAGTTCCCATCCTATCACATACCTTGGCGCTACACCTGTGTTCATTGATTCCGAGAAGGATACGTGGAACATGGATCCTGAGTTGCTGGAGGAGGCTATCAGGGACAGGATGGCAAAGACGGGCAAGGTTCCTAAGGCTATCGTGCCGGTGGCTCTGTACGGCATGCCGTACAGGATTGACCGCATCATGGAGATTGCTGACAAGTATGGCATTCCTGTTGTTGAGGATGCGGCCGAGGGTTTTGGCTCCAGGTTCAACGGGCAGGTGCGTGGCACGTTCGGCAAGTATGGCGTGCTTTCGTTCAACGGTAACAAGATGATCACCACCTCGGGTGG
>JAEEGL011990097.1_pt1 | contig 14390 bp, 11 predicted proteins | sample 9134231 | NCBI WGS metagenome assembly JAEEGL01 (sample SAMN16246548, study PRJNA631951) | gut metagenome | biome: gut microbiome; feature: rumen; material: fiber-attached | host: Bos | place: Iran: Karaj | collected 2018-10
ATAGGAAGGGATGTCCGCCTTTCGAATGTGCGCGTCGGATTCGGTTCGGTCGTTAATAATGACAGTAATCTTTCAAATACTTCCGTTGGGAGATATACTTCCGTGGGATCGAGGGTTACAACAGAGCTTGGATCACATCCGGTTGACGGTAAGCATGTCGCGCTTCATCAGGCATTCTACCTAAGAGCAGCTGCACATGGATACAGTTATACGGAATCCGACACTTATGATGAAATGAAATATATTGATAAAAAGGATCATATACAGGTGGTCATAGGCAATGATGTGTGGATCGGAAACAACGTCAGCATCATCGAAGGTGTTACCATAGGTGACGGAGCCGTTATCGCCGCGGGAGCTGTCGTTACAAAGGATGTGGAGGCTTACGGGATCTACGCCGGAGTACCTGCAAAGAAGATACGCAGCAGATTCACGGATGAACAGACAGAGGGACTTATGAGAGCAAAATGGTGGGATATGAATGAGGATGATCTTAAACGGATGACGAAGGAAGGTCTGTTTGATGATGTAGAGGCATTTTTAAAGAGTTTCGGATCATAAAAATGATAAGGGGAGTAAGTGATGGATCAGATAGCAATAGTGGTAATAGCATATAACAGGCCGCAGTCGCTTCTCAGGCTGTTGGATTCCCTGACAAATGCGTATTATCCGGACGGACTTGACATACCGCTCATTATCAGTGTTGATAAGAGTGACAGTACCGATACCGAGAGCGTTGCAAATGATTATGTCTGGGAGCATGGGGAAAAAACGGTAAGGCTGCACGAAACAAATCTCGGTCTTCGAAAGCACGTGCTTTCATGCGGAGATATCTCGAATGAATATGACGGGGTGATCATGCTGGAGGATGACCTGTATGTGTCGCCTTCATTTTATATGTATGCCCTTGCCGCAATGAACCGTGTGAGGCTTGATAAGAAGGTCGGAGGGATATCCCTGTACAACCACAGGTTAAATGTTCATGCGCGCGAGCCCTTTGAGGCAGTCGATGACGGATACGATAATTACTATCTGCAGATCGCATCCTCCTGGGGACAGGCATTCAGTGCGGAACAGTGGAATGCGTTCAGGGAATGGTATGAGGAAAACAAAGAGAAGGATATCGCGGCGGATAACGTTCCCGTGAACGTGTCTTCATGGTCTGAAAAATCCTGGCTTAAATTTTTCATAAAATATCTCATAGATACGGACAGATATTTCATCTATCCGAGGATATCGTTTACGACAAATTTCGGCGACGAAGGTACACATGCCGATAAGGGTGTGAACGATCTGCAGGTACCCATAGCCGGCATGCGCAGGTACGGACAGATAGATTTCCACTTTTCCGACACGGAGGAGAGCGGAGCAAGGTACGATGCATATTTTGAAAATATGTGCCTTGGGAGCAGGCTTCCGGAGGCTTCAAGGGATGAGACCAGTGTGGATCTGTACGGTCTTAAACAGAGCGGCAGTTATAAGAGGTATGTCTTAAGCTGTAAGAGCCTGCCGTACCGGGTGATCCAGACTTACGGGCGCAGGCTGAGGCCAATAGATGCTAACATTCTGTATAAGATAGAAGGCCATGACTTCTTCCTGTATGATACACAGAAGCCGGGCAAGGCGCCCGAGACAAATACCGTAGACAAATACATGTACAATTACAGGGCGCTTAAGGCAAAGGAAATGCTGGCGCTCATAAACTACAGGATCCTTGCAAAACTTCACCTCGTAAAGGCTAAGGACAGGCCGGTCCAGACGATAAGGATACCGGCGGAAGGCGTAAGGACCGTAGGTGAGAATTCGATAGACGACATGACGGCAATGCAGAGTGAGACGTCCGGTGTAGTTGCAGCTGATATAGAGGCTATGGAAAATACGGATATGATCGGTGAAGTTCCCGTAACCAAAGATCAGACGGATGCGGAAGGGATAATGGCGGATCGGTCAGGTGAGGCAGGTCCGGATATGGGATCCGGGATGATATCGGAGACAGGTAACGGTGAACAGGATGATCTTCCATCGGATGATGCTGTATAACCGGGAAAGATATATGTGATATGTGCGGTATATTCGGAGTAGTTAATAAGAAAATCGATAAGGAACTTGCGGATAAATGTGTTGACAGAATGGAACACCGCGGACCCGACGGACGTGGAGTATGGCAGGAAAAGGGCACTACGCTCGGACACAGGAGACTTGCGATACTCGATCTTACCGAAGGCGGGGCGCAGCCTATGAGCTATCCTTATTCTTCCGGAAGGTATGTGCTTTCTTTTAACGGCGAGATCTATAATTTCGTTGAACTAAGGGAAGAACTTAAGGCAAAGGGCTATGAATTTAAGAGTGATTCGGACTCGGAGGTGATCCTTGCTTCCTATATGGAATGGAAGGAAAAATGCCTTGATAAGTTCAACGGGATGTGGGCTTTTCTTATATGGGACCGTGAGGAAGAGAAGCTGTTCGTTTCAAGGGACAGGTTCGGTGTTAAGCCGCTGTACTATGTGATGCTTGATAACGGAGGGATCGCGTTCGGTTCGGAGATGAAGGTGATCACTCCCCTTATGGATGAGGTTAAGCCAAACCGTGCTCTCGTTACGGATCCCGGCAGAACGGTGTTTTATGAAAGTACCGAAGAGTGCGTTATTGAAGGTATCAAACGTTTCCCGGCGGGATCTTACGCATATGCCGGCAAAAACGGGATAAAGATCGACAGGTGGTGGGATACGCTTGATAATCCCGTTTCGCTTCCCTCTTCTTATGAAGAACAGGTTGAGATGTTCAGGAGCCTTTTCCTTGATGCCTGCAAGCTGAGGATGAGAAGCGATGTCACCATAGGCACGGCACTTTCGGGAGGCCTGGATTCTTCGGCGACGATATGTGCGATGGCACACCTTGCGGGAGAGGATAATGATACAAGGATGAACCGTGACTGGCAGCACGCCTTTGTTGCCACGTTCCCCGGTACGACGATGGATGAGTCGGCCTATGCAAAAACGGTCACGGATCATCTTAAGATAAACAGCACGTTTGTTAAGATAGATCCGGTAAAAGCGATAGATAAACTGGATGATTTCATATATCTGTTCGAGGATGTATATCTTACGAGCCCGATACCCATGATGCTCTTATACGGGGCATTAAGGGAAAACAAAACATTGGTAACGATAGACGGTCACGGCGCCGATGAACTGTTCGGCGGGTATACCTTTGATTTCATACATGCTCTTGATGACGCAAGGGGCAGCAGCGAAAGGGACATGGTCCTGGATGCCTATATAGGGAGCTTTCCTAAGGACGGAAGCAATATCTCGCTTAAGAATACAGGAAAGACGGCGGTGTATTTTAACTATTTTAAGCGCAGGGTCAGGGATAAATTGAAGAGCGGCAGCGAGGGTTATAAACGTGTGAGGGCAGCAGGCGATAAGCGGTACGAAGAAATGGATACTTTAAACAGGATACTTTACGCATCTTCGCATGAGACTATCCTGCCGACTCTGCTGCGCAATTACGACAGGTACAGCATGGCTAACGGAGTGGAGATAAGGATGCCGTTCATGGACTATCGTATAGTGACTCTTGCAATGTCTCTCGGATGGAAGAGCAAACTTCACGGCGGTTATTCAAAGTCGATAATAAGGGATGCGATGGCTCCGTATATGCCGCATGAGATCGCCTACCGCAGGACTAAGATAGGCTTTAACACGCCGATCGTTGAATGGATGCAGGGACCGCTCAGGGAATATTTTACGGATATGATCACATCCACATCATTTAAGGAATGCAGCCTTATAGACGCTCCGTCTGTGGCTGCACGTATAGAACATGTCATAAACGATAAAACGGCAACTTTCGCACAGGGCGAGCAGGCCTGGAGCTTACTGTACCCGTATTTATGGGAGAAAAATGTGTTGAAAAGGATGCAGGGATCCGTGCGATAACCTATGGTTATAACAAGTTATAGATTTCACGTATTTGCAAAAAAATCCCAATTGGATTATAGTATGCAAAAATAAGTTTTGAGGAGGAACCATTATGCGAAGCATAATTCAGAATGGTTCCGACGACTGGCCGCCGACTTTTGTCATGAGGGGTACCACGAAGTGGTGGAGTCCTTATGACTGGAAAAAGGAGGGGGCATTACAAATAATCAGAGGAGGAAAATATTATGAAAAGGAGATTGTTGTCATTGGTAACCGGTATCGCAGTTGCTCTGGGAGCTTTGAGCGGATGTGCACAAGCTGTTGCACCGTCGGCTCCGGCAACCGGGGGAGCTCCTGCTGACGGAGCAGAGGCGTCCGATAAGATATACAGGACCCTCGATGAGATAAAGGAGAGCGGAACCGTAAACATCGGAGTATTTTCCGATAAGAATCCCTTCGGATACGTGGATGAGAACGGAGAGTATCAGGGATATGATGTATATTTTGCAGAGCGTATAGGAAAGGATCTCGGAGTAAAGATCAATTATGTTTCGACCGAGGCGGCAAGCAGGGTTGAATATCTTGAAACGGGTAAGGTGGATATAGTGCTCGCGAACTTCACTGTAACGGAGGAGAGAGCGGAGAAGGTTGATTTTGCACTTCCTTATATGAATGTTGCGCTCGGCGTTGTATCACATGAGGATCACGTGATCGAAAGCCTTGACGATATAAAGGATGATGAGCAGGTTATAGTTATCTCGGGAACGACAGCAGAGACTTATCTTGAGAAGAACAATCCGGAGATAAAGCTTCAGAAGTTTGACACTTATGCAACTGCCAAGACCTCATTCGAGAACGGCACCGGTGTTGCGTGGGCTAACGATAATACCGAGGTTATCGCATATTCACTTGAGAATGAAGGCTATGTTGTGGGAATACCTTCACTTGGCAGCCAGGATACGATAGCTCCGGCGGTAAGCAAGGGAAACAGTTCATTGCTTGACTGGTTAAACGATGAGATTAAGGCACTCGGTAAGGAGAATTTCTTCCATGCCGATTATGAGGCAACACTTATAGATACTTACGGAAAAGATTACGAAGATACCCTTGTGGTTGAGGGCGGCGGTGACGCGGCAGCAGCTACTGAGGGTGCGGCAGAGGCAGCAGGTGATCTTGATATACCCGACGGAAACGGTGAAGTTATAAAGATCGCGGCTTCTCCAATCCCTCATGCGGAGATACTTGAAGAAGCGGCAAAGATACTTGAGAATTACGGATATAAGCTTGAGATCACGGAGTTTGAGGATTATGTACAGCCCAATCTCGTAGTTGAGTCGGGTGAGTTCGATGCAAACTATGTGGAGCATGTGCCTTACCTTAACAGCTTCAATGAGGAGCAGGGAACGCATCTTGTGGATGCCGGTGATATCCATTATGAGCCTTTCGGTATCTATCCCGGAACCAAGAAGTCGCTTGATGAGATAGCAAAGGGTGATACGATCGCGATCCCCAACGACACGACCAACGAGGCAAGAGCACTCCTTCTTCTGCAGGACAACGGACTGCTTAAGTTAAAGGATGGAGCGGGACTAACGGCAACTGTAAATGATATAGCCGAGAATCCCAATGATATAGAGTTTGTGGAGCTCGAGGCAGCTCAGGTCGCAAGGGTTGTAAATGAAGTTTCCTACGTGGTTCTTAACGGTAACTATGCTCTTGAAGCAGGCTACTCTGTAGGCAAGGATTCGATCGCCCATGAGGAGACCGATTCCGTGGCAGCCAAGACATATGTTAATATCATAGCGGTATCTGAAGGACATGAGAAGGATGAGAAGATCCAGGCGCTTGTTAAGGTGTTAAGATCGGATGAGATAAAGAAGTTTATTGAAGATACATATGACGGAGCGGTTATCTTCTTCGAAGGTTAGGCTTTTATCGAAATACCGGGAGGATTTGTATCCTCCCGGTATTTTGTGTATAATGGGGGATGCAACTTAAATACAATGATTTAAACTGCGGAGTTTGATATGGGTATTATTGAGATCAAGAATCTGACTAAGAAGTTTGAGGCCGGCGGACATGAGATAACGGCTCTTAATGACGTAAGCTTAAGTATAAATAAGGGTGAGATATACGGGATAATAGGAATGTCCGGCGCGGGAAAAAGTACTCTTGTACGGACGATAAATTATCTGGAGATCCCGAATGAAGGACGCGTGCTCATAGATGATGTCGATCTGTCAAAACTCTCGGAAAAAGAGCTTCGGATCAAGAGAAGAGATATAGGCATGATCTTTCAGGGGTTTAATCTTCTGGAGCAGAGAAACGTTATCGACAATGTGTGTTTCCCCCTGGAAATTGCCGGAATGAGCAGGAAGAAGGCAAGAGCAAAGGCCAGGGAACTGCTTGAAACGGTTAATCTTGCAGATAAGGAGAAGGTATATCCTTCACAGTTATCGGGCGGCCAGAAGCAGCGTGTTGCCATAGCCAGGGCACTTGCGACCAATCCCGAGATACTCCTGTGCGACGAGGCGACCAGCGCTCTCGATCCGCAGACCACCGAATCCATCCTGTCGCTGCTTAAGGAGATCAATGAAAAACTTGATATTACCATTGTGGTAATAACACATCAGATGTCGGTCATTACGGATATATGTACAAGGGTTGCCATAATCGAGAACGGACGCCTGGTTGAAGAGGGGCCTGTGGAAGAGGTTTTCGATTCACCCAAGACCGATATAGCAAGAGAACTCATCGCAAATAAACAGAGTACTTATTCGCCGGTGGAAAGCCTTAAGTCAAACAAGGTGATAAGGATAGTTTTTTCCGAGAATTCGTCGTTTGAACCGGTTGTTGCCAATCTGATACTTAAGTTCAATACACCGGTCAACATCATGGGTGCGGATACCAGAAATGTCGGAGGAAAAGCCAAGGGAGAAATGCTCCTTGGTCTGCCGGATGATGAAGATATACAGAGAAGTATGATAGCCTATCTTAAAGACAGGGGATTAAGTGTATCGGAGGTGAGAGAAGGTGTTTGATCAGAAGATAGTCGGGATGCTCCTTGAGGGCATCAGAGATACGTTATATATGACGCTTGTTTCCACTTTGCTCGGATATGCAGTGGGGCTTCCTCTTGGCATAGTGCTTAATGTCACAAGGACCGGAGGTCTTAAGCCCAACAAGATAGTGTACCGCATATTGGACATATTCTGTAATATAATCCGAAGCGTACCTTTTCTGATCCTGCTCATCCTGCTGATACCTTTTACAAGGGCACTGGTAGGGCAGAGTTACGGTTCGACCGCTACCATCGTACCTCTTGTCGTGTGTGCGGCACCGTATATTGCCAGAATGGTGGAGTCGGCGCTTAACGAAGTCGATCCCGGAGTTATAGAAGCGGCAAGGGCCATGGGCGCGAGCAACATGCAGATAATACTGAAGGTCCTTATGGTTGAGGCGAAAACCTCGCTTGTTACGGGCGCAACGATCACGACGGGCGTACTGCTGGGTTATTCGGCAATGTCCGGAACCGTCGGAGGAGGCGGACTCGGTGATATAGCAGTGCGTTACGGTTATTACAGATGGCAGACAGACATAATGATAGTCACGGTGGCTCTTTTGATAATCATTTTCCAGATCATACAGAATCTTGGAATGAAGCTTGCAACAGGGATAGATCACAGGAAGAAGTAGGATCGTAAATGGATTTTGAAGCAATAAGTTCATATTTTCCATTATATGTAGAGGCATTTTTCCTGACGATAAAGATCGGATGGATAGGTATAGCTCTCTCGCTCGGGATCGGGATCGCGGGTGCGTTTGTGCTGCACTTTAAGATCCCTGTTTTTTCGGCAGTCATTAAAGCATATGTGGAACTGTTCAGAAATACACCTCTCCTGGTACAGCTTTTCTTTATATATTTCGGTCTGCCCAAGGTGGGACTTGCGATATCCGCACAGAACTGCGGCATTATCGGACTCGGTCTGCTTGGCGGAAGTTACATGACCGAAGCGATAAGGAGCGGGCTTGAGGCGGTTCCCGTTTCGCAGACGGAAAGTGCTGTGGCACTCGGCTTTACGAGAAGACAGATATTTACAAATGTTATCCTTCCTCAGGCGGTTATCGGAGGCATGCCTGCGGTTATGGCGAACATAATTTTCCTGCTTAAGGAGACCAGTGTTTTTTCCGCGATCAGTCTTATGGATCTGATGTTTACGGCCAAGGATCTTATCGGGCTTTATTATGATACGACAGAGTGCCTTGTATTGCTCGTTTTGTTTTATATAGTCATGCTGCTCCCGGTATCTGCCCTCGGAAGTTTTGTCGAGAAGAAGGTAAGATACGGAAGCTATGGGAACTAGAGGATGGGTACATTAATAACAAACACAGGCATAGATGTGCTGTTTAAAGGGAATAATATGATGCGGCTTCTCGAAGGACTTATGACAGCCCTTAAGATAAGCATGATATCGGTGGTGCTGAGCATTTTTCTCGGGCTGATCCTTGGAATGCTCATGTCGCTTAACAGACCTGCGATAAATGCTTTTTCCAGGGTATATCTCGAGATAGTGCGCATAATGCCTCAGATGGTCCTTTTGTTTATAGTCTATTTCGGCGCGACCAAGGCAATGGGCATTAATCTTGATGCCGAGACCGCATCGATAATAGTGTTTACATTTTGGGGGACAGCCGAGATGGCGGATCTTGTAAGGGGCTCCCTTATCAGTATACCGGTAATACAATATGAGAGCAGTTATGCCCTTGGAATGACCAGACTGCAGACCTATATCCATGTCATTATCCCGCAGACCGTGCGCCGTCTTCTGCCGCTTGCGATAAATCTCATTACGCGAATGATAAAGACAACCAGTCTTGTGATGATGATAGGGATAGTTGAGGTATTGAAGGTCGGACAGCAGATCATAGAAGCCAACAGAAAATCTTCGCCTAACGCAGCATTCGGAATATTTGCCACTGTCTTCATACTTTATTTCCTGGCTTGCTGGCCGATAAGCCTGCTTGCAAGGTATCTGGAAAAGAAGGCGGCTTAAGGAGGAACATATGGAACCTATACTCAGGGTTGAACATCTGCATAAGGAGTTTGACGGATATACGGTGCTTGATGATGTGAGCCTGACCGTTAATGCCGGTGAGGTTGTTGTTATAGTAGGACCTTCGGGATGCGGGAAGAGTACTTTTTTAAGATGCTTAAACGGCCTTGAAAAGATCGAGGACGGCAAGGTCCTGCTCGATGGAAAGGTCATAAATCCGGTCAGTGAAAATATAGTTAAAGAGAGACAGAAGATAGGCATGGTATTCCAGAGCTATGATCTGTTCCCGCATAAGACTATCCTGCAGAATATAATCCTTGCTCCCATGAAGGTACAGAAAAGAAACAAGGAAGAGGCTGTCAGTGAAGCGATAAGTCTTCTTGACAGGGTGGGACTGTCAAATAAAAAGGATCAGTATCCGAGGCAGCTTTCCGGAGGACAGAAGCAGAGGGTTGCGATCGTGAGGGCACTTATAATGCATCCCGAGATACTTCTGTTTGATGAGGTGACCGCAGCGCTCGATCCTGAAATGGTAAGGGAAGTGCTTGAAGTTGTATTATCTCTTGCAAAGGAAGGCAGGACCATGATGATCGTAACACATGAGATGGCCTTTGCAAGGGCGGTGGCCGATCGCGTAGTATTTATAGACGGCGGCAGGATAGTTGAAGAGAACAGTCCGGAGGATTTTTTCACAGATCCGGTGACGGAACGGGCTCAGCGCTTCCTTGATTCGTTTAAGTATTAGTCTTTTCAGATAACAAACAGGTATGGAAATGCTTAGGAAGATAAACTATATATTTTCAAAAAAACAGAAGATACAGTCGGTATTTTTGTGTATCGGTCTGTTTATCGGTGCGCTGTTTGAACTGGTCGGAGTATCTCTGATAACGGAACTTGTCTCGATAGTGACGGATCCCTCGAAGATACATAAGAACCCGATGCTGAAGAGTGTGTACGATCTCTTCGGCATGAGGGAGGACAGGCAGTTTTTCCTCGCACTTGTCATAGGCCTCATCATTTTATACCTTGTGAAAAACATCTTTTTGCTGTGGATAAATTATGTCCAGTATACCTTCATTTACAATAATCAGCTCCGTCTGTCGGGACGCCTTATCGACTGCTACCTCAAGAAACCGTACACATATCATCTTGATAAGAATTCGGCGGAGATGGTAAGGAATGTGATGCTTGATACCGAGCGCTTTTTCCAGATGCTCCTAAGTGTTTTTCTAATGCTTTCGGAGCTGCTGATCTCGCTTCTGCTGTGTGTATATCTGTTTACCGTTGATTGGTTCATAACGGTATCGGTTGCCGTGATACTCGGAATATTTACGGCGATATACCTGCTGCTGTTTAAGAACAAGGCAAAGGAATACGGAAAAATAAACCAGATATACGACGGTAAGATGCATCAGTCGATAAATCAGGCTCTCGGAGCGGTCAAGGATATAAAGATACTGCACCGCGAGAAATACTTTGTGGATGCATTTTGCGGATACGGAAAGAAAAAAATTCGGGCAGTACGTAATAACAATGTACTGGGGCAGGCACCTAAGTATGTTATCGAGACGGTGTGTATAGGTGCGATCCTTCTGGTGCTTGTTTTCAAACTGTATATGGGAGAGGACTTAAGTACCATGATAACTCAGCTTGCCGCTTTCGCGGTTGCGGCGTTTAAGCTGCTGCCATCGGCCAGCAAGATAAATAATTTCGCAAACCTTATCATCTTTCTTAAGCCCTCTGTTGACCTTATCTACCGTGACATCAAGGATACGGAGGATATGAAGAGCTTCGAGCTTACGGACGCGGTCACCGATTTTGAGATAAAGGATGCGGATGCCATAAGTGTAACCGGCCTTACTTACCGCTATCCTCATACGGAGAAGGATGTGCTCAAGGATGTGAGCCTTAAGATACCGCTTGGATATGCGGTCGGATTTATGGGGCCTACCGGTGCCGGAAAGTCAACGCTTGCGGATGTGATCCTTGGTATTTTGACACCGACATCCGGGACCGTATGCTACGGGAATATGAACGTTCATGAGCATCCGATAAAGTGGTCCAAAAAACTTGCCTATATCCAGCAGTCCATTTATCTTGCGGATGAGACCATAAGGAATAACGTGGCCTTCGGGATAGATGATGACAAGATCGATGAAGAGAAGGTGTGGAAGGCGCTTGAAGAGGCACAGATAAAGGATTTCGTATGGTCTCTTCCCGAAGGCCTTGATACCATGGTCGGAGAAAGGGGCGTGCGTTTATCCGGCGGCCAGAGACAGAGGATAGGTATCGCGAGGGCGCTTTATGACGATCCCGAGATACTGGTTCTCGATGAAGCAACATCGGCTCTTGATAATGAAACAGAGACTGCCGTAATGGAAGCCATCGACAATCTGATGGGAAGAAAGACGCTTATCATTATCGCGCACCGGCTTACAACACTGCGCAACTGCCAGAAGATATTCAAGGTTGAAGGCGGCGGTGTGCGGGAAGTGACTTACGGGGAGATCGAGAATTCAGATAAAGAAGATAATGGATAAGATCGTATTAAGTGTAATTTTCATAACATATAATCATGAAAAATATGTTGAGAAGGCACTGCGGAGTGTGTGCGAACAGGTGACCGATTTCCGGTTCGAGGTTGTTGTCGGCGAAGACTGCTCGACTGACTCAACGAGGGATATACTGCGCAGGGTTGCGGAAGAATATCCGGATAAGGTAAGGCTGCTTTTCCGCGAGAAGAACTTCGGACGCCCGACTCTCAATGTATATAACACAACGATGGAATGCAGGGGAGAATACCTTGCCTATCTTGAGGGTGACGATTACTGGACTGATAAGTACAAGCTGCAGAAGCAGGTGGATTTTCTCAGAGCAAATTCCGGATATATCGCATGTACCCACGGCTGCGTGATGATAGATGAAAACAGCGATCCCATAACGGATCCCAAGGTGCTTAAGATCGGCGATCTGTATGACTGGTCGGGAAAATTTACCTATGATGACTATAAGCATTCGGGAAAATGGCCCGGTCATTATGCTTCGGTCGTGTCAAGGAACATATATGCGGAAGGAAAATACGATTATACGATATTGTACCGTGCGCATGATTTTGTGGATGATGCGGTAATTCTTTTGTTCCTGCTCATCCAGGGTGATATCTACAGGATGGACGATGAGATGAGCGCATGGCGGTATGTAAGAAAGGATACGGGGACCAACTGGAATTCACTGTCGATGAAGCGCGATCTTATAAAGGATGACTGTTACCTCAATACCACGATGACAAAGTGGGTGGAGGAAGCGGTCGGACTTACGGATCATGCGAAGATACGTTGTAAAAAGGATTTCCTTACAGCCCTTAATATGTATCTTCATAAGCCGGATAAAGAGAATAAGAAGTTTGTTAAGGATATGTTTGAATATAATATACGACATGTGGTGATGGAGGACAGAAATACAGATCTGTTTACATACAGTGTTAAGTGTATTGTATCCAAAATACTTGGGAAAGCATGATCTTCCATAAATAAAATATGATAATAGTACGTTTCACAAGCGGTCTCGGGAACCAGATGTTCCAGTATTCCTTCTACCGCTTCCTAAAAAATCTATATAAGGACACGCAGGTTAAGGCCGATCTTACCTGGTTTTATGCAAACAATGATCACCATGGCTATGAACTTCAGAGGATATTCGGTGCGGCAAGACACTGCGCATTCGAGCTTGAAGAGGCGACGAAGGGTGAGATCTTCAGGGTTACCGGGCTGATCCCGAACATGCGGCAGCCAAAGAGCATGATCACAGGCGGGGATAAGCTGTTTGATAAGGATTCGGTGCTTGATTCTTTCAGGCCCGAGGAGACGTTCAGACGGGGAAGATATACCGACAAACAGGCAAGATCCTTTGAGAGATTCAGAAGATATCCCAACAGGATAATACGGGAATTTACACAGAAGAAGAGAGAGCCTTACATAATAGATCAGCTGAGCGGGAAACTGTGTAATGATGATGTTCCGTTCAATGAAGTATATGATAAAGTCACTCACCTTGATATTTCAAAGGACTGGTATATCATAGGCTTCTGGATCGAAGAAAAATACATCCGCGGCCGGGTGGATGAGATAAGAAGGCATTTCAGATTTCCCAAAATAACGGATGAAGAGAACAGGGAGATCGCGGAGCGGATAACATCATGCAATTCCGTAAGCATCCATGTGCGAAGGGGAGATTATCTCTCTTCTGCCTATGAAAATATGTTTGTCGCTCTCGGAAGGGATTATTATGAAAAAGCCGTGGATCATATATGCGGCAGGGTGGAAGATCCTGAATTTTTCATTTTCTCGGACGATCCGGATTTTGTACGGACCGAATTCTCATGGCTTGAGAATAAGCATATAGTGACAGGCAATTTTGGAGATGACAGTTATCGTGATATGCAGCTTATGAGCCTGTGTAAGCATAACATTACGGCAAATTCCACCTTCAGCCAGTGGGGTGCGCTGCTAAATGAAAATGAAGGACATATCACGGTCTATCCTTCGGCGTATCTTAAGGACCGGGATAATGAGATCAAGGAATCCGACGGCTGGGTGAGGATATGACGGGTTTGAAAAGACGGTGTAAAGAGTTAAAAAAAGTACTTGAATTATATGTTGTGCTGATGTATAATCATCTAGCATGATTTGAAACAAATAAAGCGCTATCGCCAAACGGTAAGGCAACGGACTCTGCCTCCGTCATTTCCAGGTTCGAATCCTGGTAGCGCTGCTAAAGGAAGCTGATATTCGGCTTCCTTTTTTCATGTCTGAAAGTCGGTGTTTATGCGGGTTTTACTGCATCGAAGAAACAGAATTCCTGATTTCTACTGATTGGTTCTGACAGTAAAAATCAGGAAGAATTTACGTGGTTTTTCGTTAAAATAGGTCAATTTTCTAAAAAATAGGTCAATCTATGGGTCAATGTTATTGATTCAATTTATTAAATTCAGTAGTCAGCATATCGGATATCGACTGAGTAAGGACAATGGATAAGATAATGGAATCGGGAAAGCCCGTCGAAAAGGAAATAAAAGATATCCGATCCAAGACATCCGATGTACCGAACTTTTTCGGTGGTGAGCAAATGGTAAAGCTTCCCAAGAAGTTATTTGAGAAAATGATATCAAGGTACAGGGTCGCCGGTACCTTTGAAAATCTCAACAGGAAGTATGAAGCCGAGCTGTCTGCCAAGCAGGATAAAAACAAAAAGCTCACGGAACAAATAGATACCCTTAAGGCCAAGATAAAGCAGCATACAGATTTCTTAGGAAAACGCGGGTTACTTGAGTCGTTTGCGGAGTTCATAAGGCCAAAATCGATACGTGAAAGGCTGGAATCTCATAAAAAAGAAATTGGCGGGGGCAAAGATAATA
>JAEEGL012584423.1_pt1 | contig 14390 bp, 12 predicted proteins | sample 9134231 | NCBI WGS metagenome assembly JAEEGL01 (sample SAMN16246548, study PRJNA631951) | gut metagenome | biome: gut microbiome; feature: rumen; material: fiber-attached | host: Bos | place: Iran: Karaj | collected 2018-10
AGAAACGTCTGACCTTCGGTCAGTCTCCCGGTATTCTGCGAAAAGATAATCAATAACCTTGTCAGGATCTTTTATAAGATGACCTCCGCAGAAACGTCTTTGAAATATCATTTTCACAACGTCAGCCGGCTCCGAAAGTGGATGTATCCGAAGATCATTTTCCAGTGATTCGTACAGATTCGACACCGTTCTTCTCTCCTTCTGAATCAATTACTCTGTTGTGAACCTTTCTGATAATGAACGAGATCAGGAAAGTCGCAGAATAGATAACAACGTAAACAACCGGAACAAGATAATATCTGCCTCCGAGAGTAAAACCGTAAAAATCATCCCATACTTTGAAAGCCATAACGCAAAGGCCGTAAACGATCGAGTAGACAACAGTCGGTATCAAACCGAGAAATACTTCGGGAGCAGTAAACTTTTTTCCCCTCTCCAGAAACATAAGTGACAGTATGCTCGCGACGGGATTAAAGAAATGAAGGAAAAACGTTCCCCCGCTGAAAAGCAGGAAGTAACTGTTCCCGAGCATAACCTCTATCGGCGCGAGGAAGAGTGCGGTCGTTACAAAAGTAAGTCCGACTGCCGAAGCGGTGATTATACGGAAAATATTGAGCCATCCGGGCATTTCGTCTTTGCCTTCGATAATATTATTAAAAGCAAATGCACAGACAAGGACGGAAGCGAAAGCGTTTATGATGTTGCTGTCGTTTGTGAAAGCGATAAAATATCTCATCCCGACGATATCAAGTCCGAGCTGACCTTCTCCTGCGCCCATCGTAAGTCCGCGGACGGAAATAACAAATGTCGACGTAAATACTGTCAGATTAATCGCAAGAGTCAGTAAATTCTTTGTTTTCGGTTTCATTTATTGTTCCTCGAATCTGAAGTGATTGAGCCCCGGAACCAGAACGTATATATTTGAATCATACTCGAATTCAGCTTCTACGTTTTCGGGAACCGTTAAATTGAAATCTACGGAGCCGTTCTTTCTTTCGTAATCGAAAACAACCTTTCCGCTGAACGTTTCGCGAGAAGCGTGTATCCTGTCAAACCGTGAAACGAAAGGAGAAATTCTGATTTTTCTTCCTCCGGGCTGAAGTTCCCTTATTCCCGCAATATAATCGAACAAAACCGAAGATACTGCCCCGAACATCGGGTGGCTGTGAGAACGGTCGCGCGTTGCGTCAGGCCAGTATTCCCATATAGTGGTCGCGCCGCGTTTTTTCATTTCAGCAAAAGAGAACGTATCCTCTGAAAGCAAAAGAGAAAGCGCAAGATCTCCGTCTCCCCTTTCAAAAAGGACGCGGCACAGTATCACTGTTCCGAATATTCCGGTATCGAACCGTCCGAGTTTTCTATAGTAATTTACCATATTCTCGTACGTCCTGTTATCTCCGAGACCAATATCGAGCGCAAATGCGTTCGCGCCCTGAATAGAACCGATAAAATTGTGATCCCAGGTGTTGTAATATGCGGCAACGATAGCTTTTTTTCTATCGTAAATTTTCTGCTCAAAAGAAGGGACGTCGCTTTCTTTTCCGATAAGAACCGCGATTTCGCAAAGTCTCATCATTGCTTTGACGTAAAAATAATTGTTTACGAAGGCCGCAGGAAGCGCCACCGGTGAAGGAGTGCACCAATCGCCGAGACACCATTCGCCTTTTTTATCACTGGTCACCAGACCGTTTTCGGAATGCGCGTCGAGATAATCAAAGTATCTGAGCATCTGAGGATAAAGTTTTTTCAGAGGTTCGGCGTCCGCGTAATGTAAATAGTACTGATACGGCACCTCAACAATGGCAGAGCCCCATCCTCCGGGTCCTCCTCCGCTCTGTACGTACGGAGCGGTATACTGAACGTGACCGGTCAGGTCATCCTGACAGTCGCTTACGTCATCTATCCATTTTTTATAGAACTTTCTGCAATCAAGCATATCCATCGCGGTATGCGTACAAAGCTGCCCGTCTCCTGTATACCCTCTTCTTTCTATATGAGGACAGTCGGACGGAATCCCTCCGTGCATATTGCACAGCTGCGTATGGATATAAGCGGAATAAAGCCAGTTGAGCAAATCGTTATCGGATTTGAATTCCGAATTGACTTTTACGTCGCTGTGGCAAAAATCCACGAAGAGAGGCTCGGCGTTTCCGCTTAAAAGAAAATATCTGAAGCCGTACCATATAAATTCGGGACTGACCTTCCTTTCGGTTCCGTCGTTGATAACGGAAAACGATTGTCCGTGAGAATGGCGTTCGGAAAGATTACCGGTTGAGTCAAGTTCTTCCGAAAAGAACAATTCGACTTTTTCTCCCTTTTTCGCTTTTATAAGCAATTCGGGATATCCGGTAAGATTCTTTCCGCAGTCGTAGATGATTCCTTTTTCGTTCTCTCCGATTTTTTTCGGCGCTATCTTCTCAATAACTTTATCGGACGGACAATCGGAAAACAGATATTCGGTTTTCAAAGGTTCGGCTTCTACGGCTTTTATACATTCGGATTCGTCAAAATCGAGTCCGAAAACGGATTCATCCGCGTTAAGATAATTCTGATTTTCAAACCGAGTAAAATAATAGCTTTCGACAAAACTGTCTGCGATAAGATCTCCTTCTGAAGAAAAGACGTGATTCTTTTCCCCGTTGTTATCGACAGTGATCAGGAAAATAGCCTTGGGCTGTCCGAAATAAGAGTGATATTCAAACGAATACCAGCCGCCTCCGTAATGGACGGCAAGGAGATTTTCTCCGGTTTTCAGATAATCCGTTATATCGTAACGAGGAACGTACAGTCTGTGCCCGTGAAGTTTCTCACCCGAAGGATAATTATTTCTCTCTTCATAGTCTGTAGCAAGAGGCAGAAACAAATCGTCTCCGACTTTTTTTCCGTTTATATAAAAATGAAAATATCCAAGTCCCGCGATTCTGATTTCTGCTTTTCCGCCGCTGTAAATAAATTTCTTTCTTATTACAGGAAAATGAGGAAGACCGTTTGCATCTTTTTTTGACGGACCGTTCGAATATTTACCTGCAGCGATCCATTTAGCTTCTCCGAACATTTCTTTGCAGTTCATACCGTTCTCCTTAGGCAGTTTGTTATTTTGAGAGTTTTTTGGTTTTCTCGTAAGCAGCAATTACCGCCTGAGCGCAATCTGATCTGAAAGAACCCTTTTCCAGAGCCAGAACCCCTTCGATCGTAGTTCCGCCGGGGCTGCAGACAGCGTCTTTAAGCTGTTCGGGGTGTTTTCCGGATTCAAAATAGAGTTTTGCAGATCCCAGTATCGTCTGTGCGGCAAGAGTCTCCGCGTCGCTTCTTGAAAGTCCGCAAGCGACCCCTCCGTCCGCAAGCGCCTCCAAAAACATAAACACAAATGCTGGACCGCATCCGGATACGGCGCTGCCGGCATCGATAAGATTTTCCTTGATTTTGCAGAGTTTGCCGCTTTTTCTCATGAATTCCATGAAAAATTCTTCGTCTTCGGGATCAGTTCCTTCACTGCACCAGAGTATCATTCCCTCCCCGACGGAAGCGGGCAGATTCGGCATTATCCTTATTACGGGATAGTTTCCTCCCGCAAGCTCTCTGATTTTTGAAATCGAAAGACCTGCCGCCATCGTTATAAGAACAACGCGGTCCTTCCTGTTTGCGAGATCATCTTTTATTTCCGCGAGCATATCCGGCATTACCTGCGGTTTGACGCCGAGAAATATAAAATCGCATAGCGCGACCTCGTGTATGCTGTCGGTGAACGGAACGGTATCTATATCGTTCGCGAGTTTTTCCGCTTTTTCAACGTCTTTGTCGTAAATAAGCACGTCCTCTGAAAATTCATCGTGAACGACCGCTTTTGCGACCGCGCGAGCAAGCGCGCCGCCCATATTTCCGCAACCGATAAAACCTATAGTATTCTCCATTAATCTCTCACCTGCCCATCTCCTGTTATTATGTATTTATAACTTGTAAGCTCCGCCAGACCCATAGGGCCTCTTGCGTGTAGTTTCTGAGTTGATATTCCCATTTCGCATCCGAGTCCGAACATTCCTCCGTCCGTGAACCTCGTCGAAGCGTTTACGTATACAGCCGCGCTGTCGACAGCCGACGTAAAATACTCGGCGTTCCCGGGATTCTCGGTAATTATCGCATCGCTGTGATGAGTCGAATGTTCGGCGATATGTTCTACCGCTTCCTTAACACCGTCAACGATCTTTACGGCAAGAATATAATCCAGAAATTCAGTATCAAAATCCGCGGCTGAAGCTTTTGTTCCGTCTATTATCTTTGATGAACGTTCGCAGAGTCTTAATTCTACCGGCTGCTTGCCGTCTCTTATCCGATTGTCCACAAGCATCTTTTTTATTTCAGGAAGAAATGATTCGGCTATTTTTGAGTTTACAAGCAGGGTTTCCTCCGCATTGCAAACCGAAGGACGCTGAGTTTTGGCGTTGTTAATAATTGAAAGCGCTTTTGCCTTATCGGCGTATTCGTCTACGTATACGGAGCAGATACCTGTCCCTGTTTCAATGCACGGAACAGTCGCGTTCTCAACGCATGACTTTATCAGACCCGCTCCTCCTCTCGGTATAAGAAGATCGACAAGACCTTTTGCCTTCATCAGTTCCGTCGCTCCCTCGCGGGAGGTATCGTCAAGAATGCTGATAATATCATCCGGAAGCCCTGCGCGGCGAAGTCCCGCCTTCATTGCCGAAACGACCGCGTGTGAAGAACGGTATGCTTCTTTTCCTCCGCGGAGGATAACGCTGTTTCCGCTCTTGAGACACAGCGACGCCGCGTCTGACGTAACGTTCGGACGGCTTTCGAAAATGATTGCAACAAGTCCCATGGGAACGGATACTTTTTTCAGATGAAGCCCCTTGGCGATATATCTTTCTTCGATTATTTTTCCTACGGGATCGTCAAGTTTTGCGACGCTCCTGACGCTTTCCGCCATGTCGGATATCCTTTTTTTGTTCAGCGCAAGCCTGTCAGTCATAACTTCGCTTATTTTACCCCTGGCAAACTCAAGATCTGTTCTGTTCTGTTCAAGAATGAATTCGCAGTTTTCTTCTATCGAGTCTGCTATCATCAGAAGCGCTCTGTTTTTCTGTTCTCCGGAGAGCCCCGCACTGACCGGAACGGTCTTTCTTGCCTTGAGCAATATTTCAGCAGTTGTCATTTATCGTCCTTCTCCTTTGCAAAGAATCTGGTGCCGACCGGCTTTCCCTCGATAATATCATAAAGCAGAGACGGATCGGAACCGTTTGCTATTATCATATCGCATCCTGCCCCGGTAGCGATCCCGGCCGCGGATATTTTCGTTTTCATGCCGCCTGTTCCGAGATTTCCGGAAGTGTTCTCGGCGAGAGACGTTATTTTGTCGTCAATGCCGTAAACTTCAGTGATAAGTTCAGCGTCGGAATGCTTTTTCGGATCTGAAGTATAAAGCCCGTCGATATCCGTCAGAAGAATCAATAAGTCCGCGCCCGCACTGACCGCCACTATTGCGGCGAGAGTATCGTTGTCACCGATAACTATCTCTTCTGTTGCTATCGTGTCGTTCTCGTTTATTATCGGTATAACACCGAGTTCTAGAAGTCTGTTCAGAGTCACGGAAAAATTGCGGTGTCTGTCTTCGTTTCTCACGTCTGAAGCGGTTATCAGTATCTGCGCGACATTGTGATTATATTCTGAAAACAGTTTGTCGTATATATACATAAGTTCACATTGACCGACCGCGGCGGCAGCCTGTTTCGTCGGCATATCGGTCGGGCGTGAACCGAGATTAAGCTTGCCGACGCCCATACCTATCGCACCGGAAGAAACGATAATTATTTCAATCCCGCTGTTTTTCAGATCACTTAGGATCTTGCAAAGTTTTTCCGTTCTTCTTATGTTCAATCTTCCGTCCGCGTATGCAAGCGTTGAAGTTCCTATTTTTATAACGATTTTCATATTTTTACCAGCCAATTAAATATTTATTCATTTTATTCTATCATTACATTATAACTTTGTCAATAAAATGAATAAAAAAGAAAAGCCGCGGACTTTTTGTCCGCGGCTGTTTTAATATCAGAACAGATCCTTAATTTTGGAATCTTCCTGTCTGAGCCACTGTTTTCTGACTTCTTCAAATTGCTCGTCGGTTTCGAAAACGGGTTCTTTTGACGTGTTGGGAAGCAACTGATCTTTTGCAACAGAAGGAGTGCAGCATGCATTATCGTATCTGTATCTGTCGCGGTTGGCTCTGATCCTGAAGTCAGGGACTTCTTTGGGTTTGTTTCCGTCAAGAACAGAACGCCACGCCATTATTCCGCACAGACCCATATCTGAGGCAGTATAAACGTCTATAGCCCAGTCTCCGTCGGGTTTTCCGAGTATCTTCTCTATAAAGCAGTGAGTCGTATAGAAATCAGATCCGCCGTGACCTTCGGATTTCACACCGATATCACTTCCGATATCGTTGACGGGATCGTATTTTTCCCAGTCTCCTCTGCAGAACTTAGGACCTTCTTTATAGATGTTGAATTCAGCGTCATTGTAACGGCGGGACTCCATCATTCCCTTTGTACCGTATACCTGATAATTTATACTTCCCGGCTCTCTTTTCAGCCCGCCGTGAATTGATTTAAGAACAGCACCGTTGGAAAGAGTAATCATTTCTATTCCTGCCGCACCGGTAAGACCGTTAGAAGCGAGACGAAGCTGCTTTTCTTCTTTATTCCTGTTTGTTTCAAAGCCGACAACACTTACGGGTCTGAGGCCGGAAATCGTGATAAGCGGTCCGCATGAATGCGTGCAGTAGAAGGTGGGAAACATATTGTTTCTCCAATGATCGCGCTGGCCGTACGTAATATCCGGCCAAATGGAACTGCAATCGTGTATATATTCGCCTTCGCCGTACTGGATTTCTCCGATTTCTCCTGCTTTGTATTTTTTCCACATTTCGAAAGGAGCTTTCATATAGCAATAGTTTTCCGCGTAAGTATAAACCAAACCCGTCCTTTCAACCGCTTCGATAAGAGAGACAAGCTGGGCAGGAGTTTCACCGGGCAATACCTCGGACATTACGTGCTTTCCTGCTTCGAGGCACTTTACGGCATAAATCGCGTGCTCATTAGCATAATTGGCAAGGACAACAGCGTCCATGTCGTGCTTGATGAACTCGTCAAACGAAGTATAGGTCGCAACGTTCAGACCGTTATCCTTTGCCGCTTTTTCAACGTTTCTGAGAAGAGGCTCGTATTTATCGCAAACAGCCACAAGTTCCGCATCCGGATGGTGGATAAGCTGATTGATCATCGTAAAACCTCTTGCTCCTCCGAAAACACCGACTTTAACTTTTTTCATAATAATCCTCCGATTAAATCCTGTTTATTTTTTCCGTCTTTACGACGAAATAATTTACGATATCAAACTTTTTTCCGCCGAATTCGATCCCGTTTTCAACCTCTCCGGCGAATTTCATTCCGCATTTTTCCATGACGCGGCGCGAAGCATCGTTCCCTTTTATGTATGAGCACTCGATTTTTTCGATACCCTTCCCGAAAAAGAATTCAATTGCCGCTCCGAGCGCCTCCGTAGCGTATCCATGCCCCCAGTATTTACTTCCAAGAGCGTATCCAAGTTCTGTTACGCCGTTTTCGGATTCATCCCTGACCTGATTGAGCATACCTATTGTTGTTCCGTCGGACTTAAGTCTGACGGCAAAAGCGTACGCACGGTTATTAAGATAATAATCTATCCATCTCCCGACCGGAGAATTCTCTTCTTTTTCAACGTAATTTGTAAGATAGTATTTTATCACTTCTTTGTCGTGACATATATTTTTAAACAAACCGTGCTCATCGCGCTCGGAAATAAAACTTAATATCAGTCTAGGCGTTTCAATAACGTCGTTTTTATCAAAATTATCCATTGTCCGTATCCGTTTTCTGCTTTATGACCGAACATCCGCCGAGAACGTCGGGATTGTTCATTATCGTATCGTTATCAGTCAGTTCTCTGATAACTCTGCACGGATTGCCCGCGGCAAAGGAGTGAGAAGGGATAGATTTTGTAACAACGCTTCCCGCGCCTATGACCGAACCTTCGCCGATTGTCACTCCCGGAAGGATAACCGTATTTGCGCAAATCCAGCAATGCGGCTCAATAACGACAGGTTTTGCGTAGCATAATCTCTTTATCTGTCCGTCAGCCGTTATCATTTTCTCTCTTTCGTCCGGAAGAAGAGGATGCACAGGCGTAACGATAGTCACGTTCGGGCCGAAATCGCAGTTATTACCAATCGTTACGGTCGCGTCGTCCTGAACGGTAAAATTGAAATTGATAAAGACTTTATCGCCGATAAAGGTGTTTTTTCCGTAATGAAAAGTTATCGGACCCTGAATAAAACTGCCCGTTCCGAAACTTCCGAGAAGATCGGAAAGGATTCTGTTTCTTTCTTCAGTTTCGTCTTCGTACAGCCTGTTATAATCCTGATTCAGTTTGTGAGCGCGAAGCTTCATCGCTTTAAGCTCCGGATCTCCCGGGAAGAAAAGAAGGCCGTTTGCTCTTCTGTCGTTTTCTGTCATAATTCCTCCGTTTAAAAAACATTTTAAAAAATTCAATCGGAATATTTCGGTTTTACCCTGCTTGTTTTCCATCTGCCGGAAATCAGATATATCACCCCGACCGTTATAGGAACAAATCCGGCGATCGCGTCTCCGAACCAGAATCCGAGGCAGTCAAGATGAAGCGCGAATCCGAGCAGAGCGGCAATTCCGATACGGCTTATTACTCCGTCTATTATTGCGACGGCAAGATTCAGTTTTGTGTTTCCTGAACCGTTTATAAGCGCGAAAGCAACGCTTCTTGTTGCTGCGCCGAAGAAATTAAGTACGATAGGCCATATCAGAACGGACGCAAAGAGAAGGACGTCTGCGTCTTTCGTAAACGCTCTGAATACCGTTCCCGAGAAGAAAATCATTACTGCGGAAAAAGATACCGCCATGACAAGACCGCAAATCAGGACGACTCTGAGCACTTTCGCTACTCTGTCGTATTTTTCCGCGCCGAGATTCTGCCCGACCATCGTGCTTCCCGCGGTAGTGAAGGAGTTAGAAACGATTCCGCTTACCATATTGATCTTATTGTAGACTCCTCCGAGTGCGGAATAGGTAACGTCAAACAGATTGATCCATGCGGTAAGAATAATCTTTGAAGTCATTACGGCAGCCGATTGAATCGCCATGGGAATGCCGAGCGATATGAGTTTCAAAAGCGCGTTCTTCTCCGGGACGAAGCTTTCAGGTTTGAAGTCAAAGCCGAAGTTTTCACGCTTCTTATACAGATAAATCAGCGAAATTATAAAAGATACGCCCTGACCTATAACTGTGGCAAGAGCGGCGCCGAACGCTTTCATATCGAACACTGCAACAAACAGAATATCAAGAATAATATTAAGTACTGCAGCTATAGCAATAAACACAAATGGACGCCTGCTGTCTCCCATTCCTCTGAGAATAGCGCTGACGATATTATAGCCGTATATAAAAATCAATCCGAATATACACGTAACGGTATAATCGTATGCAAACGCTCTTGCATCCGCCGGAGTGTTAAGCCAGTCGAGAATGTTGTTTCTTATAATGAAGCAGACGACGGAAATCACGACGGATGAGGACAAAAGCACCGTGAACAGAGTTCCTATGGTTTTTTTGACAGCGTCAAAGTTTTTCGCTCCAACGTGCTGAGCTATCAGAACCTGACCCGCGGAAGAAAATCCCATTGCCAGAAACGTTATAAGGTGAAGAATGTCTCCTCCTATCGAGACCGCAGACATTCCCTCTTTGCCGACCCACTGGCCGACAACTATCATATCTACTATATTGTAAACTGCCTGAAGGGCGTTTGAAACAAACAGCGGAAAAGCAAAAATCATCAATTGCTTTACCACGCTTCCGCCCGTCAGGTCTTTGACCATTGAACCGTTTTTTTCAGACATTTTAAACCTGCTCTGCTATATGGGACGGCAACGTAAATGATATTCCCGTCCGATGCCGTCTTTAACGCAATTATAACACCGGCATTTATTTTTTTCAAGGTTGAACAGTATTTGAAATTAACTATTTTTTGTGATATAATATATCATATTTCTTACTGAAAAGAAAGGCAAACGATGTACAGATACGAAACTCACCTTCATACGGCACCGGTGAGCAAATGCGCCGGCGCAGGAGTAAGAGAGACTCTGCATTTTTACAAAGATCTCGGTTACGACGGGGTCTTTATCACGAATCATTTTCTCGACGGAAACGTCAACGTTGACCGCGATCTTCCTTATAAAGACAAACTCGATTTTTATTTCTCTGACTATTACGACGCGAAAAACGAGTCCGAAAGAATCGGAATCAAGGTTTTTTTCGGCGCCGAACTGTCCTACGGCGGAACGGACTTTCTTATTTATAATCTGACTCCGGACTGGTATTATGAACATCCGGAGATAATGTCTATGAGCAAAAAGGAAGAACTCGCCCTGATGCGCTCGGAAGGAGCTTTCATAGTTCACGCTCATCCGTTCCGCGAAGCGGGTTATATAGATCATATAAGACTTTTCCCCAGGAGCATCGACGCAGTCGAAGTCAACAACGGATGCAGAACGGATTTTGAAAACGCCATGGCGGACGATTACGCAAACAACTACGGCTTTTTGAAAGCCGCGGGAACCGACAATCACCATGCGTTCAGAAGTCATCTCTCAGGAATGGAATGCGAAGAGCCGATCAACACCGAAAAAGACTACGAAAAGCTGATACGCGAAGGCAAAGCGCACGTGTTCACTCTCGACCCGGACCCCGATGATTATGAGTGGATCTCAAGAGATCCCGACGGTCTGCTCACGGTCCATCTCCGCGCCAATCCCACGACCGGATTTGACTGGGAATGGACTCAGGAAGGAGAGGGAGAACTCGAAGAAGAATCAAAAGAATATCTGAGCAAATGGGAAAGCTCCGGTCTTTGCGGCGCTCCGTCTTTTGTTAAATTCAGATTCAAACCTTCCAGACCCGGACTTACTACACTGAAACTCCTCTATTGCAGAAGTTGGGAAAACTGCGAACCTGTCCGGACTTTCACCGTTCGCTGCACTCCGAGAGAAGACGGAAGGATATCTCTTCATAACCACGATTTTTCGGAATAATTATTTTACAAACGCAGACGCCCGACCGTTTTAACGGCCGGGCATCTTATTTTATATTTCGGGCTCGCAATAAACGAGATTGCGGAGTCTGGGATGGATATACGGTTCTTTACTGTTCAGCATATGCTGGAAATATACTATTGATACGCGTTTCTCGGGATCGGCGTGGATATATGAGCCTGCGGCTCCTCCCCATCCGAACTCGCCTATTGAAGAAAGCGTCCCGGCCACCTGAGGCTTTATAAGAGTTCTTACTCCGTACCCGTAACCGTATCCCGTTATCTGGGCTCCGGAAAATTCAGCAAGCAGTTTGTCATCAAAGCAGTTGGTCCTCCATAGATTCACGGCGCGCTCCGAAAGAACGCGGCTGCCGTTAGGAGCGACTCCGAGGTGAGTCATGGTTTCTGCAAGCAGAATGAAATCGTCGATACATGAAATGACTCCGGCTCCGCCCGAATCATAGTTATCGGAAATTATCAGACCGTTAACAAGGCCTGCGTCAACGGCTTTATTCAGAGAATTGTCGAATCTGTACTGTTTTGCCATACGAGGCACAAGATCGTCCGTCAGATGATAATAACTGTTTTTCATTCCGATGGGATCAAATATATGCTCCTGAACGTAGTCGGCAAATCTCTGACCGGAAACGACCTCTATGAGACGCGCAAGAACGTCGTGGCATAAGCTGTACTGATAATGAGCGCCCGGCTGAAAATCAAGCGGATGCGCCGCGATAGCTTTCACTATGTCAGCAGTCGTCGCTTCATTTCCCTTTTCGGCAAGCACGGCCTTTATTTCAGGTGTATTTACGTCGTAATTCAGCCCGGCAGTCATTGTGAAGAGATTCCGTATAAGAAGCGGAGATCTTATCGGCTGAAGAAAAGTCCCGTTCCTGTCATCGTGAGCCACAACCTTCGTGTCGGCAAATTCCGGCAGATAGCTGTCAACCCTGTCGTAAGCGAGAAATTTCCCGGACTCAAGCATCTGCAATCCCGCCATTGTCGTAATGACTTTGCTGCAGGACCACATAAAATAAAGATTGTCTCTTTTTATCGGCTCCTTCGTTTCTGCGTTTCTGTATCCCGACGAGTGACGATAAACCTCTTTCCCGTCCTTCATGACTACTATCTGAGACGAGGGAACGCCCTGACTTTCATATAAATCGTCTAAAAAACCCGTTAATCTTTCAAAACTCATACGGCAACCACCTTCCAGTTCTTTTGATTATATTATACATCCCCTGAAACGGTTGTCAACCTTATATCAAACAAAAACAGACAAAGCGTTTGTACGCTTTGTCTGTTTCTTTTCGGAGGAATTTATTCTACGTATTCACCGGCGAAAAGTGTTATCGCAGTGTCGTTGCAGTTTGTGTAAATATAGAACGAAAACGGTCTGTCTGCTTTAAAGACCTGATATTCGGGTTCCATTGGCGCGCACTCGTCGTTCATCATAATTGCCGTTACTGCGGCTGCCTCGACTCCGGTTTCATCAATTTTAATTTTTGTCTTTTGGATTATGTCATCTACGTAAACGTTATGATTTATCATCGATGAAAAGTCCGCGTCTTTGCTTGAAAAGGCCAAACTTACTCCGTTTTCTTTAAGAAAATCGACGAACTCCCGGTTATTGAACGATGATTCTATCTCGAATTTGGGAAGCCAGAGTCTCACTGCTTCCGACTTTGCCGCGGATATTTTAGAAGCTATATCGGAATTGTCTCCGAGAACGACCGCCATATAAACTCCGCCGTTCATAGGTAATATTACGAGCTGCGTGTCCTCATCCTGATAATAATTGAAATAGTCGGCGGTGTACATGAAATCTTTTTTCACTGTTAAGCCTTTTTCAGTTGTGAAATCGTCTTCGGCAGTGTTATATTTTTCAAATTCATTAACCCAGGAATCCTTAAAATAAAGCGCGTTCATCAGAACTATTGCGAGATTCGACGTGTCGTAGTCTTCCGGGAGAAGTTTGGGAATCATTCCCTCTGTTTTAGTATTTGCCCATTCGTTGATCAGTTTTACAGCGTTTGATCTGGTAAAATCGCGGTATTCTGCGCCGTAGTTCTTTTCAATATATTCTTTATAGGTTTCTTCAAAGTCTGCTTCAATATCATTTCTCTTCCAGATTGAGTTTGCAACCCGGAGAGCGCGGAACGGCTCCGGAGAATTGCTGTCTATCCAGCCCTTTTCCTTCATTTCCCGATACTCTTCAATTTCTGCAGCAAGTCCTTTGTCAAACCTGTCGACAAATCCGTTGAATATTTTGCAGTATTCCGACCATTCGTCGACGCTTTCGATTCCAAGCGCGTTAAGAAGTTCCGTTTTTGTCTCACCGTTCGCTCCTGCTATCAGAAGGCCGAGCGCGTATCTGAACGAAAGAGGCGAAACCATATAGTTTCCTTCGGTCCGATCGGCAATGAACTTCAAAAGCTTTGCGTCGAATCCGAGGTCTGTCAGTTTTGAATCGACTTTACTTACTTCGGTTTTATTGAGATCCTCTGCCCAGTTAACGTTTGAAGCGGGTTTTCCGGGAATTTGACTCATATCTGCGCATCCTACAGCAAACAATACGAATATTGCCAAAACAAGTAATAAAGATATAATCCTTTTCATTTTCCAACCCCTCAATCTATAGTGTTAATTATATTCTGAGCTTTTTCGGAATCAACAGGGAAAGCGTACTGATCGATAGTTACAACGTATAAAACTCCGGAATCATTTTTTACCGTAAGGAAAAGGTATTCTGTCCCGACTTCTATTGAAACTCCGCTTTCTGACGCAGGAACTTCCAGCGTCTGCACGTTTCCGTCAAGACCTTTAACGGATTCCTGCCCTTTATACGTTTCATTTACGCTCAATTTGTAAACGACGTACGGTACTCCGTCGCGGACTGACTTACCGACGCCTATTATTTCTCCGGTAAATATATCAGTGGAAGCGTTTATCAACTCTTCGGTCGTGCCGTAATAAGGCCAGTCGGAGGAAGGAACCATATCAGAAGGGATTCCTTCGGGAACCAATACTTTTTCCGTATCGTTTTCACTTCCGACTAAAGACGTATAACTATCCCCTGCTTTTCCGTTCTGAGAATCCAACAGTCCGTTATTAGATTGGAAGTCCGAACCGGAAAAACCGCCTTTATAAGATAAACTGCTGTCGTAATTTACGGCGGCGTCTTTTTTGCTGAGCATAACGGGGATCCCTACCGCAAGAAC